>Ga0160422_10000451_pt1 | contig 24583 bp, 14 predicted proteins | sample Fk160mmetaG_FD_108192 | JGI IMG/M metagenome (GOLD analysis project Ga0160422, IMG submission 108192) | Marine microbial communities from the Central Pacific Ocean - Fk160115 60m metaG | ecosystem: Environmental > Aquatic > Marine > Oceanic > Photic zone | place: The Central Pacific Ocean...
ATGTAAAGTAAATAGCGGTAACAATCAAATGACACGAAAATTCAATGTTTTAAAATAAAACAACACTAATTTTCAAATATTTAAATAGGACACTCAAGTGAGTGTCCTATTTTTTTTTAATTTAGTTTAAGAATAAGTTGTTTCTGTTTAAAAATCATTGAAATTATCATTTATTTTGAGAATGAGTAGGTTGAGATTTATTTGTATGCAATGTTCTGTAAATTTTTTTCTAATAACTTTATCTTTTTTTCTATTAGAATGTGCAAATGCTCAAGTTTATTATGTGAGTAGCTCGCAAGGAAATGACCAGAATGATGGATTAAGTATTCAATCGCCTTTTGAATCCATTGATAAGTTAAACTCAATGGTGTTTGGTCCAGGAGACTCAATTTATTTCAAGTCTGGTGATTATTGGGAAGGAATGTTTTGGTTAAAAGGTTCCGGTTCATCTACAGATCCCATTGTTGTTGATGTTTATGGAGGAAATGTAAAACCTATTATAAATGGATATGGATATCAATCATCTATTTTAATCTTTAATGATCAGCACATCGAGATTAATGGTTTAGAGATATTTAATTCTTCTTCTCATCTTGAAGACGGACCGTCAACGATTTCAGAAGAAACACCTGGATTATTTGCAAATGGTCCAAATACTTCTTGGACAAACGTCTTCACAGCATGCCAGATAGGAGATGGGAATAATGGGGTTATGCAAACGTTTATAATTAATGTGACAAATCTACCACAAGAAGGAGCTAATTATAGACATATAAGAACTGTGGCTAATCAAAATTGGTATTTTGCTCCAACAGAACCTTTATCATTAGGTCTTAATGTAATGACTGTTAATTCAGTTGATTTTGAAAGAACGGTAAAGTTTCAATTTAGTAGCAGTGATATTGAATTTGACTCGATATCGCTAAATGGTGTTACTATATATGGAGGTGCTGCCAAGAAATTGCCTGGATTTGGAGGGGCTGAAAATTCTTGGGGTTCTGGTAAAAATGTTCGTTTTGGTATAAAAGTGGTAGCATCAACACAAGATTTAGAAAATTTTTCATTTAACAATCTTTACATTCACGATATTTATCCTACTCCAGAGGTATCTGAAAATGTTCATTTGGGTTATGGTATAAAACTAGAAACTCAGTCAGATAATGTGTCTGGAATATTAAATACTATATCTGATGTAGAATTAGTCAATACCACAATATCGGAAACGGGTCATTATGGTTTTTGGATTAAATCTCTTGGACTAGTTGGAATAGACTATGTTAAAAATAATCATATTCTTGTTGAGAATTGTCTATTTGAGCATACAGGTGGTTCTGGTTTTGTCCCCAATAAAAGTGAAAATGTATTAGTTCAAAATTGTGTCTTTAACCATACTGGTTCATCTATAGATGATAGAATGTGGAAAAGAGGTAGTGGTATGTGGCCCTTTGATTGTAAAAATGTAGTAGCACAGCACAATAGATTCATGAACGCTCATGGTCCAATGGATTCTTATGGCTCACATATTGATTATGGTAACGAGAATGTGGTATTTCAATACAATTTCAGCTATAATAACGAAGGAGGCTTTGCAGAGATCTTAGGAGATAATATAAATTGTGGTTACAGGTATAATATTAGTGTTAATGATGGCTATCGAGAGGATCCAGATGGAATTCCTTGGAATAAAAAAGGTAAAATATTTTGGGTTTCAAATTATTGCGGTAGCAATTCTATTCGATGCCCTAGTTCTGGAACATTTATGTACAATAATACTATTTTTGTAAATGACTCATTGAACCCTGAAATATATTTTTGGCCTGATGTTGGAGATGTACATGTTTATAATAATCTAATTGTTGCTAGTCAAGCAGGTGATACAATCTCTACTTTGATTGAAAATGATCTTAATGAGCTTTATATCAGTCATAATCTTTTTTATGATACCTTTCGTATTGATCTAGATAGTGACCTTGAAAATAATGCACTATATGTAGATCCTTTGTTACTTAATTCAGATTATATGGGAGAAAACAATCCTGAAGCATATAAAATCCAAAATGGTAGCCCTGCTATTGGGAGTGGCTTTTTAATTAATGGGAGTAATGATTCAACTGATTATTTACAGCATAATGGTGGTTTAGACTATTTTGGAAATATTGTTTCTCATAATTTCCCATCTAATATTGGTGCTTTTAATGGTACTTTATCAATTGATCCTGATCTACAAGTGCTAGATTTTCCTGTTGGATGGTCAATTTTCTCTACTTATATTTTAGCAAATAATATGGCATTAGATTCAATTCTTAACCCAATACAATCAAATATAATCATAGTTAAAGATAACCTTGGTATTGCATTACTACCAGAATTTAACTTTAATGGTATAGGCGACTTAACTGTTGGTGCTGGTTATCAAATCAAAACATCTGATGCGGTTTCTGTTACGATTTCCGGAACATATATGTTTCCTGAAGAAAACTCTGTGGTACTTTCAGCTGGATGGAACATGATTGGTTACTTAAGAATTGAAGCAGCACCTGCTGATTTGGTTCTTGCTGAGCTTAATGATTCTGGTAACCTAGTTATTGCCAAGAATTATCTTGGCTCTGCATTTATACCAGAGTTTAATTTCAATGGTATTGGAGATTTAGAACCTGGACAAGGTTATCAATTGAAGACAAATGAAGCTGATGTATTGCATTTTTTATCAAATGAAAGTTCTTATTAACTCTAATTAGATTAAGTAAATTAGAATTTGAAATAATAAGTTATTCAAAAAAAAAGCCCTTTAGATATGGGCTTTTTTAAAAAAAAATGAATAAATACTAAAGTTTAATAACACGTAATTGTTTATTTAAATCTGATGTCATAATTTTTACGAAATAAATACCCGACTGATAATTTGATAAATTAATATTTTCTTTATCAGATACACCAGACTCTTGTAGTAATAATTTTCCTTGACTGTCTATTATACTAATGTTGACATAATCGATACCTTCTAAAGAAATGTTAATTTTATTTGATGTTGGGTTAGGAAACAATTTAATTTCATAGTTTGTGTTTAAAGCATCCATACCAATTGAACTACTATTTGTGACACAATCAGTATCCTCTTCATTTAAGGTTAAGGCATCAAATTCTACATCTCCACTTGAGAATTGGAATTTAACTGCTCTATTAAAATTAACAGCAGATACTGTAATAGTATTTTCACCAAGTGATAATTCTGTTGGATTCCCGAAGTAGTCATTTCCATTTGCTGTAGTCTTATAAACTCTATAATTTGCACCTTCTTCAGGTAACGAAGTTACATTCATATTAAATGATTGTGATCCTTGACTAATTGTAGTATCAGCAATAGTTGTTGCTACTAGAACATACGGCCATGCACTAGGACCAGAAACAAAATCAGCACAATCTCTGATTAATGACGAGGATGGCGTTGGTAAAGGGTCAACACAATCTGAATCTTCTTCATTTAAGCTCAGGACAACAAATTCTATATCTCCACTTGAGAATTGGAATTTAACTGCTCTATCAAAAGCAACAGCACTAACTGTGAAACTATTTAATCCGAGAGATAATGCTATTGGATTTCCGAAAAAGTCACTACCATTAGCTGTAGTTTTATAAACTCTAAAATTTGCACCACCATCTGGTAACGAAGAGATATTCATAGAAAATGTTTGAGATCCTTGACTTTCACTACTATCAGCAACAGTAGTTGCAACAAGAACATAAGGCCAGTTTGCATTTGGACCATCAACAAAATTATCGCAGTCGCTTATAAAAGATGAAGTTTGACCAAACATATTAAAGCAACTTACTGTTAAAAAAGCTAATAATATTAAAATTTTATTCATAATAAAGTATTTGAATTTAAACAAAAGTGAAAATTATTTCATGAGCTTATCAGGCTCATTATAAACTCTTTGAATAACTGTATCTGTCATTTTTCTCATTTCTTCCATTGAGCCATCGTCTTTGTATTCTTTTCTAAGAACTTCAAGTTCTTTTTTTAAACTTTCAATCAATTCCTTTGGTGCCTCTGAATATATATTATTCATTTCATTTGGGTCTGTTTTTAAATCATATAATTCCCATTCATCCATTGAATAATAGAAGTGCATAAGTTTGTATCTGTCTGTTTTCACCCCGTAATGTGGTTGTACTTTATGCCAGATAGGATACTCGTAATAGTGATAGTATACAGATTTTCTTTGGTTCTTTTCGTTTCCTTCAAGTGTTTCTTTAAAACTTTTTCCCTGCATTTCGGATGGGATTTGTAGACCTGCCATATCAAGAAGTGTAGGAGCAAAATCTACATTCATTATCATTGCATCTGAGGTGGTTCCAGCTTCAATGGTTCTTGGATTTTTAATTAAGAAAGGCATCTTAAACGATTCTTCATACATCCATCTTTTGTCAAACCATCCATGCTCACCAAGATAAAAACCTTGGTCTGAGGTATAAACTACAATGGTATTCTCACTCATTCCATTTTCTTCTAAGTAATCTAGAACACTTCCAACTGCTCTGTCTACACCAGCAACACATCTCAGATAGTCTTTGATATAAGTTTGATATTTCCAGTACTTTAGAGCATCCCCTTTTAGTGTATCATTTGGTGACCAATATTGTCCTTTGTCACCATATGCAAGCCATCGCCTTTTTTCCTTTTTTGACAATCCAGTTGGTGGTATTTGCTTCATGTCTCTTCTGTTAAGGTGATTTTCAATTTCCATCATGTTTTCACTTGCTGCAATTCGGCCCTCATAGTCATCGTTGAAAGTCTCTGGAAGTGGAAAATCAAAATCGCTGAATAACTCATGATACATAGAGTCAGGTCTCCAATCCCTATGTGGTGACTTGAATTGGTAAAGAAGCATAAAAGGCTTCGTGGTATCTCGGTTTGATAGCCAATCTAAACAATCATTTTCGATTGCTTTTGTTAAATGAAGTTTTGTTTCTCTTACAGTATCATTTCCATTAATACAAAATTGAGGGTTAAAATAAGTTCCTTGCCCACCTTGATTTATTAAAACTTTAGAATAGTCAAAACCTGTTGGTGTTGTACCTAAGTGCCATTTTCCGATAACTGCAGTTTGGTATCCATTTTTTTGGAAAATTTTTGGAAATGTAAGCTGCTCACCATTAAAATCTCCTCCATCAACATTTTTATAAAATCCATTGATATGTGAAAATTTACCGGTTAATATAGATGCTCTACTAGGGCCACATATTGAGTTGGTGCAGTAAACAGCATCCATTCTAGCACCTTCATTTGCAATACGATCTATATTTGGGGTAGGTGCAAGTTTACTTATTTCTGATCCATAAGCACTAATGGCTTGATATGCATGATCGTCAGCCATAATGTATATTATATTAAGTGGCTTATTTTCTTGTTGTTTTTCAGATGGAGAATTGCATGCAAAAATTGAGATTAAGAAAAAAATAACAAAACTAAATATGCTGTTAATATTTTTTGGTTTCATATTAAAATTGTTTTTTAAGTAGTTACTCTATATGTTAAATCCACAAGTAAAAAAAATATTACTTTTAGGAATGAGATATTATATTTAGCCTTTAAAGTACGCTAATATAATTAATTGAATTAATTTGTAATTGATAAAAATATAAAACTTGAAAAAACAGCTTTTTTATTTCTTTATTATTATCTCTTTAAATTCTATTGGTCAAGAATTACCAAATTTTTTATGGCTCGTCTGTGAAGATCAATCCTTATTTTTTTCGATGTATGGTGATTCAATTGCTTATACACCAAATATTAATCAGCTAGCTAAGGATGGATTAGTGTATCAAAATTGTTACACACCTTCACCTGTGTGTGCGCCGAGTCGAAGTAGTCTAATTACTGGAATGTACCCTACAACACTTGGGACTCAGCATATGCGCGCTTATAAAAAGTCGGCACCAAGTAATGCAATTAATTCTCACAATTCGCTACCATATTATAGTGCTAAAGCAAAGAAGCCAATTCGTTTCTTCACTGAAGATCTTAGAGCTAATGGATATTATTGTACTAATAACTCTAAAGAGGATTATAATATGATAACCTCCCCATTAGCTTGGGATGATAGTAGTAAAGAAGCGCATTGGAGAAATAGGGAAGATGGTCAACCTTTTTTCTCTGTATTCAATTTTAACGTAACTCATGAGTCAAGAATTTGGAAGAATAATATAAAATATTCAAAAGAAGAGTTAGAAGAATTATTAATACCTGAATTTTTTCCTAATCATGATGGAATTAAAAGTGATATACTGACTAACTATAAAAATATTGAAAAACTAGATAAACAAATTGGCTTAATTATCGAACAATTAAAGGCTGATAACCTTTATGAAAAGACTATTATATTTTTCTTTAGTGACCATGGTGGTCCATTTCCAAGATTTAAACGTTCTATTTATGAAACAGGTATCAGAGTACCAATGATAGCAAAATGGATTGATAATAATAGAGGAAATACAAATCAGCTAGTCAGCTTTGTTGATTTTGCACCGACCATACTCGATGCTGCTAACATTAATAGAAAATTTTCTTTTGAAGGTGTTTCTTTTTTTAAAAAAGACCAGCGACGCTATGTTTATGCTGCCACGGACCGTTTTGATGCAGGTAACGATAAGCGTAGAAGTATTCGAGGAAAAAATTTTAAATTAATATACAACGGTGACACTTCAACTCCCATATATAAGCCAGTGATCTATCGTCAACAAATGAAAACGATGCAGGTATTAGATTCTCTTTATAAAGTGAAGGAGCTTAATACCTATTTTTCGAATTGGTTCTCTAAACATAAGGATCTTTTTGAGTTGTATAATGTTACGGAAGATTATTATGAAACAACCAACCTAATAAATAATCCTGAATATGAACGGATTTATAAAAGACTAAAATATCATTTATTTAAGTGGATGGAGGAGTCTGATTTTGGTAATATGAATGAAGCGACTATGCTAGATTCAATGTTTACTAGCGATATGTCTATTCCCAAGCTGAATATGCCAGAACTTACTAACACTGATTTAGGCTATCTAATAGAACCAAATAATTTTCATGTCTCAGTAGGCTGGCGAAATAAAAAAGAAACGGTTTGGAACATTTATAAGCCAGGAGATTTTATTCAATCTAAGGACGATATAGAAGTATTACTCTTTAGGCCCGGATATGAGATACTCATTAAAAATTTTAAACAATAGCTTAACAGTTAGTTACTGAACAATGAAGGGTATGTTAGCTACGGAACTTTGTCCAATTTCGTTTTTTACATACGCGAAAAGACGGTAAGCACCTTTTTTATTTGGACTTATAAATGTTAGTTCGGTATCAGTTTTCTTGACTATTTCAAATTCTATTGGGTCCGGTGATTTTTGAATATCACCTCCAATTTTATCGCTAAAGGCTTCCGGAAATAGAATATATTCAACGATTACTTTTTTATTGTTATATATATTGTATTCAATACTTAAGGTCGCTGCGGTTGAAGGCTCAAGGATATGGTCTTTTCTCCATCCAATATTTTCTAATGATATATTTTTTATTGATGGCGCGCGTGATTTTGGCCATTCTCCTGTCCAGCAATACTGCATTACATCAACTGCCTCAGTTGGATTTCCATTACTGAGGAACATACCATGCCAAGTAGCTGTTGATTCTTGTTTTTGCCCCCAAAGAAAACAGTAGCTTCCAAGACAAAGTTCTTTATCTTTTTCAATAAGCTGAAGATATCTTCGTTTACGCTGGTCTGCTTTTACGCCGTTTGGTGGTTCAATTTTTGCTTTCCATGATGTTTTTTTAGCTTCAAATGGTCCATTTACTCCCCATTCTGAAACTATGTAGGGTTTATCCCAATTAAACTTTCTGAGATTTGATCCTGCATTCTCGATTGAACCATAAACATTCAGTCCCAGTATATCGACACTTGGACAATGTTTTTTTATGTGATAGGCTTTTGATGGGTCAACCCCCGCAATTACAGTCATAGTAGGATGATTCGGATCCACCTCCTTAATATATTTTGCAATTATTTCTATGGTTTCCCACACTTTAAAATTACTATATTTAAGATCAACCTCATTACCAATACCCCAAACTAATAATGCTGGGTGGTCTTTGTATTTCAATACTTCGTTCTTAAGGAATTCAATTTGACCTTTAACTGCATATTCGTCATTATAATCCATACCACTTCTTTCAGGTCTTACATGTAAGCCAAGTGTGACAGTGAGTCCATAGTGATGAGCTGAATCTAAAAAAGCTTTGTTATTTGTACTCCAAACTCTGATAGAGTTAGCACCAGATTTGACTAAGAGATCAAAATGATCTTTGGCACCAGCTCCTTTTATATAGTAAGGAATGCCATTTCTTTGTAATTCAAAATTACCTAATGTATTTTTTGTCACTTCTACTTTGCTTACTTGAGCAAAGGCGTTAAAAGTGGTTGCTATGGTAAATACAAGTCTAAAAAATATATTTATATTCCTTTCCATTTGGTTGGTTTCTCAGGATTACCGCGGAATTCAATAAGCTGAAAATTGCCTATTTCAAATTGAGTACCCTCCAGAATTTTAAATCTAATTTCTTTGAGTGCATCCCATCTAAATTCGCTATGGCCAATTAATGATTTTAAAGGAAGGAAGGCTTCATACGTCCCATTTCCTCTATCGATAAAATTGCTTTCATTTAATATTTTTTGTAGTCTTCTATTTTTTCCTGTATAAGCAAATAAAACTGCTTGAAGCTTTGGTATTTCGGTTCCCTTAAGATTAAATTTTAGCGCTGATGTCGAATAAATAGAAGATATGTCAACACGCATCCATTTGTAAGGAGAAAAACCAAAAGTATTCCAAGTTATCTCATTTGATTTGTCTAGGTTAACAACTACACTCTCATTCTTAAAGGAGCTTCCAAATTGAAGGCTTTTTGAATATTTTGTATTGATACCCCACCAATATTCTTTTCCGGCAGCTAGTTGGATAGGATGTGAATTAATTACTTTAGTGAATGAATCCTTTGTCTTCATATAGTTGTGCTCATTTGGAACAATTACAATATTATCTATATGGAGATCACCTTTTCTTTGAAATTCTAGACGAAGCTCTTTAATATTGCTCATGTTTACTCCACGCTTTTCATAATTGAATGATTGAAGAGGAATACGAACTCGTCTCCATTGTGTGTCAATTTTCCCTTCTTCAAGATCTAAATAGTTAATCTTCGCTCTACATTGATTACCACCATAGTCCACTAGAATGAAAAACATAGGTAAATTTGATATAGAACCTGAATCTATTCGCAAACGGAGCTCAATAGCAGTAGATTCAATTATAGGTGTAAGATTCTTACCTTTATAATCACCCCATTTAAGACCTAATCCTATATAATTACATAAAGATGAATTCCACTTAATATGAAGGTGATCTTTTCCTATATAGTTATTGGTTGTTTCGAAGGATACTTGCTTACAAGTATTGTTTTTTACACCCCATAAACCATTCTCCTCAGAACTAGTGAAAAGAGTTTTGTAAGGAAATTTTTCAAATGCTGAAATAGATTTAGAAGGTTCATAAATGCTAACCTCACGCATTGAACCACAAGACAGGGTAAAAAAGATAAGAAATCCTAAAGCTATATGTGTTTTCACCTTCATTATTGGTCTAATAAGCTAGAATTTGAAGTAAAAATAATATGATCTATATCTGTTCTGACATCTTTACCGAAATTTTCAGGACAAATTGGATTTCCATCAGAGGAGGGGCAAGCTTGACAGGAAATTCGAATTCCCTTGATGTCATTTGGATTCATATTAAAATTAATATCTTGATTGTTTGGCGATACGGGTTCAAAATCTGAATATCTAAATGATTTTATTTGCCATCCATCCCAATCTACAGGTACCTTTATTTTATATACTTCCATTGTTGATTCAAATATATCTGAAGCATTATTGTTTAGGTTGTCATTAAAAGGAGTATCTGTTTCCTCAGAAATTAAAATATTTATAAATTGTCCAGTATGAAGGTCTTCGAGATCTGAGAGTATACCTATATTAATATATAGATTATCTGAATTTTGGTTTATATTAGTAATGTTAATAGGTAAGTCAAGATTACCTAGTGGCCAGTCCCAGTTAACTCTTCCACCCATCTTAAAATAACTACTTCCTAGTAATGCATCATCATTTGCTAGAGAAAAAGTCATAGCTCCTCCATCAGAATTATAATGAACAAGGCCATCTGAAGGAAGACCATCTTCAAAGTTCTCTAACCAGATACCATCTTCATATGTTTTAGATGAAACAATAGTGAGGGTATCTCTTAGAGTATCAACTTCATTCTCAATGGTCAATTCAATAGTACATTCTTCTTCTGAAAAAAATGGAAGTTGTGATGGTCCGCCATTCCATAGAACAATATTTGAGTCAATAATACTAGAAAACCCAGAAATTTCCTTACTAGCACTAGTACTAAGACCTAAAACACGAATTTCCCATTCAACAGGTTTGTTGAACACACAATGAAAACCTACTTGTTCATTACTTGAGAAATTAGGGTTTTTATTTGTAATTTTTAGAGGTTCGATTAATTCAAAATCGCCATATAGGTTTTCAATTGATGGTCCTTCAAATTCCATTTTTGTACAATTACAAAGAAAGCATACCAAGCCCAAAATAAAAATAAGTTTTGTTTTTATGTTCATAATTTTACGGATAAAATGAATATTAGTCTATTGTATTTGTAATCTGAATAAGGTTGATCAGTAAATTTAGTGCCCCACCAGTTATAATTAATATTAGCGTATACATTTTTTCTAAATTTATATAGCATTCCACAAGATAGTATATGATCTTTTTGGTTTATCTGTGTTGACGTGAAATAAGTGATATTTCCATAATTATCACGTTGTGTTAGGAATTCGTTTCCATCTGCACTAAAATGCTTGTATGAGGCTTGAATAAAAAACTTTTTGATTAGTTCTGCATTCACCGATAAATTCATCTGATGGCTAAATAAATTTATAGAAGAAATATCTTCACCACCTCTTCTAGTAAGTTCGCTCTCAGATGAGCTAGCTAAGCTTAATTCCTTTTCCCACTTCATCCACTTGTGAAAATTTATTTTAAATGCTCCTTTTAGAAGCCCAAATTTTCTTTTTTCTGAGGTACCTTGACCTACTACTTCCTTATAAAAACCTGCATTAATTTTAGAAATAACAACTTTGTTTTTGGTGTTTATTTTAGTCATTAAGTAAATCCCAGTTCTATTGGGCGTAGCATCTCCATAAGGCAGTACATTTGAATAAATAGGATTGAATACCATTAGGGTACTTGCTAACTCTTGGTTATACAAGTGGTCATCTGTTACAAGGTCAAACACAGAGGCTGGTCTAATCAAAGACATATTGGTGTATATAGGATAAATTTTATTACTAGTACCTTCAGCATAATTCAAACGCCTAGTTTGGGCACCAGAACTTCTGAAATTAGGGTCTACATAACGGTAACCAAAAGTTAACATTATTGTAGAATCTTTTTCAAGATATTTATTATCAAATTCAAAGTACATTCCTTTGGTATCATTTGACGTTGAATCTGATATTCCATTCTCTATCTCGGAGTGTAGCCAATATCTTTGAGAAAAACCACTCTGAAGCTTCTGTTCAATTTGATATTTGTCGTTAGCAAAATAATGAAGTAGAGACATATCATAAACAGGGTTTCGCACTGAAATGTTATTAGTTCCACTAGATGCCACTTCAAATAAGTTGATGTAGTTAGTTGATAATGACAGTCTTTTATTAATTTGAGAAACCATAGAACCTCCTGAAAGTAAAAGATCACTTGAATATGTAGTTTCGTTTATTTGACTCGATCCACGAGGTCTTGTGACAAATAAATCAAAACTTAAGCTTCTTATAAATCGGTCAAATTCAAAAGAGAAATCAGTTTGAATACCCTGTAAACGCCAACGATTTTCTGTATAAAAGTTTTCGTAATGAATGATGTCGCGATAGGGTTTTAGCATTTCATTTTCGTAACCTGTAAGTTCTTCATCGTAATTGTAAAGTGTGAATTTATTTTGCTTGAGAAAAAGATCACCAACACTGAAACGAATCTTATCATTAATAACACCTTTTGCCCTAAGTTGTCTGACATTTATTTCTGTACCTGAACCAAAAAAGCTTCCAAATGAATTACGTATCCGGAGCTGCGCAAAAATTTCAATATCCTTGAGTGGATTTACGTGGGTATTGAGATCTAATAGATTGTATCCATTTGATATGTTTCTTGCAGATAGCGTGTCATCAGTTACATTTTTGTCTATGGCATCTCGCGCAAAATAGGATCGGGAGAGTCCGTCAAACCATATGTTCTCCATATTTTGAGCATGGAGATTATTGGCAGACAAAAAGACTGCGAAAAAAACAAGTAAAAGTAGTATACTTCTTTTCATAGGTTAAAAATTTATTTTTAATTCAAGCATTGTTTCCCAGCCTTTTAAATGATTTTCTATAAAATTAGGGTCAAAATATTGGTATCGGTTATGACGGAAAAATATCATTGCATTAGGACCTATTTGATAATCTAAACCAAAGCCAAAGAATGTATTCTTTTGGTTTCTAGCTGTCGTATACCTAAAAAGATTATCTAAGCCCAATCTCTCAAAAAAGTTATTTGTAGCAGTAGCCTCTATAATTCTTTCACCATTGTCATTCTCTATATATTCACCATTGACATCCATTAAATAGTTGTCTCCTATGTCTGTTGAAGCATTGCCTAAAACTTTTTCTATACCATAACTAAAAACAAGTATTGCTTTCTTGCTTATTTCAATACTTAAGTCTATCTCTTCGCTAAGTTGACTAATTATTGCTTGTTCTCCAAGCTGAGGTAGTGCCTTTAGACTTTTTTGACAAGAATTGAAACGTGTTAAGGAAAATATATAATAGTTCTTTCCAAAAATTACGTTATTGTATTTGGCTTGAAATTCAATAGTGTTGAAAAATTTTTTGAAGTTTGCTAGCCCGGCAGCATTTGTATCATTAATATTTACGTTTTCAAATATACCTCTGTAAGTCGAGTTTAATGCATTATATGGTCCCCAGTTTTGAGCAAATAAATAGATTCTTGAAAGTGTCTGGCCATTCACATTATGGATATAAGATAATGCTGCGTGTGATGTATCAATCTCAGTAAATATTCCAACACCTCCATTTAGTTTGAGCCGACCTATATTAAAATCTGCATTAATGGAAACACCTTGTCTATTGTTTACAGGGAAGCCAAGCCCAACCATTGGACTTTGATAAGGTGTTCTTACAGTTGTTCCTATTCCTTCAACATTTGGGAATACCTCAAGAACTGAGGTATTCAAAAAGTTTCCGGTAACATTAACAAACTGTGGTGAGATTCTGTATAGCTGAGCACTTATTGGAACTTTTGTTGATTTTGTAGTTTTGATATTTAAAAGGATTGCTTCTCCGTATCCTAGATTTTGATTAGGATCTTCATATTTTCCGAGTCCCAACTCCATTTGTACTTGTATTTTATTCCATTTCTTATCTAATTCAAGTGTATGAATGAAATAATTTCTTTTTTCATCACTTAGAGAATCAGTATTTGCCCATGAGGAAAGATAATTATAAGCAATTTTAGAGGAATTATTAGGTGTGTTTTTTAGTTGAAAACATCCAGTAAAATTATCACTTGTTTCAGTTATAGAGCGGTTGAAATTACTTTTTCCTATAACGCCTTTTACTGAAAAATTAAATGGAAGCTTAGATCCTTTAAGAAAAATACCTTGAAAAGCTCGACTTCCATATCGAATTCCTTCATCAATCAAACCGTTATTGTAATAATTTGAATAACGGTTAATGGGTATTTTATTCAGTGGAGTTTGTGGTCTTCTTTCAAATATGCTCATTCTGTTAAAAGATCGGTTTCCCCATACAGTAAGTCGGCTTTGTCTATACCATGAAACACCTCCAGATTTTAATTGAAATATTCCATGTTTCGTGGTAATTGAAGTAGACATATTTAGTCCAAGATCTAATGTTAAAGGTTGTGGTGCTGATGAAGGACCTTTATATAAACTATTGATCATAAGGTCAGCACCAAATGTTATGTTATCTCTTGTCTTACCATTTAGTTTCAAAAGAAACATTGGTTCTCTGTAGGTATCACCTGAACTTATAACTAATGTCTTACCACTGTTATTTGGAAATGTTTCTTGTTGATTACGTATAAAACCTAAGAACCTATAATAACCTGAAAATGAGATTGAAGATGAAGGGTTCTTAACACCTAAAATATTACTACTAAAAGGTTTTTGAGTGGTAATTGTATCTTGACTAAAAGATGAAGTCGCCCATAGTAATAAAATGTACAAAAGTAAACGCCTTAACATACTTAGATACGTAAAATTTCAACGAATTTAATTAAATATAAATTGTAAGAAAAGATATTTATAATTTTAATGTACTTGATACACTAACTAAAATATTAATTAAAGCAAATTTTAAATATACTCACTGAGTAATGTCTTTAACACATCTAAATCCTATGTGGCTCATACCAGTTTCTTGTGAATAAGGCATTCTCGCTGAAACCCTGTAGCTTGAGCAATAACTGTCATTGCATAAAAATGAACCTCCACGAATAACACGTTTTGGGTCATATGGTTCCAATGGATAATTCCATGTTTTGGGTCCCTTTGGATTGTCTTGAGTTTCTAATATATTTAAAGAAGAATAATAGTTTTCATCATACCAATCTGAACAGATCTCCCAAACATTCCCTGCCATATCATAAATACCATATCCATTTGGTTGATATTGCATAACTGGTGCGACTCCAATAAACCCATCTTCTTTAGTATTTCGGGTAGGAAAAATTCCGGTCCAATAATTACATTTTGGTATTCCTTTATCTACAGGTGAACTACCCCAAGGATAAAACTGGTTCTTTAAGCCACCTCGAGCAGCCCATTCCCATTCTGCTTCTGTAGGTAAGCGTTTTCCGCACCATTTCGCATAAGCTAAAGCATCATGATAACAAATATGAACAACAGGCTCTTGTGCTTTACCCTGAATACTACTTTCAGGTCCATATGGATGCTGCCAATCAGCCCCTTTGGTCCAACGCCACCATTGCGAAATGTCAATTAAGTTATAGATATCTTCACTTGCAACAAAGACCATAGACCCTGGCTTCAGATCATCTAAATTAGGTTTGGGAGTGTTTGCAGGTAGCTGTTTTTTGTAAATCTCCCAATCGATTTCTCGCTCTGCATAGGTCTTATAATTAGTTGCCGCTACAAAAGCAGAAAATTGAGCATTCGTAACTTCATGAATATCCATATAAAAAGCGTTTACTTTCACCTGATGTTGAGGTAGCTCTCTCTTGAGTGCCATATTAGTGCTGCTTGCACCCATAGAGTATATACCCTCTGGAATATAGACCATCTTCATATTAGAGTCTATTTCAAGACATTGGATCGAATCATTTAATGTATTAAAAGATGAAGTATACTGTATTTCTTTAAGTAGATGCTTTGATTTTGAGTTTTCACAACAAATATTTTGGACATTTTCACTTTCTTTACGTGTAGATGAATTTTTACAAGCAGATAAGATTAAGATTCCTAAGAAAATTATGTATTTTTTATTACAAATCAAGAATTAGTAGTTTGAGTTAATTTCTTTTAAAGGTGTTTTTTTCCATGTAATTCCGTCTTGCCATTTGGGTGCATGTACTTTAAAAAGGTAATTGTCTAATATTGTTTCTAATTCTTTTGCCTTCTCAGGTTTTTGTTTAGCTAAATTTATTTGCTCCATTTTGTCTTTTACCAAGTTGAAAAGAAGGATTGATTTGTCATCTTGAAATTTAACTAGCTTAAAATCTCCTTTGCGTACTGCAGAATGAGGTCTTTTTAAAGCAATGCCATTTTTGTAAGGTACATGAAAGAAAATTCCATCAACGTTTCTTTTAATATGTTCGTTATTTTTATTGAAAAGTATTGGCGCAAAACTACCACCATCTATGTCACTTATTTTAAATGATTTATTTCCGGCTAGATCTATTAAAGTAGGTAAGAGATCTGATCCTGAAACAGGTATGTTAGACTCAGATCCAGCTTTTATTCCTGGCCCTGCAATAATAAGTGGGACACGAACTCCTCCTTCTAATGCATCCCATTTTCCTCTACTCAATGGATAGTTATAGCTCTTTTCATACTTTTTAGCTCCAGGTATGTTCGGTACTGATCCATTGTCAGACATATATATGATATATGTATTGTCTTCTATTTTGAGTTCTTTTAACTTATTCAAAAGTAAGCCAAGTCCTTCATCCAAATCAAAAGTCATAGCAGCGTATCCCTGATTTTTCTGTTGTGCACCTTTTGGCTTATCGTTTAGCCGGTTGTAGCTTTCTTCTTTTGATTCAATGTTTGCATGAACTGCATAATGAGAAATTTGAAGATAAAAAGGCTTTTCTTCTTTTTTGCTTGATTCTATGAATTCAATTGCTCTGTCAGTTATAGAAAAAATATTTTTTGGATCTTGTTTAAACACATTTTCCCATTGGTTTTTGTTATTGCTAAAATTTCCGTCTTTATTTTTTGTAGGTCCATCACTTACATCATAGCCAAGAACAGAGGGATTGCTTCCCATACCCCATTTCCCAAAATGGGCAGTTCTATATTCACTATTGATTTTTTTGAGTGCTTTTGGGATACTTATAAACCCTTCATGATCAATATGATCAGTGTTCATTCCAACACGAATCAATGAAAGCCGAGCTGGTGATTTACCGAATTGAATGCTATACCTAGACGGAGCACAAACTGGCGCACTTGCATATGCATCAGAAAATCGAATACCTTTTTCAGCAAGTAGCTCTAAGTTTGGTGTTTCGAAGTAATCACTTTTTGAGCCTGGTTCATTGTACATCATTTTAACAGATGTACCGTTCCATCCTTGATCATCTGCTAGTATTAGTATCAAATTAGGAGAAGTAGGGTTTGTTTTCTTTTCTTTTGAAAATTCGGCAGAATTACATGAAAAAAAAATCAACAAAAATCCAATGGTAAAAAATATAATTTTAATAAAGTTGAAGAGTCTTTTTTCTATTTCCTCAAATAATATCATTAACGCGGATTTATAGTTCAAAAATTAAACCTTTTAATTGGTTAAAAAATTATTGATTTATTTATTTTTTAAATATAATATTTCACCATTTGTATCATGTATGTCTCCAAAAGTAATATTTTTCGCTTTGTACATAGGTTTTACATTTTCGAATTGTCTACCAAGACCTTCAGGTTTAATTGATGCTTCAGCAATTCTCTTATCAATAACTAATTTTAAAGAATCCATTACTTCATTATAATCTTGATTACTTGCTAAATTGATTAGTTCGTTTTTGTCGTTTTTATGGTCATATAGTTCGTAACCTAGTTCCCCATTAATTCCCCACTTTGTAAGTCTGTGTCGCTTAGTTTTTATTGAGTATCCATTACGCCACCTAGTTAGTGCGCTTCCGCGAACAGAAGTATTTACATTTTTTATAATTGGCTCTAAACTTTTTCCAACGATATGATCAGGTGAATTTATATCCGTTAAGTCCATTAGAGTAGGATATAGGTCGATTAATTCAACTGGACTTTTAGATCTAGCTCCTATATTTTCTAGATTTGGAGCAGAAATTATTAATGGAATTCGAGTTGCATTTTCAAATAGTGTTTGTTTTTGCCAGTGACCATGTTCTCCCATATGATAGCCATGATCTGATGTAAATACTATTATAGTGTTTTTATCTAATCCGGAGGCCTCTAACTGGTCAAGAAGTCGTCCAACCTGAGCGTCTACAAATGAAATAGTTGCATAGTAAGCCTCTTTTATTTCTTGAGCAAGTTCTTTTTCCAGATTTAGCTGATTTTTTTTTGCTCTGATAGATTTTGCAGCAGGTTCTGGTAAAGTTGCTAGGTATTCACTTGAGCTTTTTGGTATTTCGATATTTTTTCTGTCATACAGATCAAAATATTTTTTAGGAGCGACAAAAGGGGTGTGAGGTCTAAAAAAACCAACTGCTAAAAAAAATGGAGTGTCACTCATAGCAAAATCATTAAGTTTTTTTATTGCCTCGCTAGCTCCAATTCCATCAGTTTGTTCCTCGTCTTTACCATCTGCTGCTAACCAACTTAAAGTTCCACCATACCTTCTTGGAGTCAGTGTATTAATTTTATATTCTTCAATTTTGTCTCTGCCATATGGATTCACAGTTTGATCCCAAGAATAGATATCGTCATTTCCTGATGTTCCTATCGCACTTGGATTGTCATAGTGGAACATTTTACCAATTCGAACTGATTGATAACCTTGTTGTCTGAAACGTTGTCCCAAAGTAATAACATCCGGAATAGAATTTCTAAGATTCATATTGTTTCTCGTAATCAATGTTTGATTAGTATACATACCAGTCAAAAATGACGCTCGTGATGGTCCACACAATGGATATTGTACATGAGCATTTTCAAATAGTACTCCTCTTTTAGCAAGACGATCGATATTGGGAGTTTTTACTACTGAATTTCCGTAAGCACCCAAATCACAGTTTAAATCATCTGCAATAATTAGTAATACATTTGGTTTTTTTTGTGAATGAGAAAATGATTTATCTTTTATCGAGGATTCATTACAGTTATTAATGCTTAATAATGAAATAAATAATTGAATAATTACGATATTTTTAAACATCTAAAAGGAAGTTTTTATAATATTATCTTATTGTTGAGTGTAATTTTTTCTTAAAGTTGAAAATTGTTTAATTCCCTATTAATGAGTTATTTATTAGAGAACTTAAATTACTCATTTAAATAAATTGTTTCTTCAATATTGAAACTTAAACTTTTTAAGTCTTCATTTCTTGATGAGTTTCCTACAAGTATATTAAACTCACCTGCCTCAATAATATAATTCATTTCAGAATCATAAAAAGCAAATGAAGATTCGTCTAATTCGAATGTGATTTCTTTTGATTCACCCGGTTTAAGACTAACTCTTTTGAAAGCTTTAAGTTCTTTTACAGGTCTAGTAATACTACTAAATTTGTCAGAAATATATAGTTGAACTATTTCATCACCAGCAATTTCACCAATATTTTTAATATTAACTGATACATTCAATATGCCATTTTTAAACTTTGAATTGTTTAGTTGAGGCTTATCAATTTCAAATTTTGTGTAGCTTAAACCAAAACCAAAAGAGTAAAGAGCTTGGTTTGTATTCATCGCATACTTTCTGTAATACATTGAATTTTTATGATTGTAAAACATTTTTAATTGACCAACTGAATTTGCAATTGTGAGAGGGAGTTTTCCGCTAGGATTTACCTTTCCAAAAATAATTTCTGCTGCTGCTAAACCACCAAAACAACCTGGTTCCCATACTTCAAGAATTGCATTTATATTATCAGAAATCCAGGGTTCTGATATTGGTTTCCCATTTGCGTATATAACAATTACATTCTTGCCTGTTTCTTCTAATCTTTTAACTAAATCTAATTGCTTTCCAGCTAAATTAAGTTCTGATCTTGCCATATTTTCTCCAGCAGTCTTTTCACTCCACTTATACCTCATTGAATTATCTCCAACTACAACAAAAATAATATCATATTTTTCAGCAATTTCAATTGTATTTTTAATATCAATATTTGAAATTTCCCTAATGTTTTCATTGGAGTTGTGGTAATCAACTAAATACCCCATTTCAGAACCAATTTTATCAATACCTTCAAAAATAGTGTAAACATTTTCATCAGGCTGAGGTTTATGCCAATCTCCCAATATTGATTGATTATTTGCATTTGGACCAGTTACTAGTATTTTATTTTTTTTCTCTTGAGCATTACTTAATGGAAGTACATCATTGTTTTTTAATAAAACTATTCCTTCTCTAGCTAATTTTAGTGCCGTAGATTTGTGTGATTCCTTAAATATTTTTTTTGAAATTTTATCTTCTTCAACGAATCGATTTTCAAAAAGTCCTAATTTAAATTTTGCTTCTAATATTTTAGAACATGCATAATTTACTCTTTCTTCTGATAGTTTCCCTTCATTTACTAGTTCAACCACCAGTTCAGGAAAATTTGGCCCGTGCATATGCATGTCAATTCCTGCATCAACAGCCAAATAAATAGCCTCTTTGAAATTTTTGGCAACTTTGTGTAGTGTTTCTAGTCTTTCAATATCTAACCAGTCACTAACATAAAAACCATTAAAGCCCCATTGATTTCTAATTAAATTTGACATTAGCTTCTTATTTGAATGAGAAGGAACACCATTCACTTCATTGTGAGCTGCCATAATTGAAAAAACTCCTGCATCAACAGCAGCTTTGTAAGGTGGAAGGTAAATTTCATTCAACGTTCTATAAGAAATATCCATAGGAGATAAATTCAAGCCGTTTATTGGCTCGCTTCCTGCAATTAAATGTTTAGCACATGCAATGACTTTATTATCTCCTGTGAAGTCATCTTGTTGTAGTCCATTTATCATAGCAAGTCCCATTTGAGTGACTAGATATGGATCTTCTCCAAAGGTTTCACCAACTCTTCCCCACCTAGCATCTCTCATTACATCTATATTTGGAGTAAACGCCCAATGTGAGCCTGTAGCTCTCATCTCATGTGCAGTTTGAATACCAACTTTAAATGAATTTGTTTCATCCCAACTTGAAGCAATTGTTATTGGTGATGGGTATACAGTTGCTCCTTTATACAATGCATTTCCGTGAATTGCATCAATTCCGATAAGTAATGGTATTTTTAATTCAGATTTATATGCTAACTCTTGTAAATAATTAGCTTCCTCAGAAGTAACAACATGTAAAAAAGATCCAATTTGCCCTTTAACAATCATTTGTTTAACATCCTCAGAAAATACTCCTTTGTAAAATCCTTGAGCATCACTCTTTTTCATGTCTTCAGGAGATAAATCTTTTTCTGCTTTTTTCATATGCTCAAGTCCTACGAACTGGTTCATTTGACAAGCTTTTTCGTAAAGTGTCATTCTACTCATAAGATCATCTATTCTTTTGTCGAAAGTCAATGTTGCATCTAAATAAGGATGCTCAATTTCAGGAGAGTAACATGAACTAAATAGTAGAATGGAGAAAAGAAAAATATACTTCATTTTGAATAAGTTTTATTGGGTAAATATATTAATATAAACGAATTTGTGTCAAGTTAAATACTTATATTGTATTGACTAATCAGATGAAAATTTCATCAATAATATATGCAATCATAATTTTTTAGTTTAAATTATTTCATATCAAAAGTTTATATTTTTTTGTGGTACCAATAATTTATATTTGTTTATATTTAAGAAACAAAATATACTAAATGAATAGATTATTTTTAATATTAATTTCACTGATTACAAATGTAACTTATGCACAACAAAGTTTAAATATGAACTTGTTGTCTGTTTATTCTTATTCTTCAGATCTCAATGATGTTTGGGGATATTCATCTACCAATGGCGAATATGCTTTAGTTGGATTGTACGATGGTATTTCTGTTCTAAATATTACAAATCCTTCGTCACCCATAGATTTGGGTTTTTTTCCCGGTCCGAGTTCTATGTGGAGAGATATAAAGACTTATGGTGATTATCTTTATTGTATTAACGAAACTGGTGGCGGACTTCAGATTCTTAACTTAGAACAAGTTATTTATGGTGTTTCAAATCCTACTTATATTGAAAACATAAATTTGAATTTTACAACAGCTCACAATTTGTTCATAGATGAAAATGGTGTCTTGTATGTTTTTGGTTCAAATTACAGCAATGGGGGTGCAATGATGTTTGATTTAGTAGGTAGCCCCGAAAATCCAATATTTTTAGGAAATTATTCCGGAAGTTATTTTCATGACGGCATGGTGCGAGGTGATACTTTGTGGGGTGGCGCAATAAACAATGGTCAGTTTTCTGTAGTAGACGTTTCAGATAAGTCAAATCCTGTATTATTGGCTACTCAATCTACACCAAGCAATTTTACCCACAATTGTTGGATATCAGATGATGGAAACACGCTTTTTACGACTGATGAAGTTAGTGGTGCTTATGTTACATCTTATGATGTATCTAACTTAAATGATATTGAAGAATTAGATCGCATTCAAGCCTGGAGTTCAAATACCAATGTTATTCCTCATAACACACATGTAAATGGTGATTTTTTGATTACTTCATATTATACAGATGGTGTTTCTGTAGTAGATGCAAGTCAACCATCTAATTTAATAGAAGTTGCGTATTATGATACTTCTGATGGGTATTCTGGATCTGGCTTTAATGGTGCTTGGGGAGCTTATCCGTTTTTGCCATCGGGAAACATATTGGTTTCGGATATTGAAAATGGTTTATACGTTCTTGAACCTAAATATACCAATGCTAGTTTTCTTGAAGGATATGTAACCAATAGTGTTAACGGTGCGCCTGTAAGTAATGTAAGCATTCAAATTGCAGGTTCTAATAATCCTTCATTGTCAGAATTAAATGGTTTTTATAAAACTGGTGTTGCAAATTCAGGTACTTATGATGTTTTCGTAACTGCTTCAGGATATATGAGTCAAACACTCAGTGTAACACTTTTATCTGAGTTTACTACTCAATTGAATGTTGAATTAACTGCAAGTGGGTGTATGAATCCCTTAGCGTGTAATTTTAATCCATTTGCTTTAGTTGATGATGGTTCATGTTCAGAATTAGATGAATGTGGAGATTGTGGTGGTAATGGACCTGCTCCTGGTTATGATTGTGAAGGAAATTGTATTTCTGGAGAAACTTTAAATATAGAGATGATAGATTCATATGGTGATGGATGGAATGGAAATACTATTACAATTAATCAAATTTCATTTGGTTTTACGACCGGCTATAATGCTCAAGAAACTCTGTGTTATGATCCATCTTCATCTTGTTTTGATGTTGTATGCGATGGTGGTACATGGCAAGAAGAAGTATCCTGGGTTTTATCCGATCAAAATGGTAATGAATTATTAACAGGAGGTGCACCTTATTCAGATGTTTATTGTTTTACTGAAGAACTTGCTTGTCAAACTATCGATTTTTCTACAGGATGGACTATTTTTTCAAGTTATATACAGCCCTCTGATTTAGCAATAGATGTTCTTTTATCCCCTTTAAATATATCAGATAATTTAATCATTGTTAAAGATATTAATGGAACGGCTTATCTTCCTGATTGGGATTTTAATGGTATTGGTGATTTGGATTTTAAAGAGGCTTATTTGGTCAAAATAAATTCTGCGCAATCGATTGATTTCTGCGGAGAGCAACTACTACCAGAAGAACACCCTATTACTTTAAGTGAGGGCTGGAATATGTTTGCATATCTTCGTTTAGATCCTGCTAATACGGTTTTGGTAATGGATGCTGTTAAAGATTATATTATTTTAGTAAAAGATGTGATGGGTAATGCTTACATTCCTCAATTTGATTTTAATGGTATTGGGGACCTTGAAGCTGGTAAAGGTTACCTTGTTAAAATGACTTCTGATCAGACTTTAAATTATTTGTCTAACGATCAAGAATACTAATTGTATTTAAATCTTGGTGATATTTGAAGGTTTAAAAAATCAACTTTAGAGTTGATAACTTCTATTTGTTGAAAATCATTTTTTAAACAAGCAATCGTATTTTTACAAAAAAATGCGCTCAAATGTCTGTATCAAAAGTATATGATGTTACAATTGTTGGGGGAGGTATTGTTGGACTAGCTACTGCCTATAAACTTCAAAAGAATTATCCTCACTTATCCATTTCTGTATTAGAAAAAGAAGTAAGCTTGGCTTTTCATCAAACTGGAAGAAATTCTGGTGTCATTCATTCTGGTCTCTACTATAGACCTGGTTCATTCAGAGCTTCTAATTGTGTTAATGGAAGAAAGCAGCTTGTTAAATTTGCTGAAGAACATGGTATTGATTATGATGTGTGTGGTAAAATTGTTGTTGCCACTCATGAAGATGAATTGTCTCGTCTCGAGTCGATTCGTGAAAATGGTATAAAAAATGGTTTGAAAGGTATTGAAGTAATCGATACTGAACGTATCAAGGAGATTGAGCCTTTCATTGATGGGATTAAAGCACTTTGGGTTCCTGAGTCTGGAATTATTGACTACAAGGGTGTTACAATAAAATTGGCGGAGCTTATTAAGGAAATTAATCCCGATTCTGATATTATCACGAATTGTGAAGCTAAACGTTTTGAAAAAGAAGATCAGATGTCGTTAATTCACACAAATTTAGGTGTGTTTAATTCGCGTTATTTGGTTTTTTGTGGTGGATTACACTCTGATCGTCTTGCTCGAAAAGATAAAGTTGAATTAGATATGCGAATTGTAGGTTTTCGAGGTGATTATTATGATTTGACCGAAATAGGAATGAAAAAAATAAGGAATTTAGTTTATCCTGTTCCAAATCCTGAATTCCCATTTTTAGGCGTTCATTTTACTCGATTAACTGATGGA
>Ga0160422_10000452_pt1 | contig 24555 bp, 25 predicted proteins | sample Fk160mmetaG_FD_108192 | JGI IMG/M metagenome (GOLD analysis project Ga0160422, IMG submission 108192) | Marine microbial communities from the Central Pacific Ocean - Fk160115 60m metaG | ecosystem: Environmental > Aquatic > Marine > Oceanic > Photic zone | place: The Central Pacific Ocean...
AAGCATCGATCCAGTTGATTTGAAGTTGGGTATTATTGAGCTTATAAGATTGCCGATAGGCAACTGCCCATCGTGAATCTTGCACACGGCTATGTGTAGGAAAGCGCTCACCAAATTTGTCATCGCTATTCAAATATAATAAATCTAAACTGGAATTATTAGTTGCAGAAGAAGATGTCCATAGCAGTTCAAGCCCTTCTCCACGATCTGCAATCACACGAGGACTCACAACAACATCATTGTATTGGTCGATGACAAAACGGTAAGGAATTGTGGCATCAATACCATCGGAAGAATACGCAATGGAGGGTTCAAGGAATCTAGATAGGCGGATGTTTTGACCCTCACTGGTTGAGGAAGGATAAATAGGGACATAGGGAAAACCAAAGACAGTTCGATCAAAGATTTTTAACCGCATTTTTTTGATAAAACCATAGCCGGTTGCATCATCAATTTGGACTTCACTCCCACTCAGAGTCCAACTTGCTGGACTGGCACCACAAGTTGTGAGACTGGCATTTTGAAAAGTTAGTTGATTATCATTGCGAATTTGTGCCTTATTAAAATTCACAGTGAGATTGCTAGGCTGGAAATATAAAAATCCATTTTCAAAAGCAAATTCATCAGTGGCATCATTGACAGAACCACTTTCTGCACGAAGATAAAAATTATTCTCATAGACTTCACCACCATCAGCAAACTCTATCAACTCAGAAGACTCATTAAATTGTGCTGTTGCACCCTTAAAGAGTCGAGTCTTTGAATCTATTGCTACCTCACCTTTTAAACTTAACGAGTCCTCTGTTAAAGCAATATTTAATGCATTTACACTAGTTTTCTCACTGTCGGCAAATACTGGATTATAAACCCAACAGACAGCACTTTTGTTAGTAGTTGGGGTCAAAAAATTTAATGAATCTTGAGCTGAAAGAGGGGCTCCCAGCAGAATGACGTATAGAGAAAAAACTTTCTTAAATGACATGGGATATTGGAACAATTTATTGATCAAAAGTTTAATTTTGAGTTAATAAAAATTCTTCAAGTTGTGACAAGCGTTCTTTCCCAAAAAACATTTCTGAACCGGCATAAAAAGTGGGGACACCAAAAGCACCTCGTTCCACAGCCATCGAAGTATTATCAATCAGCAGCTGTTTAATTTCTGGAGAAGACAGTTTTTCAAGGGTTTGTTCAGGGTTTAACCCCAACTGTTTGACATAATCAGAAAAAACTTCAAGATCACCCAAATTGGCATCCTCCTCCCACATGCCTTTGAGCATGAGGTCTCGGTAGGCAGCACCACAACCTTGTTTTTCAGCAACCAAACCGCCGCGCTGGAGGGTAACGGTAGTAATTGGGAAATTCGAATTCATTGTAAATTTTGATAACGCATATTTGTCGATAAAACGTTGCATTTCCAATGATTCGTATTCCAATTTATTCTGGATGTTAGCAAAACTTATCATAGGCGCTTGATTGTTGGTAATTTTAAAAATCCCACCCAATAAGCAATGGATATAATTAAATGTTACCCCCGTTTTTGCTTCAATAGAGGGAATAACCTTATGGCATAAATAAGCATTTGGACTGGCAAAATCAAAAATAAAGTCGACAGTTGAGATTTTCATATATTTAAAAAATGCTATCTTTCAACCATAATAGAAAGACAGCAGCAATCCTTATGAAAGATTATACTAAATTTTCAGCAATTATTATCGGAGCAGGAGTCTCTACTGGAGGAGCTCTTACTAAAAAGTTTGCCAGCATGGGTTACCATGTGTGTCCTGTTAGAAGGGAGCGTAACTTTAATGAACTGGAGTCTCTAACTAATGAAATTCAAGCAGCTGGTTTGCAAGCTACTCCTTTTGGTGTTGATGCCCGTGATGAAGATGCAATAAAAACTCTGTTTCAGGAGGTCGAAACAAACATTGCTCCGATTGATGTGGTCATCTTTAATCCTGGTGCAAATGTGTTTTTCCCTATCACTGAGACAACTGCTCGGGTTTATCGGAAAGTTTGGGAGATGGCAGCCTTTGGTGGGTTCCTAACAGGTAAAGAAGCAGCAAAATATATGCTGCCTCGAGGTCGAGGTTCTATTTTCTTTACCGGGGCTACTGCATCGGTCAGGGGTGGTGCAGGCTTTGCAGCGTTTTCTGGAGCTAAATTTGCTCTGCGTTCGTTATCACAAAGTATGGCAAGAGAATTAGGACCTCAAGGAATTCATGTTGCCCATTTTATAATTGATGGGGCCATTGATACTCCATTTATTCAGGAGAATTTTCCAGAGACTTATGCCTTGAAGGAAAAAAATGGTATCTTACAACCTACAGAGATTGCTGAAGCTTATTGGAGTGTGCACGTGCAACATCCCTCAGCGTGGACTCAAGAAATGGACTTGAGACCTTACATGGAAAAATTTTAAGGAGAAAACATGAGTTTAAAAGATAAAGTGATATTTGTTTCCGGTGGGAGCAGAGGTATTGGCCTTGCCATGGCAAAGCGAGCTGCACAAGATGGTGCTAAATTAGCCCTAGCAGCAAAGACTGCTGAACCGCATCCAAAATTACCTGGCACGATTTATACAGCTGCCGAGGAAATTGTCGAGGCTGGAGGCGAAGCCCTACCTCTCATTTGTGATATTCGCGATGAAGATAATGTTAGAGACGTTGTGAACCAAACGGTAGAACACTTCGGCGGCATTGATATTTGTATCAATAATGCCTCGGCTATCCAACTGACTAACACCATGGATACTGAGATGAAAAGGTATGATCTCATGCACCAAATTAACGGCAGAGGCACATATATGGTTAGTCGATATTGCTTACCTCATCTACTCAAAGCAGAGAATCCTCACATTTTAAACCTTTCTCCACCTTTGGATATGTCAGCAAAATGGTTTGCCGGGCATACTGCCTATACGATGGCCAAGTACACTATGAGTATGTGTGTTTTAGGTATGGCTGAAGAATTTAAAGATCGAGGTGTGGCAGTCAATGCATTATGGCCCCGCACAGCAATCCAAACAGCAGCAGTGCAAAACCACCTCGGTGGGGATGCAGTCATGAAAATTTCTAGAACTGTCGAAATCATGGCCGATGCTGCATATGAAATTTTAACAAAAGATTCAAAATCTTATACAGGCAATTTTTGCATCGACGATTTAGTTCTGTATGAAGCTGGTGTTCGAGACTTTTCAAAATATGCGCAAGCTCCATTTGGAGAATTAATGCCTGACTTCTTTGTGCCTGACAACACTCCTTTACCTAAGGAAATCCAAGAAAGTTAATTTTGAATCAAAGGATAAAAAGTCTTGCTAAAAAATTAGGTTTCAATATTTTAAGCTCTTCTCCGATAACAAAGGAGGCAAGTTATCGTGAGTATTTTAGAATAAAAACTTCTAAAGGTAGTTTTATTCTTTGCTATCTTGACCCAAATTTAGGCAGCCAAAAAAATTTTTTAAGGATTTATAAATATTTGGATCCATCCATTAGACCAAATATTTTGGCATCCAATTTAGAACAGGGCATTACAATCCAAGAAGACTTAGGCAATTTTGATTTATATGATGTTTGGGAATATGAAATTTTGGACTACTTAGGTCACGGATATTACTTCGATGATGTTAGATCAAAATACTATATTTCCTTCGACACACAATACGACCCACAAGATAATGAATGGATTACTGGGGGTCGAATTATTCCTGGAGAAGTTGAATACTTAAATCTCGCCTTAGATACCCTTAATAAGTTTAAAAAATCTAAGATGCCTAAAAACCTTAAAAGAATGAAACTGCGAGATTTAAAAAATCAAATGGACTCTTTTGAGAAAGTTTATTTAAGAAAATTTCTTAAATATGCTCCAAATGAGATAAAAGTGATAAAAGATGAATTAGAGATACTTAAACAAGAGACTATTTCTAAATTAGAAAAACAACAGTGGGGTAATTGTCATACTGATTTTGAAGGTCGAAATTTGCTCTACCCCGACTGGGATCATTTAATAGATAGCTCAATGGATGGAAAACAACTAAAAATAGAAATGCATCCAAAATTAATTGATTACCAAGATACATGTATTGGTCCTGAGGGTATTGATCTAGCAGGGCTTTTTGTTGACCACTATCACTTTGAAGGTCTTGATTCAAAGGAGATTAGAGATGTTTTAGAGCAAAATTTTGGGTGGAGAAATTTTAAAAGGATTATAGATATTATTCGCTGGGGGGGTATTCAAAGAAATATGAGGATTTTAGGAACCTTGTCAAATCTTTTTTTAGAGCAAGGCAGAGCATTTCGCCTTATAGACATAAAAAAAATTCATGAGAATTTGTGGATGCTTATAGATCCAGATCATCAATCCTTTGGTAATCCCAAATACAAATATAACGAACTTTCAAAGTTTATGTTGAATACTTTATTTAGAATAAAGCAAATTTTACGAGAGTATGAAAGAATTAATCCCGGCTGCATTTCGAGAGAATTTATTAGAGAATCAAATGATCATCTTGAATTTTTAGAGGATTTACAACCGTCAAAAGCAATGATCTTAGCTGCAGGCAAGGGTTCAAGAATGTTGCCACTTACTAAAAACACCCCAAAACCACTGTTGAAGGTTAACGGTAAGACGTTATTAGATCATCATTTATTGAAACTACACAATGCAAGATTTCATGATGTTGTGATTAATAGTTTTCACCATAGTAATAAAATCAGAAAGCATCTCATGAATTTTAAAGAAGATTTAAATATCAAACTTATCGAAGAAAAAGAATTACTTGGAACTGGGGGCGGGCTTGTAAACGCCTTGCAATATCTTGGCAGTGGATCTGTGCTTGTTATAAATGCTGATATTTATACTACATTTGATTACCCAAGAGATTTCTTCCATCATTCTCGTTCTGATATCGCTAGACTCGGAAAATATATATATATATTTGGAATAGAAAATCCAGATCATAATAAAGACGGAGATTTCTCGTATGATAGGAATCACAATGTCATAGTTAACAAAAAAAAGAATAAATTCACTTGGACGGGTATTTCAGTTATGCATACATCTGTTATTAAAGAGGCTGCTAATTTAGCAAAGAAAGAAAAGTGGGAAACTCCTTTTTGTAGTTGGGAGAAAATAATTCTACCGAATATAAAAGCTGGTAAAGTGGACTTTGGTGTCATACATCCAGGGCCATCAGGTTGGATAGATGTAGGCACCCCAGAGAGACTTGAACTTGCTAATAAGTTGCTAAAAGAAGAGAATGTGCAACATGAGTGAAATAATAATTGCCCCATCTATTCTTTCTGCAGATTTTGCAAGGTTAGGTGAAGAAGTCGAGCATGTTCTTGAGGCTGGTGCTGATTGGGTTCACTTTGATGTGATGGACAATCACTATGTTCCTAATCTGACAATTGGACCGATGGTCTGTAAAAGTTTGCGTGAGCATGGCATAGAGGCTTTCATCGATGTGCATTTAATGATTGAGCCGGTGGATGCATTGGCAGCAGATTTTGCCAAAGCTGGGGCATCGTTAATAAGTTTCCATCCTGAAGCCTCGAATCATGTCCACCGTTCCATTCATGCAATTAAAGATGCTGGTTGTCAGGTTGGCTTGGTTTTAAATCCGGCAACAAATATAAATGTTTTGGACAGTGTGCTGGAGGACATCGACTTAGTTCTCATTATGAGTGTCAATCCAGGTTTTGGTGGACAGTCCTTTATCCATAGTTCACTGGAAAAGATTGCTGCGGTCAGAAACCTAATTGACCAAAGTGGTAGATCGATCCGTTTGGAGGTCGATGGGGGAATCAATAAAGACACTATTGCAGCAGCAGCTCAAGCTGGTGCTGATACTTTTGTGGCAGGTTCGGCAATTTTTAATAGTGAAAATTATGCAGAGACCATTTCCCAATTTCGTGAAAAGACTGCTTAGTAGTTTTAGTATTTTTTGGCTGCTTACTCCTATCCTTGCAGCTGAAAAAATAGATTTGAATCAGTATTTAGATCGCATAGAAATTGCCGATAATAACTTTACTCGGCAACAGGGCTTGATGTATCGACAAAGCTTGCCGGAGAATGCAGGGATGTGGTTTGTTTGGCAGGAGCACACAGTGCAATGTATGTGGATGAAAAATACTGGAATCCCATTGAGCATTGCATTTGTCGATCGTCGAGGAAAAATCTTTAATATTTATGATTTGCAACCATATCAAAGAAGATCGGTGTGTTCGAAACGGGCTGCCCAGTATGCTTTGGAAGTAAATCAGGGATGGTTTAGCAAAAATAATATCCGTGTGGGTGATGTTATCGATGTAAGAAGTATTAAAAAATGAAGAAGACAGAATTTTTAGAATATCAGGCAGCTGGATTTAACATTATTCCGGTGGTGCGTCCGGTGGAAATGGTTGATGAAGATCCAATTACATTATTTGAGAAATTGCGGGGACAACACAATAATTTTTTATTGGAATCAGTCGAGGGCGGTGAGCGTTGGGCTCAATTTTCTATTCTTGGATTTAATTGTACCGATACAATTGAAGTGTTTGATGACACTATCACCATTACCAATGACGAAGGGCAGCAAGAGATGACAAGTGATGATCCATTGGGAGTAATCCGTGAGCACATTAATTTATATAAGGCTCCGACCCTGCCAAATTTACCAAGGTTTTTTGGGGGTTATGTTGGATTTTTTGCATATGAAAGTGCGAAGTATGCAGAAAGTAAAATTGCGCAACTGGAGCATAAAGTCGCTAAATTTCAGGAGCATTTACCCGATGTGCTCTTAGTGAAGGCTGAAGAACTGGTTGTCTTTGATAATCTCAACCAGACCATTCAAATGATTGTGAATTGTAATCCTGAAATAATGTCGTTTGAGGAAGCTCAATCTCGATTAGATGCAATCGAAAGTCTGTTGCATCATGAGCAAAAAGAAAGATTACAACCCCAAACAGTATCGGGTAATATGACTTTCACCTCAAATACTCCTAAAGTAGACTTTCTCCAGGCTGTGGAGACAGTTAAAGACTACATTACAGAGGGTGATGTGATGCAAGTTGTTTTGGCACAAGATTTTTATACAGATTTTGAGAAAGATCCTTTCCTTTTATATCAGGCAATTAGGACTCTCAATCCTTCGCCTTATATGTATTTTCTAGAATTGGATATTTGTAGTGTAGTAGGGGCCTCGCCAGAGATTCTGGTGCGACTTGAGGACGGACAAATTACTTTGCGGCCGATTGCTGGCACTAGAAAGCGGGGTAATAATCCTGAAGAAGATGCAGAGAATATGGAAGAGCTCTTAAACGACCCCAAAGAGATAGCTGAGCACCTCATGTTGATTGATCTTGGGCGCAACGATGTGGGAAGAGTAGCAAAGTTTGGTTCGGTTGAAGTTACCGAAAAGATGGTGATTGAAAAATATTCTCATGTCATGCACATCGTCTCTAATGTTGTTGGAGAAATCAAAGAAGATTTTGATTTTATAGATGCGATTAAAGCCGCATTGCCGGCTGGGACTCTATCAGGAGCACCAAAGATTCGTGCCATGGAAATTATTCATGAGTTAGAACCAGGCACTCGGGGCATTTATGGAGGAGCTATTGGACACATTGGTTGGAACGGCAATATTGATACTGCTATTGCCATTCGCACGGCTGTAATTAAAGATGGAATTATGCATGTTGGTGCCGGTGCTGGAGTGGTAGCAGATTCAATTCCCGAAAATGAATGGCAAGAGTGTAAACAGAAAGCAAAAGTCTTTTTAGATGCATTGGAGATGATCCCATGATTTTGGTTATTGATAACTATGATAGTTTTACCTACAACCTTGTGCACTATGTTGGAGATTGTGGAGCAGAAGTTGAGGTTAGAAGAAACGATGACATTGATGTTAGGGATGCACTAGACTTGCAGCCCGAAAAAATTATCATCTCCCCTGGACCCTGTACTCCCAAAGAGGCAGGAATTTCAGAGGCATTGATTCTTGCAAGTACCGTCCCAGTGTTGGGTGTATGTTTAGGTCATCAGGCAATAGGTTCAGCTTTTGGGGGGCAAGTAGTCAAAGCCCCAAGCATACATCATGGCAAAATCTCAAGTATTCAACACGATGGTGCTCAGATTTTTGAACATATAGCATCCCCCTGCAAGGTGGTGCGATATCACAGTTTAGTTGTTGCAAAAGATTCTTTACCCGAGGAACTACTCATCACTGCAACACTGGAAGATGATGCCAATGTGATTATGGGATTGCAGCATAAATCGCGCCCTATTTACGGAGTCCAATTCCATCCTGAATCAATTGAAACCGACTACGGTAAACAGATCATTAAGAATTTTTTAGCATTATGAAGATTGAAGACATTATCGCGCAGTTGGAAGCCCAATCAGATTTGAGCCATCAAGACATGTTCGGGATTTTTGAAGCCATTATGTCTGGAGATTTACATGATGAGCAAATTCAACAATTTTTACTTGCCATGAATGCCAAAGGACCCTCGTTGGCTGAAATTACCGTTGCGGCACAAGTCATGCGAGATCGTGCATTAAAGTTTGATCTTGGTGATGGATCCCATATTGATACTTGTGGAACCGGAGGTACAGGTATTTATACTTTTAATTGTTCAACTGCATCTGCAATTGTTGCTGCAGCCGGAGGTGCGCAGGTCACGAAACATGGCAACAAGGCTGTTTCGAGTAAATCAGGGAGTGCTGATTTTCTCATAGAGTGCGGAGCCTCTATTGATCATGACAGAGATAAGCTTTCGCAAATCATAGACAAGGTTGGTTTTATTTTTTTGTTTGCTCCCTTGCATCATCAGTCTATGCGTCATGTAATGGCAGCTCGACAGCAAATTAAACAAAAGACTATTTTTAACCTGTTAGGTCCGCATACAAATCCTTGCAGTGCTCGCAGGCAAATTATCGGGGTATATGCTAAAAATTTAGTCCAGGTTTTTGCCAAAGTTGCCAAAGCTCTGGATATGGAACATGTTTTGGTTGTACATGGTGCTGATGGAGTTGATGAAATTAGCATAACTGCATCCACACAGATAAGTGAATTACGTGATGGTGAAATAACCCAATATGAAATTCATCCGCAAGATTATGGACTAACCTTGGGAACATTAGAGGATATTTATGCCGAGTCCCCCCTCCGAAGCAGTCAACTAGTTCAGGAAGCATTTAGTGGGACTGAATCTGCAGTGCAGAATATGATTGCTTTAAATGCAGGTGCCGGACTGTATTTAGCTGGCAAAGTTAATACGATTGCAGACGGTGTTGAATTAGCTCTGTATCTCATGAACTCAGGGAAAGCCTCTGAGACACTCGAGAAATATGTTACTTTAACAAATACCTTATGACCATTCTGAATGACATCGTAAGCAAGACTCAAGAAAAACTCCTGCAGCAGAAACAGCACGTATCCCTGTCTGAACTGCAAAAGACATTGGGAGTGCCTCCCTACACTGAAAGCCGTTTTGCTCAAGCCCTGCGAGATACTGATATGGCAATTATTGCTGAAATCAAAAAAGCATCACCCAGTGCCGGAGTAATATGTGCAGATTTTCAACCCGTGCAGATTGCCAAAGATTATCTTAACTTTGGTGCTGCAGCTATTTCGGTGTTAACCGAAGAAGATTTCTTTCAAGGCTCACCTGAAGACTTGCAACAGGTTAAAACCGCAGTTGATTTACCCATTTTACGCAAAGATTTTATTATTGACAGTTATCAGATCTATGCATCCAAAGCAATGGGTGCGGATTGTATTCTGTTAATTGCAAGCATCTTGGATGATAGCCAACTTCAAGAATTTTCACAGTTGGCAGAGCTTTTAAAGTTAGATTATATTATTGAAGTACACACGATCGAGGAACTGAAACGGGCAGAACAGTTTTCCAAAGCTATTATTGGCGTTAATAACCGTGACTTGAGGACGTTTACTGTAGATTTAGAAAACTCTGTAAACCTCAAAGCTGCTTGCTCCACAAATAATATCTTTGTTGCAGAGTCAGGTATTAAAACTTTAGATGATATGCATTACCTTGCCAGCAAAGGAATCAATAATTTTTTGATTGGTGAAAGCTTGATGCGAGGAAGTTTTCATGCAACTTAGGGAATGGCAAGCAGAAGCGTTCCCTTTATGGTGGCAAAGAAAACAAGGTATTATCAAAGTTGTTACCGGAGGCGGTAAAACCTTTTTTGCCATTCACTGCATTAAAGAATTTCTTCAAGAATATCCTACAAAAAATATTCTCATTGTTGTCCCCTCCATTGCTTTACTTGATCAATGGCAAGAGAGCATTGAAGCATTGTTGGAAGTTGATCTCAGTATTAACGGTGGTGGAGAGCAATTGTCAGAAATATCCCAAGTTTGTATCTCAACCATTGATTCTCTCAAAAATATTATTGAAAGCATTTCTGCGGATAATACTTTTTTAATCGTAGATGAATGTCACAAAATTGGGACAGAAAAACGTGGAGCACTACTCACCAATTCATGGGACGCCACATTAGGCTTATCGGCAACTCCGGAACGAGATTATGACGACAACTTTTATGTAATCATCCAAAAGATTCTTGGAGATATTATTTTTGAATACGATTATATTGATGCGCGTGATGACAAGGTTATCGTAAATTTTGGATTATTGTATGCATATGCTCCGTTGTTACAATCAGAAGAAAAACAGTACGAAAAATTTACTAAATCCATTCAAAGAAGAGCAGCCATTATTGGGGGTCGAAACATGGATGATTATCTTTTCAAGATGGCAATTTTTAATCGTGCTCGACTGATTAAAAACTCAAAAAATAGAATTCCTTATGGAGTGGAACTAATCCAACAATTCCAGCGCGAAAGTTGGATTGTATTTACGGAAAATAAAAAACAGGCTAATGCTTTCAATGACATTATTAATAAAAAAGGATTTCGATCTGCTCTTTATAATACGGACTTGGATAACCAAGAGCGTGCTGAAAATTTAGACAAATTTAAAAGTCTAGAATTAAATGTTTTGGTTACATGTACGGCACTAGATGAGGGTTTTGATATGCCTCAAGCAGATGGGGCTCTAATTCTCAGTGCGTCTTCCAGTAAAAGACAGCGCGTGCAAAGAATGGGAAGGGTGTTGCGGATTACTGAAAATAAGCCTAATGCTCTGATTATCACTGTATATTCATCGAAAACAGAGTTCGATAAGTTAATGGAAGAAGCAAAACACTATCATCAAGAAGGTGTCAAAGTCGTCTGGGAAAGACAGGACGAAAAGACTTAGATATGAGCGCTGGTTGAAGTCATTACTTTTGCAGTGACTTCCATAATTTTTTTTGTAGGACTTTGTAAGTCTTCAGCACCTGAATCTGCAGCTTGATTGGCATGCAAATCTTCATCAGCTTGCATGGTTTTTAAGATCTCAATGGTCTCTTTATCTTTGGGAGAAACTCGATCAAGATGTCGTTGAAGATGTTTGACCACTTGTTTTTCAGTTTCTTCAACAAAACCCAGACTGGTGGTTTCACCCATTGCACCAAAGATTGCTCCAATTGCAAAAGAGCCGGCGTACCATACTGGATTCAAGAGTGATGGTTTTCCTTGCAGTTCGTCCAATCTTTTTTTACACCAAATCAAATGGTCGGTTTCCTCATCTCCAGCATGAATTAAATGTTCTTTAATCTTTTTATCTTTGCATACCCATGCTTGTCCTCGATAGAGTGCCTGAGCTGCAACTTCTCCTGCTAGATTCACGCGCATCAAAGATTCTGATAGTGCTCTTTCAGATTCCGTGAGAGCTTCCTCATTTTGTTCTTGATCAGCAGGATAGTCTCGTTGCGTCCCAGCTTTTTTGTAAGAAAGAGTTTTGAGGGCTATGTCTAATTCGTTAATAAAGTTGTTAATCATTCTTTAATCCTTTTGCGCCAATGTCAGAGCGGTAAAACATACCATCAAAGTCCACTGTTGAGATGGCATTATAAGCATTTTTTCGCGCAGTAGCTAAATTTTCTCCTAATGCGGTCATACAGAAAACGCGACCACCATTGGTTTTAATTATTCCTTTCTCCTCGGTTGTTCCTGCATGAAATAATTTAGTTCCATGATTCTGAATGTCCGCAATTTTTACAGGATGGCCCTTTTGATAATCTTGAGGATAACCTTTTGCAGCTAATACAACTCCACAGGCATGTTGCGGAGACCATGAAATATGGTGAGAGTCTAACTTATTATTGATTGCAGCAAGACATAACTCGACAAGACTCGACTGCAAACGCATCATGATTGGTTGAGTTTCTGGATCCCCAAAACGACAATTAAACTCCAATACTTTTATTTGACCATTTTCTATCATCAAACCAGCATATAAAAAACCTAGGTAGGGGGCGCCTTCATTAATAAGACCTGTCATTGTTGGAAGCATCACTTGCTCCATAACTTTTTGATGCAGGGAATCAGTAATTATTGGAGCAGGTGAATAAGCACCCATGCCCCCAGTATTCAATCCCTCATCGTTGTCACCAACAGCTTTATGGTCTTGACTGGTAGCAAGGGGGATAATGGAATTGCCACTGACCACTGCAATAAAACTAGCTTCCTCTCCGGTGAGAAATTCTTCAATCACCACCTTATTACCGGCATCTCCAAAAGCTCGAGCTTCAAAAATATCCACGCATGCAGCCTCAGCTTCCTCATAATTATTGCAAATGATGACACCTTTACCAGCTGCAAGCCCATCAGCCTTAACCACAATGGGCATCTTTGCGGTGGTTAAGTATTGTTTTGCAGATTCTAAATTATGACAGGTAACAAATGCTGCGGTAGGAATGTGATATTTAGCAAAGAATTCTTTTGCAAAAGTTTTGGAACCTTCCAATTGTGCTGCGTGTTGTGAGGGACCAAATGTCGGTACCCCTTGAGCGCCTAAAAAGTCTGCTAAACCTTCAACCAGAGGGGCTTCAGGACCAATAATGACTAGATCAATGCCCCGAGTGTTACAAAAATCTAAGAGTAGTTGTTGATTTGATGGCTCGATAGGTACATTTTTGACTTTACATTCTAATGCTGTTCCAGCATTGCCAGGTGCCACATAAACATTCTCAACATTAATATCTTGAGCACATTTCCATGCTAAAGCATGTTCGCGCCCACCAGAACCAATGATTAAGATTTGCATTAGTGTCTGAAGTGCCTCATGCCGGTGAAAACCATAGCAATATCATGCTCATCGGCTGCTGCGATAACCTCATCATCACGCATTGATCCACCAGGTTGGATGATGGCAGTGATTCCACTTGCAGCAGCAGTATCTATACCATCTCGAAAAGGAAAAAAAGCATCAGAAGCCATACAAGCATCTTCTACATTGAGATTTTCTTCCTGTGCCTTCATATTGGCAATAGTTGCGCTGATAACTCGACTCATTTGTCCGGCACCAATGCCGATGGTCTGCTGATTTTTTGCAAATACAATCGCATTAGATTTTACATATTTTGCAACTTTCCAGGCAAACAGAAGATCAATAATTTGTGAAGGAGAGGGAGCTCTTTGGGTTACTACTTTGAGATCACTTTCATCGATCATACCTATGTCTTCAGTTTGTCTTAAGAGACCACCGGAGACAATTTTTACTTGATGAGTGTTTCGGTCACCCTCTAAATCGCATTGGAGAACCCTAATATTTTCCTTTTGTTGCAGCACTCCGAGTGCACCTTTTGTAAATTTAGGTGCAATCAGAACTTCTACAAACTGCTGATCAATGATTTCTTGCATTAATTCAGCATTTGCCTCCCGATTCAAAGCAATAATTCCTCCAAAAGCAGAGGTAGGATCAGTCTGATAGGCTAGACGATAAGCTGCATCGGCTGATTGTGCTTGGCCAACACCACAGGGATTTGCATGTTTAACGATCACGCAAGACGGCTCAGAAAACTGTTTCAAGCATTCCCAAGCTGCATCCGCATCCGCAATGTTGTTATAAGACAGGGCTTTGCCCTGGATCACATGTGCATTCGCAATATTAACTTTTAGAAGATTTGGATGAATCTCTAATTCAGCAGACTGATGAGGGTTTTCACCATATCTTAAGGGAAGGGTTTTGGCTCCCCCAAAATACTTACTAATTGCATTATTGTAATTTGCCATAGTTGCAAATACTTTAGCTGCTTGAGCTTTTCGAAATTCTAAGCTTATACCCGCATTCTTCTCAAATTCATTGATAAAGGATTCATAGTCTTTTGGATCGGTAAGTACAGTGACATGATGGAAATTCTTAGCAGCAGCTCTAATCATGGTTGGGCCCCCAATATCAATTTGCTCCACAGCTTCTTCGAAAGAACAGTCCTGTTGGATGGTTTCCTCAAACGGATACAAATTTACAACAACTAGATCAATTTCTTCAAAATCAAGTTTATCTAGTAGCTCTGAATCAGTTCCTCGTCTTGAAAGAATGCCAGCATGAATTTTCGGGTGCAGAGTTTTGACACGACCACCCATCATTTCTTTAAATCCAGTAAACTCAGCAACCTCGATCACATTATCAGTAATATTTTTTATTGCTTTGTAAGTACCACCAGTGGAAATCAATTTTATATTGTGGGCAATCATAAATGTAATCAATTTTTTTAAGTTAGATTTATCAGATAAGCTGATTAGAGCAGTTTTAGGAACAACAGAACTCATTAGATAATTTCATATTTTTTCAATTTCGAACGAAAGGTTCCTCTACTAATGCCCAGCATTTTGGCGGCTTTGGATTGATTATTATTGGCAAATTTTAAGATTGAAATAAATAAAGGTATTTCAACTTCACGCAAAACCATATTATAGACATCAGCAGGTATTTCTTGATCCAGGCTTTTGTAATACCTTTTCATAGCTTTGCGGACCTCTTCTCTAAGAGTCTTCCGTTTGGCAGAACCGTTTAATTTTTTTCCTCTTTCCAAAAAAGTATCGTTAAAAAGTTGAAACCTTAGTGTACAGTTGGTTAAAAAATGATCAATAGAAAATCACAGATTTATATGTGTTTTTTTGTCAGTTCCAAACGATGTTAATTTGAGTGAACCATCAGCATTTTCGATTTTGGTTAAAGAAGTATAATCGGGAAAAGAGGTAACCAATTTATCTTGTTTTGTGATGTAAGAAATTACAGCATTGATTACCATAAAATGACTAAAGATAATCGTATCTTCAGTGATGTGCTCAAGTGCCTCAATTATTCTTTCAAACCAATTCTGTAAATTGTTAGGTAAATTTCTGACAGAAGACTGACTTATCTTCTGTAACCACAAAGATTTATCTTCCGCATTAATATTTGAAGACGGTATTTCTGAAAAAGTTACATTGATCTGAATATTCTTAAGGGGAATATCCAAGGCAATCTGGCATGTTTGCAGTGCTCTGGCCATGGGACTTGAGATCACTTTAAAACCGTCTACATTTGTCAGGTGCTTTCTCAGGATTTTTGCTTGTTTTTTTCCAATATTGCTTAGTCCAGGATCAGGATTGGATGTCCCCCAACTTGCAGCGGCTTCAGCATGTCTAATTAATATGATTTGTTTATTTTTCAAAATTTAATTATCCATCTTATAATCAATTGATGTTAATCCCAAGACTATATCTTCCCGATCTCAAACAACTCTGCTCATCCTCTTCCTCAACAACTATTGAGTTGACTGATGGGAAGGTATTGCATCATTTTGTAAAAGTTTTGCGCCTGCAAATCGATCAGAAAATTGAGTTATTTGATGGGCTTGGGAGTTATATTAAATGCACAATTATTAAGATTGATAAACAAGTTATTGCATTAAAACCTGATTCGAGTTTGGAACTGCAATCATCCAAAGATGTTTCCATTACAGCAATTATTCCTTTTATCCAAAAAGAAAACCTAAATTTTATGATTCAAAAGTTAACCGAACTTGGCATCAACCAAATTAAGTTATATCGGCCTGAGCGATTGTCTCATAGTTTGGTAAAAAAAGATTTAACCAAAATAATAGAAAAATGTAATGTGACAATAATTGGAGCATGCGAGCAATCGGGACAAAATTTTAAACCAAGTTTAGAAGTTTTCGAAAATTTGCAATCTGCAATTGCCAGCGAAAAAAACCTAATTTTTTTTGATCTTGATGCCTCGCAGAAAGTGCCTAATACCATTACTTCTCCTGTCTCATTTGTTACGGGACCAGAGTCTGATTTTTCCCCAAAAGAAATCGAGCATTTAAAGAGTATTTCAAATAAATCTTACACCCTTGGAGGCAATACTCTCAGAGCAGAGACAGCTGCAATTGTTGCGTTATCGATTCTTCAGGTGAATCTTGATACATTATAAAAATGGCAGATAACGTTTTATTTATTACTAATGCTTTTGATACCTTAAGCCCTAAAAAAGATACCTCTGTCTTTATGATGCGGGAATTTTTAGAAAGGCAATATGAAGTCTTTCAGTGCCTAGCTAGTGATCTTACTTACAGCAACGGCAAAATGCTTGCTCATTGTAATCAAGTAAGTACTGACGATAATAACCTGGTTCTTCAGAATCAATGTGAGATCAGCCTGCAGGACTTTCAATTCTGTTTTATGCGCACAGATCCTCCAGTTGATGAAGATTACCTCACATGTTTGCACCTACTAGGAGTTGCTCACCATGAAGGACTTAGAGTTATTAATCATCCGGAGGCATTGAAAACTTTTAATGAAAAGATATTTGCATTCGAGTTTCCCGAATTTACTCCACCAACTTTACTTACCACTCAAAAGGCAGAAATGCAGCAGTTCCAACAGATTCATAACGAACTGATTATTAAACCAGTTAACGGCATGGGGGGAGATAATATACATAAGATTTCAACTCCTTTAGATCAACATACAGACATGCTTCAAACACTGTCCAATAATTTTACTCGCCCCATTATTCTGCAAAAATTTCTTCCTCAAATTACTCTTGGAGATTTTCGTATATTAGTTATTCACGGCAAACCATTTCCGATGGCTTTAGCAAGAATCCCACGTCCCGATTCCTTTTTAGGAAATTTAGCTCAAGGCGGTAAAGGAGTTGCAACACCGATCAGTGACATCCAAAAAAATATTGCATCAATAGTAGGAGAGAGACTAATGCAGCATGAGATTCTATTTGCTGGCATTGATATTATTGATGATCACTTAACAGAAATTAATATCACTAGTCCAACTTGTGCCGTCGAAATCTTTGATCAGTCTGGACAAAACCCGATAGCTGCTCTGATTGAATCATTATGAGTAGAAATATTCTCATCGATAAATATTTTCGAGATCGAATAAATCTCAAGAAGTCTTTTATTTTGTCTTTCTGTTTACATATTTTCCTAATAGGGGCTGTTTCTTTTTCAGTCATTATGAGTTTTGAGACACCTGAGGAATCACCAATAATTAATTTAAAATTGGCAAATGCTTCGCAAGATAATATTTCGAACATGCAACAATTTAAAAATTCAGTGGCATCAGAGATAGGTGCCTTTAACAACAATACATCGACAGCCTCAATAGCGGCTCCTGCCATGCAGATAAGAAGACTTGATGCAAACTCAACCATGAATACTGATGAAGCAAAATATTTAAATTTATGGCAACGGCAAATTGAAAATATTGGTCATCAATTATTAATCCAACAATATCCGCAGTTAACACCGCACCAGATGCGCATCACAGTCTCAATTGATGCAAGTGGAGCATTGCAAGATATTCAAATCATGACGTCTTCAGGAAATTTTATTGTAGATAAACTGGCCCGTCAGATTCTCACACTTGCGTCACCATATCCGTCGTTCCCAGATTCCATGTCTGCACAATATCAAACTTTGACCGTAGATCGAGTTTGGGAATTTGGGCAAGCACCATGAATGTTATAGGTATTGACTATGGTACCAGCAAAATAGGTGTTGCTGTTGGGAATACTCAAACATCTTCATCTTCCCCATTGGAAATAATAATAAACACTAAATCAGGTATTAATTGGCCTCAATTAGAGACCATCATTCAGGAGTGGAAACCTCAAGTGATCATTGTTGGACAACCTTTTAATATGGATGGTTCTGAGAGTGAGATGATGAAAGAAGTGAAATTATTTGCGGATATTTTAAAGGAGAGGATAAATATCAAGATCGAATTTTTTGACGAAAGATTGACAAGTTTTGAAGCAAAGCAAATGGACACCTCTGGCAAACCGATTGATGATTTGGCTGCTAAAATTATTCTTGATGGCTGGTTAAGCAATAATGTACATACCTGAAGATTTTATAGATAAACTCCTTGAAACAGTTGATATTGTTGATGTTATTGGTCAACGCATTAACATTCAAAGATCTGGTTCAAGTTTTACAGGTTTATGCCCGTTTCATCCAGATAAAAAACCATCATTTTCTATCAATCAGCAAAAACAATTTTACCACTGCTGGTCCTGCAAAGCTTCCGGTAATGCCATTAAGTTTATTCGCGACTATGAGGGACTCGACTTTATTGAGGCTGTGGAGACTTTGGCGTCTTCGGTCAATCTTGAGATACCTTATAAAAATTCTGACACCCCAAAAACCGAACAAGTAAACTATGATATTCTCGATCGTGCCGTAAATTTTTACGAAGATAACTTAAAATCAACGCAAGGCACTTCAGCAGTTGACTATCTTAAAAACCGGAATATTTCTGGACTGACAGCCAAAAAATTTGAATTAGGTTTTGCTTTTGATAAATGGGATGCTCTTTACAATGAAGTTAAACTTTCATTTGATCAAAAGACATTGATTGATTCTGGATTGTTTAAAGAAAAAAAGAACAAAGAATTCTATGATCGATTACGGAATCGATTGATTTTTCCCATTCGCAATATTCGGGGTAAACACATTGGTTTTGGGGGCAGGCGTTTAAATGATGCAGATCAGCAAGCAAAATACTTAAACTCTCCCGAAACACTTCTTTTTAACAAATCCAATGAACTTTATGGTCTTTTTGAAGCTAGGCGTGAGCAGAAGAAATTAGATGCTTTGGTGGTGGTTGAAGGGTATATGGACGTGATAGGTTTGCATGAACATGGTGTGCCAAATGCGGTGGCAACAATGGGCACAGCAGTTACCTCTCGGCATTTAGCCAAACTATTGCGTTATACCAGTAATATATTTTTTGCTTTTGATGGGGATGAGGCAGGAGGCAAAGCAGCTTGGAAAGCTTTTGAAAATATTCTTCCGATTCTTAGAGAAGACACAAGGATCAAATATGTGTTTTTTGATAAAGAACATGATCCTGACAGTTATATCCGGGCATTTGGTAAGGAAGCATTTGATGACTTACTCAAACATGGTTTACCTTTGTCTCAATTCTTCTTAAATCGGGTCAAAGAAGTAGATGATTTGACCACCATTGAAGGGCGCTCCAAAGCTGCAGCATTCGGAGCAAAATATATTGGAAAATTAAGAAATGATTTTTTAAAAGCAGCATTCACGGAGGAGATCAGTAAGCTTTGCGGTATGTCTCTAAGTGGGATGATTGAGCAGACAACTCCACCACCAATTAACCCAAATACTCCATCTTCTACCGAAGCAAAAGGTAATACTCAAGACAATAATATTTTAACTAAAACAATTATTCTATTGATCCAATCACTCCTAGTTAATCCAGTGTTAGCACAACACAAATTATGGGAGAGAATTCCCCAAGATTCACCAATTGCGACTCTTAATGAATTGCAAAGTACGTTTCATAATTCAAGCTCCAAAAATCCCTCACAACTTATGGAGTACATTTCTAATGAGGGATTAAAAGATTTATTTAGTCAAGCTATGGTTAGGGAATTACAAATGTCTCCAAGCGATGCAGAACAATCATTTGAAGACTGCATGCAAATCCTATTGAAAAATTTTGAAAATCGAGAAGAATGGTTAAAAAGTAAGTATAATGCTGGATCAATCTCGCAAGCAGAGCGAATTGAGTTTCAACAATTAATATTAGAAAAAGAAACTCTTGACGCTACTGATCGCCAATTATTGCAGCAATTGAGTGCAACAAGGGATTGAAAAAGAGGTTTTTGTCACTACATTAAGTACTAATATCAGAAAGGGGTTACATGGATAAATTCGGGAAAGAAGGTTCAAAAATTGCAGAGTTAATAGAGAAAGGTCGAGAGCAGGGATATTTGACCTATGCTGATGTTAACGATCATTTACCAGAAGATATATCTGAACCCGAACAATTCGAAGAAATTATTGGCATGATCGAAGACCTAGGGTTGACCGTTCATGAAAAGGCACCCGACGTTGATACACTTATGCTTCGTGAATCGGAAAATACCGATGACATAGCCCTCGAACAAGCTGCCGAAGCTCTAGCCGCAGTTGAAAATGAGACAGGCAGAACTACTGATCCCGTGCGCATGTACATGCGTGAGATGGGAACGGTTGATTTGTTGACTCGTGAAGGAGAAATTGAAATTGCTAAACGTATTGAGGAGGGCATGCGGGATTTGCTTATGGCCAGCTCTCAATATCCACGAACCATAGATTTTGTTTTAGAGTTTTTTCAACTGGTTAAAGATGATGAGAAAAAACTTAATGATTTAATGACCGGTTTCTTAGAGGAGATGGAAGAAGTACCTTCTGCAGGACCAGGAAGTGAGAAAGCAAAAGCCTTAGAGAATAGTTCTGATGACGCTCCAGATACTGGACTGGATTTCAAAGAAGTGCAGCGCCGAATGACTAGTTTAAAGCGCCAACATAATAAAACTAATAAAATTATGGAGAAGAAGGGCAGGAATTCTAAAGAGGCTCAAAAAGAGTTTGAAAAGCTTGGCAACATTTTTAAATTTCTTAAATTTAGCCCGCGCATGTTTGATGATATTTGTGCTATTGCGCGTATTGATTTGGAAACCATTCGAGTCCATGAACGCATTATTCAGGTGTTATGTGTTAAGGATGCACGCATGCCGCGTAAAGATTTCATCGAAGCTTTCAAAGATAATTTCACTAAGTTAACGATTACAAATACCCTGCTCAAAAATAAAAAATACAAAACGGATTTATTGAAAAAAGTACAACAAGATGTGCAAATTTCTCAAAAAGAAATACTAGCTATCGAGGAGAAAGTGGGGCTCACCTCCAAGGAGATTAAAGAGATTAATCGTGCTATGTCTATGGGTGAAACTAAAATGCGCAGAGCCAAAAAAGATATGGTGGAAGCTAATTTACGTTTGGTTATTTCCATTGCCAAAAAATATACTAACCGAGGTCTCCAATTTTTAGATTTGATTCAAGAAGGGAATATCGGCCTGATGAAAGCAGTAGATAAATTCGAATATCGTCGAGGTTATAAATTCAGTACCTATGCAACTTGGTGGATTCGGCAAGCCATTACTAGATCAATTGCAGATCAAGCTCGAACCATAAGAATCCCGGTGCACATGATTGAAACTATCAACAAACTTAATCGTGTATCTCGGCAGATGATGCAAGACATGGGTCGTGAACCAACTCCTGAAGAACTCAGCAAAGAACTTGATATGGCAGAAGATAAAGTCAGAAAAGTGCTCAAGATTGCCAAAGAACCAATTTCTATGGAAACTCCTATCGGTGATGATGAAGATTCTAATTTAGGAGATTTCATTGAGGATACCGTGATCCATTCACCCATGGAAAATGCTACTGACGAAAGTCTCCATTTTGCCACTGATGATGTTTTATCCTCTTTGACGGCTAGAGAAGCAAAAGTCTTGCGCATGCGTTTTGGGATCGGGATGAATACCGATCATACCCTTGAGGAAGTCGGTAAACAGTTTGATGTTACCCGAGAGAGAATACGTCAAATAGAAGCAAAAGCTTTAAGAAAATTACGTCATCCAGCTCGCTCCAATCACCTGCGCAGTTTTTTAGACGATTAAGATTCTGCAAAATTTCATTGTTTGAACCAAATCCATCTTTTTTGGTCTACACTTATACTTATACAATTTAAGGAGAAATTATGTTTAACAAAATAATATTGACTTGCATGCTTGCATTGCCATTTGTCCTAACTGCTGATGATCATAAAATGCATGACAAAGCCAAAAAAGAAATGATGGAAAAAAAACGTATGGAAATGATGATGCAAAGAAAACAACGCATGGGTTTCTGGAAACCAGAAGACTGCAAAAAAGTCAGCGATGCATCTGGATTATTCTTATATTTTTCTGGACAGGCAATTGATGAGGCTTCTGCTTTGGAAGAGGAGGGTAAAACTGCTGCTGCCGATGAAAAATATTTAGAGGGGATGGCACTTGCTGAATTAGCAGCTAATTATGCAAAGAATTTTGAGGCTTACTGCAAATAGTTTTTCCACAAATTAAGTTTTATTCTTTATAATGTCCAATCCTTGAAGTTGGGCCTGTAGCTCAGTTGGTTAGAGCAGTGGACTCATAATCCATTGGTCGGAGGTTCGAGTCCTCCCGGGCCCACCAAAATAGGGCTCCCTAAAGGAGCCCCTAATTCATAAATTATTTTCAGTTATCCTTTCCAATCTTTGGTATGTGCAAAATTGCAAGATATAAATTGAAAATGGGAAAAAGAAACAAAAATAATAAATAAAAGACTAATGGTGCAAATGCCCCAACCATTAAGGTCGCAATACCATCCAATAATTGTCCTTCAGCGCCTCCAATGAAAAAAGAAATAAAACCAAAAAATAACAGGTAAACACCATAGAAGATTATTGTCTGCGAAAGCATTGTTGCTAAAGCTAACGGAACTTTCAGTCCAAACGTTAGTAATGCAATTAAATCTTCTGCAACAGTGCTGCTTTTATCAACAGTGATATTAACTCTTTCAGGTTGAAAATATAAACTAGCAATTGCAAAGCCTACAATTGTTAAAAATATTTGAATTAAGAGGTCTTTAATAAATAATAACAATTCTTCAAAATATAAAAGGTAATAAATCTGAACCAATTCTCTAACAGTAGAAAAGAAGTTAATTACAACTAAAATAAAAAATAAGAATCCAAATATCTTAAGGATAATTGGATTGCTGATCGATGTTGGATTAGCATCAATTAATTCATTATTTGCATTTTTAATTTTATCTGAAAAATTTAAACCAATAAGAAGTGCAGGAATTAAGGCTAAACTAGCAAAAAAACCACTCCAGCCACCTGCTAAGACGGGATAAAATAAAGCAGACAAAAACGAAATATCTCCTGCTCCTGATACTATATCTACAATTTCAGGACTGATGACTTCATATTCATTCATTATGCGCCTCCAATGTAAAAAGCTGCATCAATAGTCAAAATTATTAGTAATACAACTGCAATTGCTATCACCCACGAATTAGCTTTTGTTAGTAAAACAGATAGCTTATCAAAACAAAATGCACTGACTTTTTCTATAGAAGAAAAAATAACATCAATTTTAATATTTATCATGTCTAGATATTTATCCATCATAAAATTTCTCCTTAAACTTAAAAGTTAAAATAGATTTTATTGTGGAGTTATTATTAACTGAGGTCAAATACTTCAGCAATATCTAAATAAGAGTTGATTATTCTTAAAAATTTATCCCAAATACTAATTGTGTACTTTCTCCAGATGCTCTCAAACCTAATGTAATTCTCTCGTAAGTTGTATGTAAGACAATTCCGTAATTGAAAGTATATTCATAGTCCAGCCTATTGCCGTAAGATGATGAATAGTAGCACTGATATCGTGAATAAGATGATGGACACTCAGACGACTGCTCAATAATACCCACTAACAAACCTAAATCTACTCGAAGTTTTGAACTGCCACTTATTTTCATGCCTGCCGTGAGGTTAAATGATGTGGCTTGATCAATTGAGCTTACTGTATAAGTTCCATCATAATAATCTCTTGCTTGATTTATCATGACTCCTTCACCACCTATATCTATTCCATAAAAGTTTTTTTCATCTCTTAATAGAAGACCAACAGACCATGAGTCTTCATCCACTAACTCCTCATCAGCTGCAGAACCCAAACCAATATAGAGCAGTACATTGTTTGAATCTTCATCAGCTACTTCTGAATATTCCCCATCAGTTTCTGACAGCAGTGCGCATGGGAAGGACATCAACACAAACAAACAAAAAATTTTGTATCTATCAAGCATAATGTAATTTTAAATTGTTTTACTCGTTGTGTTAAACATCTCAGATTTCTTATCTCTATAAGTAGGTTTTAAGGAACAGGATCACTGCTTGTTGATAAAGATCACGATTTTCTTTTTTGCGGTAACCATGACCTTCATTCAAGGCATTCATGTACCAGACTATTTTGTCAGCATCTCGCAGAGCATCGACAATTTGTTCCGATTCGGTGACCGGTACCCGAGGATCGTTTTCGCCTTGAGCCACAAACATGGGAACAGTGATTTTATCGACGTTGTTATTGGGACTTATCTTTTCTAAGAACTCTCGCATTGCCGGATCCCTTTCATCGCCATACTCCACCCGTCTGAGGTCTCGACGATAATCTTTAGTATTTTTTAAAAAGGTTACAAAATTAGAAATTCCTACAATATCAATAGCAGCACTGAGGCGTTCACTATAGTGCACGGCACT
>Ga0160422_10000453_pt1:0-15000 | contig 24551 bp, 20 predicted proteins | sample Fk160mmetaG_FD_108192 | JGI IMG/M metagenome (GOLD analysis project Ga0160422, IMG submission 108192) | Marine microbial communities from the Central Pacific Ocean - Fk160115 60m metaG | ecosystem: Environmental > Aquatic > Marine > Oceanic > Photic zone | place: The Central Pacific...
ACGGTGCTTCTACCGTGGTGGGAGCCTCACCGCGAAACGTCTGATGATACCCATCCTCTCGTCGCTCTATGAGAATGGCTTTCGTCGTCGTGCTACCGCAGTCTGTCGCAATGACTACGTCCATTTTACTCATGAGCGTCCATTTCACTTTCCAATTTAGCTATGGCATCCATGATTAGGTCAACACATTCACGCCGCTCCAACAGGCGCACAAAACGGTCATATTCATCGCGTGAAAATACAAGCGTGGCAAATGGTCCGATAAAGGCAAGTACTTGACTACCGACAAAATTAATTGGGCGACTCGACTCTAATAGCATAGTGGCTGGAGCACTCAACCCGCGCCGTACTAAAAATGCAGCGAATTTCTCAATTAACGCTTGGTCGTCATCATTCCACTCAGCGGCTCGCGGAATAGTAAATGCGTGCCGCCAGTGCCCTTTAATCTTCTCTAATATCGACATGTTGTTGAACGTAATATACTACCTGATCACCCTCTGCGTGAAACGGTAGAAAGAAACCACGAAAAGAGTCGAGTCTACTAGGCCGAGTAAAGGGGCTGAGAAATAAGCCGTTTGAGCGCGCATCTACTCGGCGAAAATTCGTCCACAAGCGTCGGGTCTGACGTCCTAGGAGGTCGCGAGAAACACCGGTCTCATCCAGCCTGTAGCGAGAGGGGAAAAAATAATGGGCCATCGATAATACAAGAACACAGAGAGACAGCAGACCGTAGCCGAAATGGCCGAAACTATATGCGGTGGACCAACTCACAGTTGCGACAATGACTATTAGTGATAGGGACTTACTCGCCTTCTCTTGCCGCAGTGGATGAACCTCCCAACAGAGAGGCCCGTCCACTGCATGCCCTTCATCCACGACATCACCTTTACTGATATATGCGGTCGTCCTGATCAACCCACCACTCAGCGACGTCCGCACCTGCAGGGTACCAATTCACACCGGCAAAACGGCGGCTATACGCCTGCGCAATGCGCGACTTCCATAAAAAGGTGTACGGCTGCTCGTCGTATAAAATCTCTTGAAAGCGTCTGTAGAAAGCGATACGCTTTTCCGCATCAAACTCGCGGCGGTAAGCTTCCAATAAGCTATCCGCTTCGGCGTTAATAAAGCTGATCGCATTCGACCCCTGGTCCGCAGCCTGTGAAGAATGCCAAATCTGGTACATATCGGGCGCATATTTTACACCGCTGCTCCATCCCAACACCATCGCGGCAAAATCTTTGCTCTTGACCCGCTGCAGAAAGATAGACCAGTCGAGCTCTCGCACCTGACATTCTATGCCGATATCAGCTAATTCACTCTGCAAGGTTAGCGCTATGTCCTTGCGAATCTGGTTACCTGAGTTAATCAGCAATTCAAAGCGAAAATCCACCTTTTCACCATCGATCTCCTTGTCGAGAATGCCGTCATCATCGATATCAACCCATCCCGCTTCGTCGAGTAAGTCAAGTGCGCGCTCGTAGTCATAGCCATAGGGCGTGAGATCGTGGTTATACTCAGGACGAAATTTGCTAATGGGTCCCTCTACCGTTTCCGCCAAACCAAACAGTAAGTTTTCTACCATACTCTGACGATCAGTCAAATGCGTCATCGCCTGGCGGACCCGTTTATCCTTAAAAATGGGATGATCGTTATTCCAGCCAATGTAGGTATATCCGCCCGAGTACTGGATGCCTTTGAGAAAGCGGTTATTGAATTCGTATGACCAACTTTTCTCCTTAAACTCTAACGGGCGCAGCGAGTGGTAGTCAATATTGCCATTCGTCAGTTCGATAAAGGCAGCATCCGTATTATTGATGATCTTAAAAACTATCTTGTCGACGTGGCCGGAAGGAGGTAGGTCGTCGTAGCCAGCAGCCCAGTAATCGACGTTACGCGTCAGCACGACTTTTTGCTGCGTGACGACATCGCGCTCAACATCATCCACTCGGTACGGTCCTGATCCCAGAACTTTTCGATTGAAACCTCGATTAAACTGGTCCGCAAAGCGCTCGACCCTCTCTCTGTGTGGCCCAGTTTCCCAAGAGCCGTCAATTAATGAAGAAATTGAAACGGGATCCAATAGCCCTTCCGGATCGTAGAAGTGTCTGGGAATAATCTCGAAAAAACCGAGCGATACATCGTTTCGGAAATAAGGCTCGTCACATACAAACGTGACTCGGCCATCATCTTCCACAAACACGTCTATCACGGCAGAGTAGTAGTTGCGCAGATGCGGTGCGAGAACGCGTGGGTTCTTTATCACCTTCATGCTGAACAGCACGTCTTCCGCTGTCATCGGACGCCCATCGGAAAAGAATACATTCTTCCTCAGGTCAAACGTGTATGAAAGTTTATCTTCGGAAATCTGCGGATAGCCCTTAGCCACTTTGCCACGCAACTCATAGGGCGGCTCGTGATCGGAGTAAAGCAACGTGTCAAAGATATGCTGTAGCACAGTCGATGCTCCCGCATCGCTCGAAGTATATGGATTCAGGGCCTGCGGATCAGATAACATGTGTCTCACCATCCAACCACCGTATGCTGCTTCTCCGCTCTCGTCGTAGCGCAGCGAAACCTTCTCCGTTCCATCGAGCACGACGATATCCTGCGTGTTCATGAGAATATTCTGAACCGTATCCCAAGCCGCATCGTCATCCGCTTGTACTACCGTAGCGATCAGAGCGAAAATCAAGGACCTTTTTTTTACGATGGACATATCCGGCCTCCTCCGCTTAGCTATCAAATAAAACTCAACCATTTATAGCGATCTTCGACCTTCGCATAGAGAATATCGAAAAACAGCTGCTGTAATTTCTCTGTGACGGGACCGCGCTCACCTAAACCAATCTGAATTTTGTCAATCTGACATATCGGCGTTATCTCAGCGGCAGTGCCAGTAAAAAACACTTCATCTGCAATGTAGAGAAACTCGCGCGGAATACCCCGCTCTTCGACGATTATACCCGCATCGCGAGCTAGCGTAATAGCCGTATCACGCGTAATACCTGATAAGATGGCGTGATGGGATGCGGGCGTGTACACTGTACCGCCGCGTATGACGAATATATTCTCACCACTTCCTTCACTGACCAGACCGTCTGTGCCTAAGACGATGCCTTCATCATAGCCGTTCGCATTGGCTTCCATTCGCACCAGCTGCGAATTGAGATAATTACCCCCAGCCTTGGCCAAAAAAGGGAGCGTATTTGGTGCCACGCGATTCCAAGAAGACGTGCATACCGAAACGCCTTTTTTCAACGCTTCATCGCCCAAATACTGACCCCATTCCCAAACAGCGATCACCGTTTCGACTGGACACGTCATGGGATCAACCCCGAGCGAACCATAACCGCGAAATACAACGGGGCGAATATAGCAGGCCTTAAGACCGTTTACTCGAATGGTCTCGAGAATCGCTTCGCAAACCTCTTCACGAGTGTAGGGTATCTCCATCCGGTAAATCTTCGCCGAATCAAAAAGCCGATCTACGTGCTCTTCTAGACGAAAAACAGCAGGACCCTTTTCTGTATTATAGCAGCGAATACCCTCGAAAACACTCGAACCATAGTGGACGACATGAGAGAGTACGTGGATGTTTGCAGCATCCCAATCAACTAATTCGCCGTTATACCATATTTTGTCAGATTTTGGCATGGGGGGCATAAATACGTGTCTCCTTTAAAAACGATCTCATCGCGCCATGCAAGGCGCATAATGTACTATAAAGTCCTTGAATACGTAACGTTAAATGTATCGAACGTGCCACTGCGCTGGCGCGACCGACTAGCTCGCAGTGTCAGTTGGTTGGGATTGTCGTTGGGCGTGTAATTCACGCTAAAACTCAGCGAGCGATTACGATTCCGTCGCCTCATATCCTGAACGCGAATCTCTCTGTTTTCCGCGTACTCGTGATCCCACCTACGGTCAAAAAGAAAGTTGAAATTCGTCGTCATTGAGAGTGCTCGAATGGGAGAGTAGGAAAGACCAAGTCCCATACTGTGACGATTGTTGTCCTCTTCGACAATCTGTGCGCCATTTTCAACAACTAAAGTTCCAAAGTCATCTGCCGAGTACGAATAGCGTCCGTTTAGACGCAGGCTTTTTAACAGCTTGCGGTTCGCTGTATGATTCATGCTCCAACCTCGGCGAATATTGCTCTTACGCGAAACCGTATTCCTGTTGAGTTGACGGTCAAAATCGAAAATAGTGCGTTTTGCAGAAATGCTAAAGTTATGGGAAATACTAATACCTAAACGCTGGTAACTACTACCGACATCTAAAACGATATCGCGGTTTCTCGAATTATCTCCCGAACGCGTCGCAGCCATGTTAATCCGGTGTAAGAAAGAATTACGCACTTCCACGTTGACTCGCGCATCATCGTCGAGAGATCCATCGTACCGTATTGTAAAACTGTTGCTATAGGTATCGCGGTTTTGCTCGGGGGCACCTGGGTTTTCAGCCCGTTTTATATCGGCATAAGTCGATATCCTAAATGAGTGATCTTCTGTTAGAGTCCACGTCAGCGATGTATTGAAAAACAGGCGCCCATTCTGCCGGTCCGAGCTCGGATCGCGGCACGTACCATCAGAAGTAGTAGCAAAATGACTAGCACATTGATTTACGTCGAGCACGCGCACGGCCAAGTTTTGCTGATCACTAGACTCAAATCTCACCTTAGAACTGAGCAAAACCGCTTCAACCACCTTACCCGAAACCTCCGACTGCCAGTTCCAGCTCTGACTCTCTCTGTCCGTGCCAAAATAGCGATTGCCTGGATCCTGTTGTGCACTGGCCGTATTCGTGCGACGGTTTTGTCCAAACGAAGCGTTGCTACGCAGCTTAAAACGGCCAATATCAAAGTTAATATTAGAGGATAAGCTCGTGTTGCGACTCTGGGAAATCTCCGCAGCAATACTCGTATCCCGCAGGACTACGCCTTCTTCTTCTCGCTCACCAACGACAGAGCGCGTGATACCCACTTCAGAGCGTGACTCAGAAAAAGAAACGCTCGTACGCACGCCACCCGGTAGAGTGTAGCTCATATTACTACTAAAACTTTCGCTGCGATCTTTATTATTCTTCAGCGTGTTATCTCGTTTGCTAAAGGACAGCGAGTTACCCAATTTTTTTCCCGCTATTTTTATATCAGGCGACACCCGAAGTGAAGCGTTATACTGGACGCCGGTCTCTTCTATCGTGCTATCAAGATTGGCACGGCTATCGCGTGTTTTAGTTATCAATCCCGGCGTGACGTTGACAGTCAGATCATCGAAACGTCCCTCATCTATCGGCTTGTACTGGAATCGAAAATTAAAAGTCTGATTACGCAGTTTCTGTTTTTGCAGCGTAGAACTGCGCAGCGACATATTAGCACCAATGCCTATTGTGGCCTTGGGCCCCAAGATTGGGTAGTTGACAGTAGAGCCAAGCGACGCATTATCCTGCCAGGTTTTAAGATCGTTGCGACTGTCCAGAGTAAAGCGCATGCTTGCCGAAGTGGATATGCTAAGCTGAGATGTGGTATCTCCCGTAGCCGCTAGGCGAACAGGAACTCGATATTGCCAGCTAGGTAGGCGGTGACTCCACTGAGTACGGGTGCTAGAGCGACTAAAGTTAAGGCTGTATTTTTGCTGTGCCTCGACACCATGTGCCAAGACCAAACAAAACAACAGCAACAATACTGATCGCATTATTGAGACTCACTCCGAACGATGACAAGTGAATCACTAAGCAATGCAAACTCTTCAACAGCTAGCTCCTCAGGTCGCCTGGTCAGGTCAATCCCTGAAACATCTTCTAGTGCCGGCAGCAAATCGCGTCCATCCGCAGCAGCTAAACCCCTCAACGAATTCCTCAGCATCTTACGTCGTTGACCAAAAGCCGTACGGACAAGGGTCGCAAACTGACCTTCATCCTTAACAGTAAAGCACGGCTCTTCGGAAAAATCGACTTGTATTACAGAGGAATCAACGCCAGGTATGGGTTGGAAGGACCGACGATCTACGTCTAGCAGTGAAGTTATTTGGGCGCGCATAGCCAAGAGTACGGTTATCTGGCCGTATGCCTTATTGCCGGGACGAGCAGCTAAACGACGTGCAACCTCGCGCTGCAGCATCAGAACAGCTGTGCGGAGGTGATCAATCTCTTCCAGTGCTTTAAATAGGAAAGGGGCCGTGATATTATAGGGTAAATTACCCACCATAAAGAGTTTTTGTTGGCCCTTTTTGGGTAGCAAGTCTCCCCAACTGACTCGCAAAATATCCGCCTCAATCAAGTGTAGCGAATCGGCAGAGAACTCTTCGCGCAGCATCGCAGTGAGATCTCGATCAACTTCTACGGCCGTAAGCTGACCTAATCGAGATAGCAGCTTCCGCGTCAGCGCACCGCGCCCAGGACCGACCTCTACAGCAACGTCTCCGGGAAGAGGCTGCACAAATGACACGATCCGCTCGACGGCTTTCCTATCGACTAAGAAATGCTGACCGAAGCGCTTACGCGCCCGATGTCCATCTCGCTTATCCATCATGTTAGGCTACATGCCCGGCACGACGTAAGCAACGCCAAAGATCACTCACAACAAGCTGAAAGCTGGCGTTGCGACTCAAAGCCTCAGCAGCGCGATCAATTTCTAACATAGCCCGTTCAATATGATCCCCGTTGAGCATTTCGCTAAGGCGCCCCAAGTAAGCACTCCGGTCCACCATCGTCTCACGCCCTTTTCTCTCAAAGTTCAGCAGGAAAAAGTCTCGCAGGTAGAACGCGCTTAACTCTAGAAACCGATCTTGTATCGCGCGATCACCAGAGAGTTCTTCTACAACTTGCCAAAACACCTCATCCCGGTGCGCTAAACCAGCTTCGATAAAACTTTCTACCTGCGCTCGCAGATGATCCCATTCGCCTACGGCAATTTGTCTAGCGCGTTCCACGCTGCCTCCCCCCAAACGCACGCCCAGTTCGAGCGCCTGCCCCTCTATATTCATCGCCTGTAGCTGTTCCCGGACCACATCTGCTTTTAGAGGATTAAGTGTCAGACGCTGACAGCGAGAAAGAATAGTGGGTAGAATACGTTCGGGAACTGAAGAAACTAAAATGAAAATGGAATCAGGTGAAGGTTCCTCTAGAATCTTCAGTAGCGAATTGGCACCTGCCGGATGCATGCGTTCCGCATCCAACAAAATGGCAATCTTACGTCCACCCTGGCTTGCGGCATAGCTCATATCGCGCTGCATTTGGCGCAGTTGTTCAATGGAGATATTAACTTGACTACCGAGCGCATTGCCGTCCATGTATTCTTGAACAGCCGTTCGCAGGATCTCCGGATCAATGCTACGTCGCCCCTTCTTAACTGACATGGGCAACATAAATTGCAGGTCGGGATGGACGTTGCTACTGACTTTTCGGCAGGACGGACAGGCGTTGCACGTCAGCACACTTTCCTGTTGGCACAGCAGTGCTCGGGCCAATTCCAAGGCGAAACGGCGCTTGCCCGTCCCCGCTGGGCCACACAACAATATCGCATGTGGAATACGGTTAGAACGCAGCCAAGCTTCAGCAATGTTCCGGGCACGTTCTTGACCGATAATAGATTCAAAAGTCAGAGGACTTGCCCTCTCCAACCGCCGTGCTGCCCTTTGGCAGGGTTGGCGTCGATTAAATCAGACTGGTCTCGTTTTTCATGTCAAAGAAGTGCGCCTTCCCTACTTCGACCGCCAGTTTGACCGTCTGTTCGACTTCCGGCATATGGCGCGGATCAATACGAGCAACAAACGCAGACTTGCCAGTTGTAAGGTTGAGAAATACCTCATTCCCCATGGGCTCCACTACCTCGACTTTAGCTTCGATATCGACGGTCTTAACATCGCGTGCCATAGTATCTGGGTCGTGGATATCTTCAGGGCGAATTCCCATTACAACTTCTTGATCTTTGTGATCACCTAGCGGCTCGTTGTAACTGGCAGGAAGTGAGATTTTAATATTGCCCTCATCAAATACCAAACCCTCTCCATCTGCAACCAGCTTACCGCTGATAAAGTTCATGGATGGGCTGCCTATGAAACCGGCGACAAATTGATTTACTGGTTCGTTATATAGGCTTAACGGCGCATCAATCTGCTGAATTTTACCGTCTTTCATAACGACGATACGGTCCCCCATCGTCATAGCTTCGGTCTGGTCGTGGGTAACGTAAATCATCGTCGCTTCAAGTCTCGTGTGCAGTTTACTAATTTCAGCACGCATCTGAACGCGCAGCTTTGCGTCAAGGTTAGAAAGCGGTTCGTCAAATAGAAAGACCTTCGGTTTGCGAACGATGGCACGGCCAACGGCAACGCGTTGACGCTGACCACCAGACAGCGCTTTGGGCTTGCGCTCCAGCAAATCCTGAATCCCTAGAATATCAGCTGCCTCTTGGACGCGCGCATCAATTTCATCTTTGGGATATTTTCTCAGCTTCAGGCCAAAGGCCATGTTTTGATACACCGTCATATGCGGATAGAGCGCGTAGTTCTGAAAAACCATTGCAATATCGCGGTCTTTGGGAGGTATATCATTAACTAACGTTCCGTCGATATAAATCTCTCCACCGCTAATTTCTTCCAGACCAGCGATCATGCGCAGCGTCGTCGACTTACCACACCCCGAGGGTCCGACTAAAACGACGAACTCCTTGTCGTTAATCTCGATATTTGCACCGTCTACTGCGACGACGTCCTTATCGTATACTTTGCGCACGCTTTTGAGAATAACCTCAGCCATCCGCGCCTCTCCCGCTTCCGTTAGTATGAAATAGCGATATGATAAATTGTATAGAACATCATAACAAATAAAGACATTGTTGACAATAATTCTACCCCAAATCAAACACCAACTTAAGACCATCCTCTAGCGGATTGTCATAGTACTTTACTAAACGCTGGCACGAGGTAAATCCCACCTTATGGTACAGAGACAGGGCCGGACTATTACTCGTTCGCACCTCCAAACGCGCAGAAGAGCAACCGCGCCCCACAGCTTGGGCTAAAGTGTAGCGCAGTAGGGCTTCTCCATGCCCACGGCGCCACAATCGCGGCGCGACTGCAATACTTGACAGACTAAAACACTGCGCATCGATAAAACCCAACGCATATGCTCCTAATTCGCCCTCTTCAACGGAACCAACACACAGCACGTTAGGTGCAGCCAGCGCCGCACGAAAATATGACGCAGACCAAACCTGAGAAAATGTGGCACACTCAATCTGACTCACATCTCCTATGTCTTCGAGCTGAATTTGGATAAAATCACGCATAGGGCAGCCTTAACTACTTCAGAGCTAAAATAGATTTGCTACTAACTTTGGCATCTGGCGCACGCAAGTAATCCGGCTCCACCGTAGATAGATCTGCAATATTGCCCCTGTCAAAATCGTGCCAAGCAAGTGCACCAACGACTGCAGCATGCGGACTGTTAGCGTGAAAGGGTGCCCGCTGAGATCCAGGTATTTCGTCGATCAACGTAGCATAGGCATCTGCGCCGTTACCCACGTAAAAGGTACTCTTTTCATAGCGCTCCTCTACCAGAACTTTAGGCTCGATCGCACGTGCGGGAGTAATTTCAACGGGGCTTCCTCCTGACATATCGTACAGACCAGCATATACTTGATTCTTACGCGCATCAAGTAATGCGCAGACTGGATGCGCTACGAAGGAAACACCGGCAGCGAGCGCGGCTAACGTCGAAACTGTTATAAGCGGCTTGTCGTCGACCAAACACAGTCCTTTAGCTGCAGCGAGCCCAATACGGACCCCAGTAAATGAACCTGGGCCAACCGTAACTGCAACCGCCGTAAGATCAGCAACCGTGCAGTTGGCCAGTTTACACAGTTGTTCAATTTCGGCAAATAAACGCTTAGAATGCTGCATACCAATGTCAAAGTAACAGCTAGTTACAACGCGCGTTTTCTCTACAATGGCCACACTGCCAACGTGCGTCGATGTATCCATTGCCAATATCATAAGAGATCCAACTGGGAGTCAGCGGCAGATCGAGGCACTTCAATGCCAAGATGTTGGTATGAACGGGGCATAACAACGCGCCCTCGCGGCGTTCTTTTGACGAAACCCTCTTTGATTAAATAGGGTTCTACCACCTCTTCAAGAGTCTCTTCCTCCTCCCCAACTACCGCAGCTAAGTTACTCAATCCAACCGGTCCTCCGTTAAACTTCTCTATTATGGCGCGCAACAAACTAAGGTCCATCTCATCTAGACCGATCTGATCTACGTTGTGCACGCTCAGCGCCTCTTCTACGACTTCGGCGTTAACAACTCCCGTGCCTTCAACTTGGGCATAATCCCGAGCACGGCGCAGCCAACGCTTGGCAATACGAGCCGTACCGCGCGAGCGCCGCGCAACTTCTAACGCGCCCTCTTCTTCTAAGGAGAAGCCCAACAAACGGGCATCTCGACTAACGATCTGCGCAAGCTCTTCAACCGCATAATAATCCAAATGTGCTGAGATACCGAAGCGCGCACGCATCGGAGAAGTAAGTAATCCTTGTCGCGTCGTAGCACCAATTAGGGTAAAGGGTTCGAGTGGCACGCTAACAGATCGAGCTGCGGGTCCCTGATCAATCATGATGTCGATTTTATAATCTTCCATCGCCGAATACAGATATTCTTCCACGATGCGATTGACGCGATGCACCTCATCTATGAAGAGTACGTCTCTCGATCCTAGAGCCGTCAGTATTCCTGCCAAGTCCGTCGGACGGTCAAGTAAGGGGCCAGAAGTTTCGTGAATATCCACATCAAGCTCGCGCGCAACAACGTGAGCAAGCGTCGTTTTGCCCAAACCAGGCGGACCGTGTAGTAATACGTGATCCATTGCTTCGGAACGTTGTTTCGCTGCTTCTATAGCTATTCTCAGCTGCTTTTTAGTCTTTTCCTGACCCAACATCTCTTGTAAAGAAGTGGGACGGAGAGTCGTATCAAATTCCCGGTCTTCATCGTCTGATTCGGGATCAATGGGGCGATCTACCATGGGCTTGTGCGCTTTCAACGCTCCTTAAGAGCAAGTTTAATCAATTGCTGGACGGTTAGATCGCTGCCGTTGCGCTCTATCGCTTTGCGGACAGTTTGGCGCGCTTCGGACGACGTCATGCCTAAAGCCATTAGCGCCATAGCGGCTTCCTCACTGATATTCGAACCCGTTTCGTCTTGTCTTTTACCTTCGGAAACATCAGCACTCAGACTAACCTTGTCTCTCAGATCGAGTACCAGGCGCTCCGCCGTGCGTTTGCCGATACCCTTTATACCGGTTAGTTCGCTTACGCGCTCGTGGACTATGGCCTCCTGTAAATCGCGCTGCGTCATACCGGACAAAATGGTCAGCGCTAGACTTGGACCAATGCCTGAAACGCTTATCAGCATCTCAAAGACCTCTCGCTCTCCTTCATCGGCAAACGCAAATAGTTCCATACGATCTTCACGCACATGCATGTGCGTGAAAAGCAGGACTTCCTCACCTAGAACGGGAAGTTGGTCATATGTGACCAATGAAATTGACATACCATAGCCGACACCACCAACGTCAATGACGGCTTGCATAGGTGCCTTGTAGGCGATTTTACCGCGTAGATAAGAGATCATATTTGAAAGAGTTAACAGTGATTAAACTAGCGCCGCACCACGCGCTTTAAAAGAGCCTCTACATCGGGACGCCGCTGTTTTTGCATGCCCGACAGAGCAATTTCGGGCCGACGTAAATGACAAAGAGCTATGGCCAGCGCATCGGAAGCATCAAGCGGCGTCGGTAATGCCTTTAAACCTAACAGCCGAGCTACCATAAACTGAACTCTTTCTTTGGTTGCCCTGCCATTACCCGCTACCGACTTTTTTACTGAAGCTGGCGTGTAGTGCTCAATAGGCAAATCGGATTGCCTCAATGCCAACAATAGAACACCGCGAGCCTGCCCCAATTTTGCTGCCGCATCGGCATCTTTACCGAAGAAAGTACTTTCGATCGCCGCTTCGTCCGGTTTCACCTCGCGCAAGATATCTCGTATTTGATCGTAAATAAAGACCAAGCGATCTTCAAAAGCGAGCCCTTTCCGAGGACGGATACAGCCGCAGTCTACGCACCGGCACTCTCGCTTGCCGTATTCGATAATGCCATACCCCGTGCTAGTGCTACTCGGGTCAATACCTATGACAATCAAAATGCTTATTCAGTTTCGCGATCGCGTCTACGATTCCTGGGCCATTAATTGCTGCAATGCATCCTCTTGAAGGTCAAAATTAGAATATACCTTTTGAACATCATCTAAATCCTCCAATGCCTCGAGTAAACGGATGATTTTCTGCGCTTGGTCTTCTTGGACCTCGAGCATGTTTTCACTCTTGGGCATCCAAGCCAATGACGCTTGACCAAACTCAATTCCGCCATCCTCTAAGGCTTTCTTCACCGCTTCAAAGTCACCCACAGGTGCTACCACTTCATGCACTTCGTCCCCATCCTGAATATCCTCGGCGCCAACGTCCATCACAGCGATCATAAGATCATCTTCGGGAATGTTATCTTTAGCTACTTCGAGGACTCCCTTCTGCTCAAACATCCAAGCAACAGAACCACTCTCACCGAGATTACCATTCAGTTTGGTGAATGCATGCCGTACTTCCGAAACTGTCCGGTTCCTATTATCCGTCAGCGTCTCTACAATGATGGCTACCCCTCCCGGACCATACCCTTCAAAAAGGCCCTCTTCGTAAACGGTTCCTTCTTCTTCACCTGTACCCCGTTTTATTGCTCGCTCTATTGTTGAAAGAGGCATATTAGCCGCCTTGGCATTTTGCACAGCGGAACGCAAACGCACATTCGCGTTTTCATCGCCTCCCCCATCTCGTGCTGCGACCGTTACTTCACGAATAATCTTTGTAAATATTTTTCCGCGCTTAGCATCATTCGCGCCTTTTTTACGCTTAATAGTACTCCATTTGGAGTGACCCGACATAGGAAGCTCCTCACACAATTAAACGGTTATTCACATAAAATTCTCAACCAAAGAAAGGCTAAACCAATAGAAAAATCAAATAGCTACGCAATTTGTATTTACTTCATTTCGCACGCCTTAACCGATTTATAACCGTGAAGATTATTGACCTACGAAACCTTTAAATGACCAATAAAAAACCGCCTATCCAATTTTTTGGATAGGCGGTCAAAAATAATCCGGCAACGTCCTACTCTCCCACCGGGTGACCCCAGCAGTACCATCGGCGCAGGAGGGCTTAACGGCTCTGTTCGGAATGGAAAGAGGTGTGACCCCTCCGCTATAGTCACCGGAAAAATTCTGTAAAGTTCTTCAACAACCGAATACAGTTCACACCAAGTGATACGCCAACTCGAGAATTGAAATGCAATAAAATGGTCAAGCCTCACGGCCAATTAGTACTGCTCGGCTTCACGCGTTGCCGCGCTTCCACCTGCAGCCTATCAACCTCGTAGTCTACGAGGGGCCTTTAGGTAGGTTAACCCTACGGGATATCTAGTCTTGGAGTGGGCTTGACGCTTAGATGCTTTCAGCGTTTATCCCTGCCGAACGTAGCTACCCAGCGATGCTCCTGGCGGAACAACTGGTAGACCAGAGGTCCGTCCAACCCGGTCCTCTCGTACTAGGGTCAGATCTCCTCAAATATCCTACACCCACGGCGGATAGGGACCGAACTGTCTCACGACGTTCTGAACCCAGCTCGCGTAGCGCTTTAATTGGCGAACAGCCAAACCCTTGGGACCTTCTCCAGCCCCAGGATGCGCTGAGCCGACATCGAGGTGCCAAACTGCCCCGTCGCTATGAGCGCTTGGGGGCAATAAGCCTGTTATCCCCGGAGTACCTTTTATCCGTTGAGCTTCGGCGCTTCCACATGCAACCGTCGGATCACTAAGCCCTGCTTTCGCACCTGCTCGACTTGTAAGTCTCGCAGTCAAGCTCCCTGTATGCCTTTACACTCTACGCGCGATTACCGACCGCGCTGAGGGAACCATTGGGCGCCTCCGTTACTTTTTAGGAGGCAACCGCCCCAGTTAAACTACCCACCTGGCACTGTCTCCGATCCCGATCAAGGGACCAAGGTTAGAATTTTAACAAGGCAAGGGTGGTATTTCAAGGACGGCTCCACGAGAACTGGCGCTCCCGCTTCATAGCCTCCCACCTATCCTACACGTACAGTGTCAAAATCCAATACCAAGCTATAGTAAAGGTTCACGGGGTCTTTCTGTCCTGCCGCGGGTATCCGGCATCTTCACCGGAACTACAATTTCACCGAGTCCCTCGTTGAGACAGCGGCCAAGTCGTTACACGATTCGTGCAGGTCGGTTTTTAGCCGACGAGGAATTTCGCTACCTTAGGACCGTTATAGTTACGGCCGCCGTTTACTGGAGCTTCGATTCAAAGCTTCGTCCGAAGACTAACTCATCCTCTTAACTTACCAGCACCGGGCACGTGTCAGTCCCTATACATTGCCTTGCGGCTTAGCAGAGACCTGTGTTTTTGGTAAACAGTCGCCCAGCCCGTTTCTCTGCGACCCCTTTGGGCTTCACTCGCGAAGAGCTTCACCTACTGAGGGCATCCCATCTTCCGAAGTTACGGGATCATTTTGCCGAATTCCTTAACGAGGGTTTTCTCGCGCACCTTTGGATACTCTCCTCATCTACCTGTGTTGGTTTACGGTACGGGCACCTACAGAACTCACATAGAGGTTTTTCTAGGCAGCATGATTAGGGTCAGTTTATGCCGCTAAGCGGCTCCCCATCGCCTCTCGGAGTAGTGACTGTCCGGATTTGCCTAGACAGTCCTCCTACTGGCTTAGACCAGCATTTCCAGTCGCTGGCTGACCTTTCACTTCTGCGTCACCCCATAGCTCAAACGCGCTGTAAGTGGTACAGGAATATTTAGCCTGTTTTCCATCGCTTACGCCTTTCGGCCTCAGCTTAGGTCCCGACTAACCCCAGGAGGACGAGCC
>Ga0160422_10000453_pt1:20000-24551 | contig 24551 bp, 20 predicted proteins | sample Fk160mmetaG_FD_108192 | JGI IMG/M metagenome (GOLD analysis project Ga0160422, IMG submission 108192) | Marine microbial communities from the Central Pacific Ocean - Fk160115 60m metaG | ecosystem: Environmental > Aquatic > Marine > Oceanic > Photic zone | place: The Central Pacific...
CATCAGCAAACCACAAACTTAACACCTTTGAGTTGGTGCGCTGCATAATATCGATACACTCATATATATGGTGTAGCGCTTTCTGGCGCACATTCGCATCGCGATGACCGAAGCTCCCCAGCTTATATTCAGCATCCTGAAATACATTCGGGTTTATTGCACCAATGCGAACGCCTAACTCTCCCGCTTCCTGCTGCAGAGCATCGTAATCGTCCACTTTATCCCATGGAATATGCAGCGCGACGCCGGGACATGCGCCTGTCATCTTATGGACCTGAGCTGCATCTGATAGCCGCTCATGAACATTGCGTGCAGCACCGGACTGCTTAAACACGCCAAACCGTGTTCCCGAGTTCCCATATCCCCACGAAGGCGTCTCGATTTCCTGCGCTTTTATACGCTCTTTAACCTCATCAATAACTATTCCCTGCTGGGCCAAATCCTCTGCAAGCGCAGCATAACGAGAAGCTATATTTTTTTCATTTACAGACATTTTCTTCTCCCATAATTATTCCAACCTGTCGACCAAACACAATTTCACCTGCAGTTAAAAAATATACGTACTGTCTCAAACACAAACACGACTGGTGCGGTCGACTTTAAACGTGTTGTAAAATCTGGAGCTGTAGTTCCAAATTGCGAGCCCCAATTTCTCCAGAAACCAATGGAGCAAGTGTTGGAGTCTTTACGCAAGACACAAACTGCGCTATGTGAAGCGACATAAAATCCTCACCCACGTCTTCTATTGCCTCAGACGATAGCACGCAGCGGTATGCACCTGTTTCGTCCGCTTTTCCCTCGCAGTCAACGATAAAACCGTTAATGCCGAAACGACGGATCGGCTGTCCCTCGAGAACGTCGCGCACTATAATTTCACATCGACAGGTTCGCACCTGATCACGGATCCGAAAATCAAAACAAGCACGCGCTTCTTGACCAACGAAAGACACTTCCAACGTTTCAATGCATACGCTTCCATTGGGCATCCATGCCAACAATAAACTCAGCGGATGTGAGCCCATATCAACCCATATTTCCTCCGGTCTACGATGGCGACCACGAGCAAGCGTTTCCATCTCTACGAAAAAAGAACTAGGCGACTCAACAGCCCCACGACTACGCTCGTGCACACGTTCATAATGAGGTAGGGCAGCTGCGTATTGACTGCACATGCCCAAATGCAAATCTCGAGCATGCGCTATATCAACTAACTCGTGCGCCTTGCGGACAAGTTCCTCAGGGTCTGAATGCTCTTCCCAAACCAGCGGTTTCTCGCACAGGACGTGGCTACCGTATTCCAGGGCCTTCTTCACATAAGCGAAGTGTAGTTCGTTAGGCATGCAAATATCGACAACATCTGGCCTCTCGTGTTCTAACAAAGCGTCGAAATTGCTATAAGAGCGGCCATCAAAAGGAAAAATAGCACGCAGTGCTTCAGCACCCATCACGCACGAACTTTCACTACTGCCTAAAAAAGCAACCACTTCTGCATCCGCTAAGTGATACCATTTAGCGTGATGCTTTCCAATACCGTTCACTCCGGCGACTGCTACGCGCATTGATATTAACCTCGCAAATATCTAACGAAAAAGAGAGCCGGCAGCGCTCTGCCAACTCTCTTTCACAATATCATTGCTTTCACTGTTAGTATAGCGATAAGTCCTACTTGGACCGCTTACGCGGTGCCATTTTGGCATCTTTAACACGCTGTTTCAGCTGTTCTTTACGGCGTTTACGACGTTGCCGCAATTCTTTTTCCCGCGATCTTCCTTTACTGGAACCCATATACGGCTTCTCCAATCCTCTTTAACTACGTTAGGAAGAGAAAAATATATTCAATCGCTAAGAGAGAGTCAAGAATTCTCAAGTGGCCAGCAACATGCGCAATAGAGCCATCCGTACGTAAAGACCGTTATGAGCCTGGCGAAAGTAGGCTGCACGAGGATCTCCATCTACGACCGTATCAATCTCATCGACTCTTGGCAGTGGGTGCATAACAATCGCCTCCTTACGCATACAATCAAGCACAGTCTGATCGATAATATATTTCCCACGGGCCTGTTCATACTCATGTGGGCGATCTCCAAAACGTTCACGCTGAATTCTCGTCTGATATATCACATCAACCTCGCGCGCTACTGCATGTAAATCTTCTACCTCCTCAAAGTCGGTATTATGACGGCGAAGATAGTCTTTTATATCATCCTTCATGCGTACGACCGGAGGTGCGACAAAATAAATCTTGGGACTATTGTACTTAGCTAACAAATAGCAAAGCGAACGCACAGTGCGGCCGTTTGCCAAATCGCCGACAAGTGCAATCGTGATAGAATCAATCTGACCTATTTCGCGACGAATCGTATACATATCCAAAAGAGACTGCGTCGGATGTTGGCCAGCTCCGTCCCCGGCATTGATGACGGGAATGCCCGCCACTTCAGCCGCACGTTGACTAGCGCCACTTTCAAAGTGACGTAATACAATCACATCTGTGTATCCAGCCACAACCCTTATCGTATCCTCTAACGTCTCTCCTTTAGCAGCTGAAGAAAATTCTTGGGCACTTTCCGTGGTTAGTACGGCTCCTCCCAAACGCGCCATGGCAGATTCGAACGATAGCCGCGTACGCGTGCTCGGTTCGTAAAAAAGCGTCGCCATGACGCGCCGATTGAGGATATTAGAACCATAGTGTTGAACAATCTGTTCCATCTCTTCCGACATGGAAAAAATGGCTTCTAACGAAGCCAAATCGAACTGCTGAGACTCTATAACATGACGAAATTGTTTCATATGTTAATGACCCGCACAGGAAACTGTTCACAGTTGCATTCGTAATTCATTACATAACTTGTCAATCTAACTGCATTGGCCTTGTGCAATTATCTGCACAAATGTATTACCTGACTACTGAGTTGCAAGAAAAAAATATCGCTGCAATGTTACTGCACTACCATAAAAACAGACTGGCACACTAACAATATCAATTTGTAACTCACATAAAAAGTTAATAACTTATTTCGCAATCACCTCTTTGACTTTTATCTTCTGTTTGTGTCTACTTATAATTCAAGTGTCGTTTGACAAAGTAAATGACATGAGGTGAACGATTTTTCGTCTTTTAATTTCTTATGCAGACAAATTGCGTAAGGACACAATTTACCCTGTAACACTTCTGAGAGGCGTCAATATGACAAACATTCGCTACTGCTTGCCCTCGCTACTCGCATTCTTTTTTAGCGTGTCCACTCTCTGGGCAGGTAGCAATGAAGGCTTCCGCTTCTATTTTAGTCCACCTGATGTGCGGAACCCTGTGGTTGGGCAGAGTGTAAGTGTTTCTGTCGAAGTTGAACTCGTTAAAGCAGGTAAGCAAAGTCAAATAGAAATTTCCTACAATCCTCAATACATAGGCAACGTCCAAATCACTCCTGGCTCATTCATACCAGTACGTTTACCCCTACCTGCTGCCCCCGACACACTGTCAGAAGGATTGGTCATTCAAGCTTACGGCTTATCCGGCTCAGACACCGTTTCCGGCTCAGGGACTTTATACACAATTGACTTCGATGTGGTTGGTGCTATTCCAGACGAAGGAACAATGCTATCTTTCACCAAAATACGTGTAGGATCGAACTCTGCAGACTTCGATGAGCTGGTTTATGATACTGGGCAACTAGGCATCCGATTGAAGAAATATTTTCCGAATGCTATCTCCGACTTGGAAACTATTCGCGGGCGTGATTTCGCCAGAATAAAATGGCGCACTAAACAGGTCGGATACACAGATACTGTGCAAGTGCGAGCTAAGGGAGACTCTCTCTGGAACGTCTTCACAAACCCCTTGGCAGAAAAAATTACCAAACGTAAGCTCAGCGCGATAAATGCTTTGAATAAAATGGGAGTGAATCTCAACGAGGTCGAAAGTAATGATGAGGTCCGAGCCACGTTAACATCTTTGGACAGCTTTGTCGACTTTAATATCACCGACTCATTCGTTAACTCTGTCCGCAACATAAGTAAATCTTTAGGCAGCCGACGTCACATAGTAACTTTAGACAACTTAGAGCCTGATACAACATACGAGTTCACTGTACGATCCTATGGCATCTCAGGCGGACGTAGCCCACTTTTTACCGGTTTTTTCAATACTCGTCGTGCTGTCGATAAGCGGCCGCTAAAAATAGAGCGTTTTGATGTCCAAGCTTCGTCTTCTACTGCTGTGATTCGCTGGTTCACAAATCGACCGGCTGATACCCGTTACACTTTTAACTACAACTTGGCTACAGACGCGAGCGAAATAGTTACAAACGAAGATGGAACGCAGGTACACACCGTAGAAATCCGAGACTTAGACCCAAAAACAAGCTATGATTTCACTATAAGCTCTCGCCTGATAGACGCTGATAATTTTCTATCGGAGGGAATGAGCGAACAGGAAATAGAAGCTTCTCTCTCCAAAAAGTTGCGTACGAAGAGTGTAGGTCAACGATTACGCTTTCTCGGACCTCCCCTGTATGTCGTTGGATCAGACGGTGCGCGTCTAAATGTCAATCT
>Ga0160422_10000454_pt1 | contig 24549 bp, 21 predicted proteins | sample Fk160mmetaG_FD_108192 | JGI IMG/M metagenome (GOLD analysis project Ga0160422, IMG submission 108192) | Marine microbial communities from the Central Pacific Ocean - Fk160115 60m metaG | ecosystem: Environmental > Aquatic > Marine > Oceanic > Photic zone | place: The Central Pacific Ocean...
CAATTAAGATTTTTATTAAATGTTAGAGATGAAGTTAGTAGAGCTAATCAGACAATAATTGATATTAGAAATGTTAAAGAAGATTTAAATTATTTATCAGAAAAAGTTGATGATAAACCTCAAATAATGAGTCTTATAAAAAGTTTTGAAAGTGATTTATCTGTAATAGAAAATAAAATTCATATGACCAAGAATCAAAGCAGACAGGATCCTTTAAATTATGGGATAAGGATTAATAATAGAATTGCTTTTTTATTGGCTGATTCTCAAAGGGGGGATTATCCACCAACTAAACAGTCATTAGAATTTTTTGAAGAAATAAAAAAGGAGTTAAATGTAGAAGTTTCAAATTTTAAAAAGGTACTTAATACTTATACTTCTGAAATAAATAGAATGATTGAGGACAATAACATTAAATTTATTTCTTTTTAGCCGGAGATACGAAGAATTTTTTTCCAATCCTCATTATATTTTTTCATTGATTCTGAAAGATATTTTTTATCAATTAAAGGTTTTTTTATAACATAATTTTTTGGTAGAAAATATGCGAAATACATTACGAAATGGAAAAGTAACCACCATGGTCTAAATAATAGCCAATGTAAAAATTTATTATTAGGATAATATTCAGGTGGAGTTTTTTTAAATATTTTACAAAATTTCTTTAAAAAAATTAGTTGTTTTTCAGACCAAGATTTGTGAACAACATTTAAAGAAATATCATTTATTGAATAATTAGAATGAGTATAATCTGATATTTTCTTAAGATATGAATGAGGGTTTGTTTTTAGTTCATCAAAGTTTAAAACAAGGGGCCTATGTTTACAATATTTTTTAATTATATCGATTTTAATTGAATATAACATGTCTTCTTTTTTCCAGAATCCTGTATTTTCATTATTATAAAACTTATCAAAATTCCAATGATATCCGTTTTTTGAATGTCTTTTAAATTGCGATGATATCCATTTATCGTGTTTTCTAAAAACTATAATAATTTTAGTTTCTGGAAATTCATTTAATATTTTTTTTACCTCATATTCAAACTGTCTATCAAATTCTCTAGATATTAGATAAGACTCATAATTAGTATTTTTAATTATATTAATGCATCGTTTATATTTATGTGTGCTGATATATTTTATGTTTTTTAGTTTCGGAAAAAAATTCTTTTGAAGAAAAGTAGATCCTGTCTTTGCCAAACCCACATGAAAAAAGATTTTTTTATTATTCATACTAAATATTTTAGTAATTGAGGAAAATAATATATTTTTACTATAAAAATTAGTAATTATGGTAAATGTTAATGAAAATATAAGGTTTCTACGTAAGAAAAAAGGCTGGACACAAGAAAAGTTTTCAAAAAAAATTGGTATTAAAAGATCATTGGTTGGTGCATATGAGGAGGGAAGATCTGATCCTAGATTAAATAATCTTTTAAAAATGTGTGAAGTTTTTAAAATTTCATTGGATAATATATTAAAAAAAGATGTTACTCAACTTCCTGAAGATCAGTATCTTAATACTGAAGATCAAAACGTTAAAGTTCTATCTATAACTGTTGATAAATTTGGCGAAGAAAACATTGAATTAATTAATCAGAAAGCTTCTGCTGGATATTTGAATTCCTATTCTGATTTTGAATTCATCCAAAATTTACCAAAATTTCAACTTCCATTCTTAAATTTTAGTGGTACTCATAGAGCTTTTGAAATTAAAGGAGATTCAATGTTACCATTAACTTCAGGTAGTATTGTTATTGGAAAGTATTTAGAGGATTTATCTTATGTTAGAGATGGTAAAACATATATTTTATTAACCAAAGAAGATGGTATAGTATATAAACGAGTACAAACTCAAGAAAATTCTCTAGAGCTAATTTCAGATAATAAAGAATATGATCCTTATATAATTTCAAATTATGATATTCTTGAAATTTGGGAAGCAATTGCCTTTTTTAGTATAGACTTTCCTAATCCAAATAATGAATACTCATCAATTAAAAATCATATAAATAATTTATATGCCAATTTAGATGACCTTAAGAAAAAGTTGTGATCTTTTTTTTATAATTTTGGCAAATGTCAAAAATCACAATATTATCTGAAATAAATAATAAAAAACCCTTTATTGAAGATTTACCAAAAATAAATCATAAGGAATTTGATAAAGTAATTAAATCTAGAAGAAGTGTAAGAGTTTTTACTAATGATATAATACCGCAAGATATTATTAAAAAATCTCTTGATAATTCTCTTAAAGCACCTACTTCATCAAATTTACAAACATGGGAGATATATTGGATCAAATCAAAAAATATTAAGAAAAAAGTTATTGAGGCTTGTCTATCTCAACCTGCAGCAAAAACTGCTAAAGAGCTATTTGTTTTTGTTTCCAGGCCTGACCATTGGAAACGGAATAATCAAATGATGTTGGATTATTTAAATGAAAAAAAGAATCCTTCAGTTTCTGTTTTGAAATATTATAATAAGATTACAAAACTAGCATATAATCAGGGTTTTATGAATATTTTTGGATTTCTAAAAAAGCTTTATGTTTCATTTGTTGGATTATATAGAGTTATACCAAGGGAACCTACATCTTTCAATGATATGAAAGTTTGGTCTCAGAAAACTACTGCTTTGGCATGTCAAAATTTTATGTTATCTATGAGAGCTTATGGATTTGATACTTGTCCAATGGAAGGTTTTGATTCATTTAGATTGAAAAGAATTCTTAAGTTGCCAAATAAAGCACAAATATGTATGGTTATAGGAGCTGGAAAAAGAGATCCAAATGGAGTATATGGTAAACAGTTTAGATTTGATAATAAATTATTTATAAAAGAAGTTTAAAATGTCTAAAATTAATATTCAATTTCCTGATTCCTCAACTAAAGAATTTAGATCTGGTATTTCTTGTTTAGAAATAGTTAAGTCTATAAGTAATAGTTTAGCTAAAAAAGTATTAGTTGTATCTTTTAATAATAATTTAATTGATATTTCATCTGAATTAACGGAAAGTGGAGAAATAAAATTTTTAACTTGGGAAGATGACGCTGGAAAATCAACATTTTGGCATTCTTCAGCACATATTTTAGCTGAAGCTGTTGAAACTATATACCCAGGAGTAAAATTTGGGATTGGTCCTCCTATTTCCAATGGATTCTATTATGATATCGATTTTGTTGATTATGATGTTTCAAAAATAGATGTTTCAAAAATTGAAAAAAAATTTTTAGAATTAGCTTCTTCACCTCTCAGTTTTTCTAGATCTGAAATATCTAAAAAAGATGCTTTAAAATTTTTTAATGAGAAAAATGATCAATATAAAATTGAACTTATTAATGATTTAAAAGATGGAGAAATATCATTTTATAAGCAGGGTAATTTTACCGATTTATGTAAAGGACCTCATTTACCGTCTTCAAAATTTATAAAATCATTCAAAATTTTAAATATTGCTGGTGCATATTGGAGAGGTGATGAAAAAAATAATCAATTAACGAGACTTTATGCTATCTCTTTTCCCAATACAAATCTTTTAGAGGATCATTTAGAAAAGTTAGAGGAAGCTAAAAAAAGAGACCATAGGAAATTAGGTAAAGAACTAGAATTATTTTTTTTCAGTGAAAGTGTTGGTTCCGGCCTTCCTATTTGGTTGCCAAATGGACATGTTGTTAGAGAAAATCTTATCGAGTTTATGAGAAAAGAACAAATAAAGCAGGGATATATGCATGTGACAACTCCACATATTGGTTCAAAAGAACTTTACGTGACTTCTGGACATTATGATAAGTACGGAGAGTCATCATTTCAGCCAATTCAAGTTCCATCAGAAAATGAAGAATATTTATTAAAACCTATGAATTGTCCTCATCACTGTGAAATATTTAAGTTTAAACCTCATTCTTATAAAGAACTTCCAGTTAGAATTGCTGAGTTTGGTACAGTTTATAGATACGAGCAAAGTGGTGAGTTACATGGAATGACAAGAGTTAGGGGATTTACTCAAGACGATGCTCATATTTTTTGTTCCATTGATCAGGTAAGAGATGAAGTATTAGGTGTAATGGATTTAATTCTAAAAGTCTTTAAATCACTTTCATTCAAAGACTATAAAGTTCAAATTTCTTTAAGGGATAAAGAAGATTCATCAAAATATATTGGTGATTCATCATTGTGGGATAAAGCTGAAAATGATTTAATTGATGCTGTTGAACAAACAGATATTAATGCTGAGATTGTACATGGAGAAGCGGCATTTTATGGACCAAAAATAGATTTTATGGTTAATGATTCTCTTGATAGGGAATGGCAACTTGGAACTATTCAAGTTGATTATCAATTACCTAAAAGATTTAACTTAGAGTATATAGATAAGGATAATTCTAAAAAAACTCCTGTAATAATTCATAGGGCTCCTTTTGGATCAATGGAAAGATTTATTGCTATAATAACTGAACATTGTGAAGGTAATTTTCCTTTATGGTTAGCGCCTAATCAATTAATAGTATTACCTATAAATGAAAAAGTAAATAAATACGCTTCATCCATTAAAGATTCATTAGAAAACTTAAATTTTAGAACATCCATAGATACTAGATTTGAGAAAATATCAAAAAAAATTAGAGATGCTGAAATTAAAAAAATTCCATATATGATTATAATTGGAGAGAACGAAATGACCTCTTCTACACTTTCGGTTAGAAAAAAGTATAAGGGAGATATTGGAAAAATGTCAATAGATGAACTTACTAATATGCTAAAAGAAGAATTAAATACTAATTTAAATTAATCTAAAAATTCTTTTATTTTTTTAAATATTTGAGATATTTGCACAAAATTTTAAAACAAAGGAGGGTAAAATTAACAGAATAAGAAAAAGAAGAAACTGGAGGAAACCAGAAGAGAAACATAGAATTAATGACAGAATAACTTCCAGTATGGTAAGAGTGGTCGGAGAGAATGTAAAAGTTAATATTTACCCAATAAATAAGGCTCAGGAAATGGCAAAGCAACAAGGATTAGATTTAGTTGAAATTTCTCCAAATTCAGATCCACCAGTATGTAAAATTATTGACTATTCTAAGTTTAAATATATTCAGAAAAAGAAACAAAAGTCTATAAGATCTAATGCTCAAAAGACAGTTTTAAAAGAAATTAGATTTGGCCCTAATACAGATGAACATGATTTTAATTTTAAATTAAAACATGCTATTAAATTTCTAGAAAGTGGTGCTAAAGTTAAGGCTTATGTTCATTTTTATGGTAGAACTATTGTTTTTAAAGAAAGAGGAGAGATACTTTTACTTAAATTAGCACAAGCTTTAGAAGAATATGCAAATGTTGAAGAATTACCTAAACTTGAAGGAAAAAGAATGTTTTTAATGTTATCACCTAAAAAATAAAATTATGCCTAAAGTAAAAACAAAATCCGGAGCAAAAAAAAGATTCAAACTTACTGGAACAGGTAAGATAAAAAGAAAGAATGCTTTTAAAAATCATATTTTGACAAAAAAAGAAACTAAACAAAAAAGAAATTTGACTAAGACATCAATTGTTAATAAGTCTGATGAAAAGAATATAAAAAGAATGATTTAAATTTGTAATTATGCCTAGATCAAGAAATAATGTAGCTTCAAAAGCCAAGAAAAAAAAGATTTTCAAATTAGCCAAAGGATATTTTGGTAGAAGAAAAAATGTATGGACCGTTGCAAAAAATGCTGTTGAAAAAGCATTGCAATATTCTTACATACATAGAAAAACTAAAAAAAGAGAGATAAGAAGTTTATGGATTCAAAGAATAAACGCTGCTGTAAGAGAGGGTGATATGTCGTATTCTGAGTTTATGGGAAAGCTAAAAAAATCAGATATCAATCTTAATAGAAAAGTTTTAGCTGATATTGCTATGAATGATCCAGATTCTTTCAAACAGCTCTTAAAATCTGTTTCATAAACTTTTTAAATGTTTTCTTCAGGATTATTAAAGAGGTTTAATAAATTATCTACACCTTTTTATTACTATGATATAGAAATACTAAATAGAAATCTTATTACGTTATCTAATTGCTTAAAACCCAATAATAAAGTCCACTTTTCTGTAAAATCAAATACGAATCCTAGAATATTAAATATTATAAAACAAAATGGTATTGGAATAGATGCTGTTAGCTTTAATGAAGTTAATCATTGTCTAAAAAATGGTTTTAATTCAAATGATATTGTTTTTGCTGGTGTTGGAAAAACTGATCAAGATATTGAAGAAGGAATAAAAAATAATATTTCATATTTTAATGTAGAATCATTTCAGGAATTAGATGTAATAGATAAAATATCCAAAGGTCTATCAAAAAAAACAAATGTATCTATTAGAATTAATCCAAATATTAAATCAGAAACAAATAAAAAAATTCAAACAGGATCCGATGAGGATAAATTTGGCATAGATTTAAATGACATAAATGAAATTCCGAAACTAAATAAATTATCTAATATTAATATTACTGGAATACATTTTCATATAGGATCACAATTATTAGATCTCTCTCCATTTAAAGTACTTTGTGAAGTTACTAATGATATTACCTCATTTTTTAAAGATAAAGGTCTTAAAATCAAAAATATTAATGTTGGAGGAGGATTAGGTATTAATTATGATGATCCTGAAAATAATATTGTGTCTAATTTTAAGGATTTTATTAATTTATTCAATAATAAAATCAATTTAGAAAAACATCAATCGATTCATTTTGAGCTTGGTAGATCAATTGTTGGACAATGTGGATTTCTTATTTCTAGAATCTTATATTCAAAGAAATCATACAATAAAAATTTTTTAATATTAGACTCAGGAATGAATAATTTAATAAGGCCTGCTCTTTATAATAGTAAACATAAAATTTCAAATATATCCTCTAAACATAAAAGATATATGAATTATGATATTGTTGGACCGATATGTGAAAGCACAGATACGTTTGCAAGAAATTATGAACTACCAAAATCAGATAGAGGAGATTTAGTAGTAATTCATTCGTGTGGAGCATATGCAGAGTCCATGTCATCGAATTATAATCTTAGAGATAATATAAATTCATATTTTTCAGATACAATTTGATATATTTGATAATGAATTTTTCTAACCTATATAAACTGGTTATTTTTCTTCTAATTGTTTACATTATTTTACTAGCACTCTTTACAAATATATGAGTAACCTAGATTTTTTTGTATTTTCTTCAATACTTCTTTTTATAGCTTTTTATGGTATATATAAAAACTATCAAAATAAAAATTTAAAATCTTATATTCTTGGTGATAAATCATTTAATTGGACTACAATTGGGTTGTCTGTAATGGCTACTCAAGCAAGTGCAATAACCTTTATTTCAACTCCAGGACAGGGATATGCTGAAGGAATGAGCTTTATACAAAACTACTTTGGTATGCCTATCGCACTTATAGTTGTGTCTATATTTTTTATTCCGAGATATTATGGGTCAAAGGTATTTACCGCTTATGAATATCTTGAAGAAAGGTTTGATTTAAAAGTAAGAACATTAACATCATTTTTTTTTCTTTTACAAAGAGGATTTCAAAGTGGAGTAACCATTTATGCTCCATCAATTGTTCTTACATCTATATTAGGGTGGGATATGACACCAACGGTTATATTCGTTGGGTTATTAGTTGTCTTGTATACGGTAATTGGTGGAAGTAGGGCAGTAAGTTATACTCAAAAATATCAGATGTTTATAATTTTGTTTGGCTTAGTAATAACCTTTTATTATTTAAACTCTTATATATATAATCAAATAACAGTAACTAAATCATTTGATTTAATTAAACTATTTGATAAAAATAATGCCCTTAGTTTCTCTATTGATCCACAAGAGAAATATACGATCTGGACTGGGTTACTAGGTGGTTTTTTTCTTTCACTATCTTATTTTGGCACTGATCAATCTCAGGTATCAAGATATATTAATGCAAAAAACATAAAAGAAAGTAGAATTGGTTTAATGTTTAATGCTATATTAAAAATACCCTTTCAGTTTTTTATACTTTATTTAGGTATTTTATTATTTATCTTCTACAATATTAATTATCCTCCTATAAATTTTAATGATAATCTTATAGAATATCAATCCAAGAATAATCCTGAATTACTTGAGTCCATAAATACAAGGTCGAAAATTATTTTCGAAGAAAAAAAAGAATTAATTATGGATAAAGAATTAAATGGTAACCTTATCTTATTAAAAGATCAGGAATTGATAGATTCTAGAAAGCAATTGGAAAATAATGCTCTTGATTCAGGATTTTCCTATGAAAGACCAGAGACGGATTTTATTTTTCTTCATTTCATTCTAAATTATTTACCTCAAGGATTAATTGGATTAATTATAGCATTAATACTTTCTGCTGCAATGAGTTCCACTTCTGCTGAAATTAGTGCATTGTCAGCAATCACGACTATTGATATTTATAAAAGATTTATTAATAAGAGAAAAAATGATAAAAATGATGTCTTTATGTCAAGAATATTTACTCTTGGTTGGGGTATTATTTCAATTCTTTATGCTCTATTTTTTGCACAAAAAGAAAATCTTATTGAATCAATAAATATTATTGCTTCATTATTGTATGGTAACGTTTTAGGAATATTTTTAATTGCATTTTTTTTAAATAAAATAAAGTCAGGTAATGTTTTTTTTGGATCTATTTTATCTCAAATTACCATTTTTATAATGTATTTTATTTTAGGTAAATCAATAGGTTACCTTTGGTTTAATTTAATAGGAACAATGTTAACTTGTATATTTTCTATTATCTTTTATTATATATCAAGTAAAAGATGAAAATTGGAATAATAGCACCTGAAGAGAAAGTTGAAAGTTGGGTATCAACTTTTAATGAATATGATAGTAATATTAATATATCTATTTATCCAGATATAGATTATGATGAAGTTGAATGTATCTGTCTTTGGAAACAACCTAAAAATTTATTGAATAAGTTTAAAAAATTAAAACTTATTCATTCGATGGGAGCAGGTGTTGATCACATAATTAATGACTCATCTTATCCAAAGGGAATTCCAATTTGTAGAATCTCTGATGAGATGTTATCATTCTCAATGACAAATTATATAATTACTGCTATACTTTTTCATCATAGAAGAATTCTAAAATATCAAAATGATAAAGTAGAGAAGGTATGGGATCAAAATACACATCCAGAAATTTTACCCATAAATATTGGAATTTTAGGCTATGGAGCACTTGGTTCAGATGCAGCTGATAAATTAAATTATATTGGTTTCAATGTAGTAGGGTATTCTTTGAACAAGAAAGAGAATACTAATATAAAAATCTATCATGGTGCCGAGTTAGATGTTTTTTTATCAAAAATAAATATATTGGTCTGTACAGTTCCATATACAAATAAAACTCACCATCTACTTAATGATAAACTTTTTAAGAAGGTTCAAAAAGGAACTTATCTTATTAATGTATCTAGGGGTAAAGTTCAAAACGAAAGTCATATAATTGAATATATAGATAATGGAACCCTATCTGGTGCTTTTTTAGATGTTTTTGAGAAAGAGCCTCTCCCAAAGTCAAGTGAGATATGGAACCATAAAAAAATACAGATAACCCCACACAATGCTAGTATCACTAATGAAAGTGCAGCTGTACCACAAATTATTGAAAACTATAAAAGGGTTATATCAGGTAAAAATTTAATAAATCAAGTTGATCTCAATAATGAGTACTAGATTATATATATTTTTTCTAATCTTTCTTTCTATTTCAAATGTATTTTCACAATCATTTGAAAATATATCTCTTATTAATAATAATATAACATCATATCCTTTTAATGAAAGTAATGCCTACCTGAGTATTGATGGAAATTCTTTATTCTTTAATAGTTCAGATAACATTAATAATACTGGTGGATTAAATGATATGAATGATATATGGTATAGAAATAGAAATAATGGATTATGGGAGCCTCCAATTAATTTAACCCAAGTAAACACCAATCAAAATGATATTATATTAGGTTTAAATAATGACATTCTTATAGTTTTAAGAAATAGATTGATTAACTACTATGACATAAATAACCAATTTAAATTATTGGGCAGAGAGGAAATTGATGGATTCTCTACTAATTATAACTTATTAACAGGTTCTATTAATCAAAAATCGGACATTATTTTTCTTTCGCTTGAAGGTTATGGAACTTACGGTGTAGAAGATATATATACATCTAAAAAAATTGATGGCAAGTGGGGGAGATTAAAAAATATTGGATCTGATGTTAATAGCCTTTACCAAGACATTTCACCTTTCTTAATAAGCAAAGATACTCTTGTATTCATATCAAATAGAGATAAATTAGGTTATGAGCTTTTTTATACAGTTAAAAAAAATAATAATTCATGGTCAGAACCTATAAAAATGAATCAATTAAATACTTTTAAATCAGAGGTATCATTAACATATGATTATAATTCTACTAATTTTCTATTATCTGCAACTACTGATAGTAAAACAAATTCAGATATTTTCTTTTATGGAAATAATAAAAATAATATTAAAATAACATTTAATTTAAATTCAGGTATTGAAAACGGATTAGTATACATTAATGATAATTCTATCCAATTTAATTCAAACATATTTAGTTTACCTTTTGAAGTAGCTGACAGTTATAAATTTAAATTTATAACTGATAATTTTTTCATTAAAGACACACTAATAAATATAGATAAAACAAAAAACATTTCTATTAATTTAGATCCAATTGAATCTGGAAGTAGGGTAGTTTTAAAAAACCTGTTATTTAAACAATCTTCTGCTGATTTGGATGATGAATCTATACCTTATTTAAATGATTTGTTACACCTTTTTAAGATAAATTCTAATATTAAAATCACAATTGAGGGTCATACTGATAATAGAGGTGACTTTAAGTCAAATATTAAATTGTCCAAGGATAGATCAGAAACTATAAGAGACTTTTTAGTTATGAATGGAATAAAGAAAAGTCAGATAAAAGTTAAGGGATTGGGACCATCTAAACCTAGATATAGTAACGAATCTGAAAATTCAAGAAGACTTAATAGGAGAGTAGAGTTATTTATAAATTAATTTTTACAATCAGTGCCAGGGAAAGTATCATTTACTTTTGTATAAACAAATTCTGCTCCTGAAGTAGTTTTATAGGTCAACTTATTACCACTTGCATCTACTGAATATGAAGCAATACCATCTGGATAACTATCATCTTTAATATAATCTATTTTCCATGATACGAAGTTAGCTTCATTTCTAATAATTGTTTGATTGAATTGATAACCTTCCCAGTCATTATAGATTCCATCTGCTACAGGAAATTTCACACATTCTCCGGCATGGTATTCATCACTGCTATCATTATTTATTCTTAACCACCAAAAACTAGACGTAACCCATACTGAACTAGAATGGTTAGAAAAAAAATCGATATCATTTGATAAAGAATCTTCATTATCCCCACAACCAGTAAACAGAATTAGTGAGATTAAGAAAATAGATATATTTAGTTTCATAATTAAATATATCGTAATTTAATACATAGTCATTAAAGTTATATTATTAAAACTTTAATATTATATCAGGTCTTGAATGTTTATTTGGTTGATCTAAACCATTTATCGGATACCTAAAATTTGATAAAACAGTCGACCCTTTAATAAGGTTTTTAACAATAAACGTTAACTCAATAGAAGATGGTAACCCAGATTCTTGATCGACTTTTGAATAATTATTACCATGAATATGAGCTATATAATAGTTTCTTTTAATTTTTTTTATTAGATCATTAAATTCTTTACTTCTAACATTTATATCATGAAATTCAATTGCAAAACCCAATACTAATTTTTTAGAATTGATGAATTCATTTAATGCTGAAAACTCATCTCCTTCTATATCCATTTTTATGAAAATATGTTTTGAACCATTAGATATTATCTTATCTAACGTTTTTAAAATTGATATATTGATTTCATTATTATTATCAGATATCTTTCTCTTTATATGAATTATATTTTTTTGAAAAAAAGTAATGTAATCATATATACAACCTATACCCTCAATAGATTTTTTAAGTCTTATTCTATCAAATGTTAATAAACGAATAATTGACATAAACACAGATTTAAGTGTGTGTTTAAATAATGATAAAAAATTTAAAGTATGATCATAACAATGAACATTTAATATTTTATCATAATTTGAAAAGTCTTTTTCAAAGGACCAGTCTTTATTTATTCCGAATGATAATAATCCATCACATTTTTCTAATATAATTTTTGGGATTATGTATCCACCATCATTATCTCTTCCTAATCTAATTAAATTATCAATTTTAATTGGTTTTAATTCACTTTTATCTATCATTTATTATATATTTTATATTAGATTAAATGAGGATAATAATCAAAAAAGACATATTAATAACCAAAGGAAAAATTAAATTTATTAGGTTATTATTCAGATATCGTTACTGCATTTGTATATGCTGATACATCTACCTCAACAGCTTGACCAGAGATTCCATTTATCCATACTTCTCCATCTCCAACAGTTATTATATCTCCATTTTCAGATATTACTATATCTTTCATTTCTCCACCATTAAATTCAGTAATTTCATTACTTGGATTATTTCCACTATAATCGATAGTCCAAAAACTTGCTGAAGTTACAGAGTAATCGAAATATGTATATCCCGTAGCATAAATTTTTCCATTTTTTACAGTAATTGCTGTTGCTCCTGCCTCTCTATCATTACTAGAAACCTCAGATCTTCTTAATGTACCTTCCTTAAGAGTTCTTCTAGAATTTTGATTATTTTTCCAAACAGAAGGATAATCATGAGTTTCATTTCTTTTACCTGTCCATCCACTTATATAGTAATTATTACCATCAATTACTATGTCCATTGCTTCACCATCACGACTTCCGTCAAGATTTGTTCTTTTATTACCAACCCATTTTGCAGGAATTATTTTATGTTCATTCTGATACCAACCAACAGAAATTGGTTGTCCATTTAAAATTCCTATACCATAAGCATCAGAGCTTACACCACTTTCAAGTGGATGAAGTTTTCCTTCTGGATTAGCAGTATTTACAATCCAATAACATGCACTAGATACCCCTCCAAAACTTGCTTTTTCAGACACATAATTTCCAGATATATATATATCATCATCGTTAAAAGCTAATGCAAATGCTGTTGCTCCTCCCCATGATTCATCGTTGTTGGGGGCATATAATTCGGTTTTAACACCATCAATCCATATTGCTGGGTCTTGTGTTGCCCAAGTAGTTTCTCCAACCGCGTAAACCACTCCATCTTTTACTTTTATATCGTGAATAACTCCCGCATCATCTAAATCTACTCTCTCATATGTTCCACTACTATTTGCTACCCAATATGCTCCGTATTCGTATCCTCCTGTAGTATATGAACCAGCAACATAAATCTGACCTGGTAAATTTACAGGTTCTATTATAGGATCTGAACACCCGATAATAATAAATATTGATATAAATAAAATAAGAGCTTTATAATTATTTTGTGACTTCTTCATATATTTTCTTTAATTTTTTCAAAAATAATATTTTTTAATATAAATATTTTAAATGTAGAGCAATTTAATATCCTATAGCAATATTATCACCTCTTTTATCGGCACCTCCTTCTAATGAACCGTCTTCTTTTATTAATATACAATCCATTCTGCCTAAAGAGGATCTTTTGACAATCTTATGACCTATCTGAGTTAATCTATTACTCAATTCATCTGATAGGGTTTCTTCTTCTACAACCAATACATCTGGTAACCATTGGTGGTGAAATTTTTTAGAATCTACAGCTTCTTGCATACCCATATTATAATCAATTACATTAAGAATTGTTTGAAAAACTGATGTGATAATAGTAGAACCACCAGGAGTGCCTAATACCATAAATAATTTATCATTTTTTTCTAAAATTGTAGGAGTCATTGATGATAACATTCTCTTATTTGGTTCAATGGCATTTGCTTCACCTCCCACTAAGCCAAACATATTTGGAAATCCTGGTTTTATACTAAAATCATCCATTTCATTATTAAGAAGGAATCCTGCACCATCAACTACTACTTTTGATCCGAATGATGAGTTTATAGTTGTTGTTACAGATACTGCATTTCCAAAACTATCAACAATTGAAAAATGTGTTGTTTCTTCAGACTCATTTATGACAATATTTCCACTTTTTATGTCTGAGGACTTAGTTTTAATATCTTTATTTATTGTGTTGAACTTACTATTAAGATAATTTTTATCTAAAAGTGATGATTTTGGAACATCATAGAAGTCATCATCTCCTAAATATGTAGCTCTGTCTGCATAAACTCTACTCTCTATTTCTGTTAATAAATTAATATAATTTATTGAATTATGTTCATAATTACTTGTATTATGCTGATCCGCACCATGAAGTAATTGTAATAAAGCAATTCCACCACTTGAAGGTGGTCCCATAGAAATAATTTTATGTCCTTTATAACTACCAATTATAGGATCTCTCCATAAAGAAGAGTAGTTTTTTAAATCTTCATGAGTTATAATACCACTACCGCTATTCATTTCTTCAACTATTAAATCTGCAGTAATTCCTGAATAAAAACCATCTCTTTTATCATCTTTTATTCTATTTAATGTTTTAGCTAGATCTTTCTGAATTAATATATCTCCCTCTTCCCAATTAGATTCTTTTAAAAATGCTATGGGTTTATCATTTACTTTCTCAAAAGATTCTCTAACATTATTTAGTCCCCTAGATTGCTTTTTAGTTATTTTAAAACCATTTTCAGCATAATTTATTGATGGAGAAATTAATTCACTCCAGTTTTTAGTTGAAAACTTTTCATAAAGTTTTAGCATACCATCAACAGATCCTGGAACACCTGATGCTAAATGTCCAATTCTACTTTTATTACCATCAACAACTAAATCTCCTTCTTTATTGATTAAATACATATCTCTGCTTGACATATTTGGTGCTTTTTCTCTGAAATCTAGAGATCCAGTTTGTCCGTTTTCAAGTCTATAAATAGCAAAACCTCCACCACCTAAGTTGCCAGCCTGTGGATAAACAACTGCTAAAGCAAAATGAACAGCTATTGCAGCATCAAATGCATTTCCCCCTTTTTTTAAAATTTCAATACCTACTTTTGAAGCTAATGGATGTGCTGAAGAAACCATTCCGTTTTTTGATAATGTTCCAGAAGGTTTGTGATTACAAGAAAATACTATAAACATTGAAATAAATAATTTATAGAAAAATGGAAATTTGAATTTATATTGCATTCTTATTTAAATTTCATGTGTGGAATAGTTGCAATTTACAATAATCAATTAAAATTTGATAAGGATATGAGATCAAAGTCTTTATCTATGTCAAAAAAAGTTAGACATAGAGGTCCAGACTGGTCAGGTATTTATAGTAATGATAATGCTATTCTTGCTCATGAAAGGTTATCAATAGTTGATATAAAATCTGGTGGTCAACCGTTAATATCATATGATAAAGATATTATTCTAACAGTTAATGGTGAAATATATAATCATCAAGAATTTCGTAATTCTAAGGATATAAACTATCAATTTCAAACAAATTCTGATTGTGAAGTAATTATTCCATTATTTAAAAAGTATGGTAAAGAGATGTTGAATAAAATCAATGGTATTTTTGCATTTTTCTTATATGAAAAAGCTAGTAATTCTTTTTTTGTTGCTAGAGATCCAATAGGTGTTATACCATTATATATGGGTAAAGATGAAAATAATACTCTTTACTTTTCCTCTGAAATGAAGTGTTTAGTTGATAATTGTATTGAAATTAAGGAATTTCCTCCAGGACACTATATGACTAATATTGATAATAATCCCAAAAAATATTACCTAAAAAATTGGATGAATTTTGATGATATAAAAAATTATTCGTCTACTAAAGATCTCAGAGATAATCTTGAGGAAGCAGTTAAAAGGCAATTAATGTCTGATGTACCTTTTGGTGTTTTGTTATCAGGTGGACTTGATTCATCAATAATTTCTTCAATTGTTAAAAAGTATTCTAAAAAAAGGGTAGAGTCAAATGATAAAAATGATGCATGGTGGCCTCAAATTCATTCTTTTGCAGTTGGGTTAAAGGGTTCTCCAGATCTTGAAGCATCAAAAAAAGTATCTAGGTATTTAGGAACTATTCACCATGAAATTCATTTTACAATTCAGGAGGCAATTGATTCTTTAGATGATGTAATCTACTACCTTGAAACATATGATGTTACAACAGTTAGAGCTTCAACACCAATGTATTTAATGGCTAGATATATTAAGTCAATGGGAATAAAAATGGTTTTATCTGGTGAAGGAGCTGATGAAATTTTTGGTGGATACTTATATTTTCATAAGGCTCCAAATTCAAGGGAGTTTCATGAAGAAACTATTAGAAAAATAAACAAACTTCATCTTTATGATTGTTTAAGAGCTAATAAATCATTATCTGCTTGGGGTGTAGAAGGTAGAGTTCCTTTTTTAGATAAAGACTTTTTAGATTATTCTATGAATATTGATCCAAATCTTAAAATGATAAAAAATAAAAAAATCGAAAAAAACATTCTGAGAGAATCTTTTAAGGGATATTTACCCGATGAAATTTTATGGAGACAAAAGGAACAGTTTTCAGATGGTGTTGGCTACAATTGGATTGATTCCTTAAAAAAATATGCAGAAGAAATCATTAGTGATAATGAATTTTTAAATAGAGATAATATATATAGAATAAACACACCAAAAACGAAGGAAGAGTTTTTATATAGAAAAATTTTTAGTAACTATTTTCCAGGAGATGATTGTGCAAAATGTGTACCATCTGTAAAATCTGTAGCTTGTAGTACAGAGGAAGCACTAAAATGGGATGATTCATTTAATAATATGAATGATCCATCAGGAAGGTCAATTAAAAAAGTTCACAAAGATTCTTATTAAATGTTATTTAGAGAGTTTTTAATGTCATTGATTAGATCATCTACATCTTCTATTCCAATTGATAGCCTAACTAAAGATTCTCCCATTCCTATTTTGTTTTTTGTTTCTAAACTTACATCAGCATGAGTCATAGAGAATGGGTGACAAGCTAAACTCTCTGTTCCACCTAAACTAACAGCAAGTTTTACTAGTTCAAGGTTATCAAGAAATTTAAATGCTTCTTTTTCACCTCCCTTAATATCAATTGATATCATTCCACCACTACTAGAATATTGCTTTTTATATACTTTATATTCATCAGAATTTTTATCTATAAGGCTTAAATAATGAACTTTTTCAATCTTAGGGTGAGTATTAAGTATTTCTGCTATTTTTTTAGCGTTTTCAGCACTTTTTTCCATCCTTATTTTGAGGGTCTCTAAACTTCTTGTAATTAACCAACATGTAAATGGAGATGCCATGTTCCCCATAAAAACTCTCATTCCTTTTAATCTATTAATAATTTCTAAGGAACCTGATGCTGCTCCAGCAACAAGGTCACTATGTCCTCCTATATATTTTGTTGCAGAATATAGTACAACGTCAGCGCCATGATCTATTGGCTGAGAAAATACAGGACCCATAAATGTATTATCAATTGCAACGTAAACTTTATTTTTATTAGTACTAAAATGATTAGCTAGTTCTTTTGATTTATGTATATCAACAATACTATTTGTAGGATTTGCTGGACTTTCAATATAAACTAGACTTACTTCTATATTAGGAAACTTTTCTTCTTTTTCTTGTATTATTTTATCTAGTGAATCAAATGAATCAAAATACATTGATTTTATATTGTATTTTGGAAGGACATGTTCAATAAAATGATCTGTACCACCATACAAGGGAGATGAATGAAGAATTAAAGTATTTGGTTTAGTAAGCTCAAGAATTGTAGTGGTTATTGCGGCCATTCCACTTTGAAATAAAGCACACCCTTCAGCATTATCCCATAATTTTAATCTATCCTCAGCTATTTCAAGGTTAGGATTATTTATTCTTGAATATGCAAGGGACATTGATTCTCCAATATTTTTCTCTCTAAGTCCATAAGCAATATGAAAATGAGATTTTCCTTCTTCAGCATTTTTAAAAACAAAAGTACTAGTTTGAAAAATTGGTACTTTAGCAGACCCTTCAGATAAATGTGGGTCATAAGATGCACCCATCATTTCACTTTCTGGTTTATGATTTTTACTCATTTTTTGTTGTGTCTATTTTAATATTTAACTGATCTTCAAATGATTCTATAGTGGATTTTTTGAAAGATTCTAATTGTTTTTTTAAATCTTTTTTAAAGTTTTTAATAAATTCATCACTTGATAATTTTTTCAGATTTTTATTAATTTCATCAATTTTTTTATCTACAATTTTCAATTCTAAATCTTTTATTTTTAATATTTCGTCTACTGATTTTTTTAACTCAGAAATTTTTTGATGTTCATCTTTAAGTTTGCTTTTATATTCATTTTCTAATTGATCAAGATAATTGCTGTTCTCTTTTAATAATTTATCAATTGAGTTTGTAAAGTCATTTTCAAATTCTTTATTTAATTTTTGTATTTCTTTCATTAAAATATCGATTTGATCTTCAAGAAGCTCATCTTTTGCATCAATTAATAAGTCTTTTATTGCTACATCTTCCTTGTTAGAATTAATTTTATTTAATAAAGAATTTCCTTTTTTGTTAGATTCAGTTTGAGAATAACTTATTGTATTAATACTAAATAATATAAGAACTAGGTAGAATTTTTTCATACTTATTTGCAATATAAGATTTATTTTAAATTAATTAAATCTTTATTTGATAATAACATCCTCTATATTTTCAATCATCATTTTCATGTTTAATTTCTTATCATATTCAGCATTGAAAATAAACCTCTTCTCTTCTAATATGTACTTATAAACATAATGATCTGTTAATGGAGTAGGGATATTCTTTATTTTTTTATAATCGATCCATTCTAAATTTCCTTCATTTGAAACAGGTGGTTCTATAAAATCTATTTTAACTGAATAAATATAACTTATCCAATTATAATCTGAAGGTGAGGTTTCCGTAAGTATCCCATAAAATTTTGGGTTTTTAATTTTTATACCTGTTTCTTCAAATGTTTCTCTAATTACACCTTGAGTAGGAGATTCATAATTTTTTAATTTTCCACCAACTGGAACATATTTTCCCTTATTTGGTTCATTAAATCTTTTTAGTAATAAAAACTTATTTTTATACCTTAGAACACATAATGTAGCTATTTTTATTAAACCATGTTCATTCATTAAAGTTTATTTATTATAATTGTTGTTAAACATAACAAAACATTTCAGTTTGACATATTGATTTATTAATTTAATAACATTAATCAAAAAAAATAATTGGGTCTTTTATTTCTCTACGGTTTTTTAACTATTCTTCTTTCTTTTTTGTGCTCTATTTTAGAAGCAGTTTTACTTAGTGTAAATCATACTTTTATTAAAATAAAAATAAAAGATGGTTTAAAGTATGCTGAAGATTTACAAAAATTAAAAAATACTATAGATGAGCCATTGGTGATAATTTTAACACTAAATACTATTGCCCACACTGTTGGTGCTATAATGGTTGGTGTTCAAGCAAAAATTACATATGCTACATTAAATGTTAATAATTCATATTCTTTCTTTAGTTTAAATATTACCGAAGAAACATTAATTGGAATTGTCTCTACAATAATGACAATTTTAGTTCTTATTTTATCTGAAATAATTCCAAAAACAATAGGAGCAAGGTATTGGGATAAATTAGCTAAAATTAGTACAATAACATTAATGTATATTATTCCAATTTTTAAAATTTCTGGAATGTTATGGATTCTTAAATTTTTTAGTAATCTTGCTGGAACTGCAAAAAGAAAGTCAATTTTTAAAAGAGAAGACATTTCAACACTTGCAGAAATAGCTGAGGAACAAGGTGTAATAAAAGAAAAAGATTCAGATTTTATTAAGAATATAGTAAAGCTTCAAAATGTAAAATTGAGAGAAATAATGACTCCTTTTTCTGTTATAAAATCAGCGAATATGAATTCATCAATTCAGGATTTTTATTTAAAAAATAAAAAATTGCCATTTTCAAGAATTCCCATTTACTCTGAAAATAAAGAAAATATTGATTATTATGTATTAAAGGATACGATCTTAGAAAATATCATTCAAAAAAATGGTAAAAAGAAATTAAGTGACATAAAGAGGCCTATTATAAAAATTGGTTATGAGTCGAAGATACCTGTTTTATTTGATAGACTTTTAAAAAAACGAGAACATATATCACTAGTTATTGATGAATTTGGGGCAGTAAGAGGGATTGTTACTTTGGAAGATATTATTGAAACATTATTAGGACTAGAAATTGTAGATGAAACTGATACTGTTGTGGATTTACAAGTATTAGCTAAAAAAAGAAGAAAAAAATACTTAAAGGATATTGATTCTAAATAATAAATTCAATTAATTGGTATTGATACAACTGTTTTATCCCAACGTAATCTTAGAAAAACATTTTCATTAATAGTTTGAAAATCAATAGTAAATTGTTCAATTTGATCTTCAATGGAATTAGAGGGAACAGTTGTTATTAAAACATCGTTTTCTTTATTTGGATTAAAGAAACCAAACCTTCCATATTCAGAATTTAATATTATATTCCAACTATTTTCATTAGGAATTGTATAAAGAAAATATTTACCTGAATCTAATTTATTTCCATTAAATAATATTTCAGAACTGCTATAGAAATCAGTACAAAAGTTAGCACCAGTTCTCCAATACTTATTATGTGGAACTAGAGCACCCTCTTCTTCTGTTCCAAATATTAATCTTCCCTTTTTGTATGGTCTACTGTAATCAACTTGAAGAGATATCGATTTATTATTTTTATTGAAATTGTACTTAATTGTTGATTTGGGACTTATGGGTTTTAGAAAAGTTATGTATAAAGGGTAAGAAAGTGCTATTGCAAATAAAACAAAAAGGTATTTAAAATATTTCATTTTAATTATTAAATGACTTATCTGGATAATTAGGAACTTTTGGAACATCTCTAGGGTCCTCTGATATTTGTTTTTTTAATAATTCAATTGCTGCATCTAATTGTGCATCTTTACCCATATATGTTTCATGAGGTAGGTTATCTAAAATAATATCAGGTTCAAATCCTCTACCTTCTATAAGCCACTCTCCATCTTTACCATAAACACCTATCATAGGAGCTCTAGCTAAACCACCATCACTTTGTCTATTAGAACTATTTAACCAGATTTGACCACCCCAAGTTCTCATACCTATGGTTGTGCCTAAACCTAATTGTTTAAAACCTTCAGCTAGTGCTTCTCCATCAGAGTAGGTGTTTTCATTAACTAATACAACAATATGTCCTCTAAAAGAATAAGGCATATTCCAATATGGTTCACCTGAACGACCTTTCCAGTACATCCAATCAGTCCTTATTAATTTTGATAGTATAAAACTATCAATATTTCCACCCCAATTGTAACGAACATCTATAATTAACCCCTTTCTATTAAAAGCTGGGTAAAACTCTCGATAAAATTGACTAATATTTGCACTTCCCATAGCATACAAGTGAATATATCCTATTTCATTATTACTTGCTTTGTCGACTTTTAATCTATTATTATATTCCCAATCTTCATACCTTAGCCACAGTTCATTTGCTTTTGGTTTTACTATAATGTCTTTTGTTTTATTTCCACGTTTTAATGTAAGTCTTACTTGTTTATTTGCTTGATTTCTAATTAATTCACCAATATCTATAGAATTAAGTGCATTTCTTCCATTTACTTTAGTAATAATATCACCTTCTCTTACATCTAAATATGGATCATCAAGAACTGATTTTCTATCAGGATAATCAGGATCTACCTTATATATATAATCTATTCTATAACCACCATTATTTTCATCTCTAGTAGTTTCTGCTCCTAAACTAGCGACTTGAATATTTTTATTATCGCTTCGTAAATCTCCACCACGAGCTGCAGTGTGTAAAGCTGAAAGTTCACCAATTAGTCTTGAAATCACGTCATTTAGTTCATTTCTAGTAGTAACTCTATCTACTAATGGTAAATATTTATCATACATTTTATCCCAGTTAACACCGTGCATATTTTTGTCATAAAAATAATCTCGCTCCATTCTCCAAGCATCTTTATATATTTGTTTCCAATCTTTTCTAGGATCAATTGAAAATTTCCATCCACTAAAATTTATCCTTGAGTCTGTCAAATTAGCTTTACCACTCCCAGCTTTTACCATATAATAAGTCCTTCCTTTTCTAATAAGAATATTCTTACCATCTTTTGTTAATTGAAAATTACTAACATCTGAAGCCATATCTTTAAGCTTAATATTTTCATTTGAAATACTTAAAACTTTAAGATTTGACTTTGCATTTATGCCAGTTTCTCTTGAAATTATATATATTGATTTGTCATTCATATCTAAATTACTATAGTTACCAGCAGGTATAGGTACTTCCTCAATTCTTGATTGAATTCCTTCTATGTCAATAGAAACAGTTACTTTGTCTTTCTTGTTTTTTGTTTTTTTCTCATCATCTTTTTTCATCATTTCATCACTTTCTCTAAATGGTGAACGAATTCCTTTCTTTAAATTAATATGATATAGTTTTTCACTTGCATCCCAATAAGGTTCAGGTTGTCTAGTACCCCAAGGACTACCAACTAAAGTAGTAAAACTTCTATCTGAAAGAAAGTATATAAACTTGCCATCCGGGCTCCATTTAGGATTAAAACTATTGGCTCTATCTGTTGTTAAATCAAATATAGATTCATCTTTTATATTATATATTTTAATTTGACTCATAGAATTTAATGCTGTCTGAACAAAAGCTAACCATTTGCTATCAGGTGACCATGAGAAATCCCATATTCCTTCATTATTAGTTGAAATTTTTTTACTTAAGCCACTTTCTATATTTAATATATACATGTTTGACTCTAAGTCATCATAAGCTATCCATTTTCCATCTGGTGATGGTATTCCTTGATATCTTAAAATATTTCCGTCATTGGTTATGTTAGAATGTACTCCCTCACCATTAGAATTAAATTTTACAAATTCAAATTCACCACTTTGATCAGATAAAGTAATTATATTTTCTCCGTCATGAGAAAATAAAGCATCTCGATAACGTACTCCATTTTGTTCTGTAAATGAAATTATTCTGCCAGATTTTATAGGAACAACAAAGACTCGTCCACGAGCAGTTATGGCTATTTTTTCACCTTTAGGATCTGGGTTTACAGAAGTTATATATCTTGATGGGTTTTCATCCCATTTCTCACGTAATTGATCTAAGTCAGTTGCTAAGCTAATATTTAATTTATCATAATTTCCTGATGATATATTAAGTAACCAAAGATCTGCAGCATGTTGATATACAATGTTACCATTATCAATATTTGCATAGCGAACATCATAATTATTATGTTTAGTGTGCTGCTTTAAATCATTACCACTTGAATCCATAGACCATATATTCATAATTCCATCTCTATCAGTAATAAAATAAACTCTGCCATTGTACCACATTGGTTTATGACTTTCTCCATCATAATCTTTTGTTAATTTTATTGCTTCATTTTCTCCATCAAATTTCCAAATTTGTCTAGCTGTACCTCCTACATATCTTTTTGCAGCATCTCCATGATCAGCAGGTCGAATAAAAATCCAAGTGCCATCACTATTTTGAACACCTTCGCTTGCCTGATATAAAGGGACTACAGTTTTCACTTTAGATACTAAATCTATAGTTACCAATTGCTCATCAGGTAATTTATTATATGCTTGAGTTTGATAAATAATTTTATTATCTGGAGACCAATTTGTTACAGTAGAGCTTTCAGATTCATATGTCCATCTTGTGGTAATACCTCCATTAATAGGCATGGTATAAATTTCAGTAGGTCCCTCATAGCTTGCGGAATAGGCGAGAGTTTTGCCATCTGGTGATATGTTTGCATATCTCTCTTCTTCTGGATGTGTAGTTAAACGTTGTGCTAATCCACCTTTAATATCTACTTTCCAAATATCTCCCTCGGCAGTAAAAACAATTGTATTTTTATGTATATCTGGATACTGATAATACCCTTTAAATCCTTGAGCATTCAAAGAAGATTTTAATGTAAAAAGTATTACAATTGAAAGTAAAAAAAATTTTTCAAATTTAAATTTGGTATTCATTTTAAGGTTATTTAAATTTTTTTGATATAAATATTAGAAAAATGCTATGATTTTTAAAATCACAGTTCTAATTCTAATTTACAATTTATAAAGAAAATCTTTTAAAGCTTAATATTTCTTTAGGTGTTCTTAAAAAG
>Ga0160422_10000455_pt1 | contig 24539 bp, 25 predicted proteins | sample Fk160mmetaG_FD_108192 | JGI IMG/M metagenome (GOLD analysis project Ga0160422, IMG submission 108192) | Marine microbial communities from the Central Pacific Ocean - Fk160115 60m metaG | ecosystem: Environmental > Aquatic > Marine > Oceanic > Photic zone | place: The Central Pacific Ocean...
AGGTGATGCTACTAAAGCTTTCAAGGAATTAGGATGGGAACCTAAAACATCATTAGAAGAAATAATTTCAGAAATGATTACAAATGATAATAATGAGGCAAAAAAAGAGTTGGTTTTAAAAAATAAAGGGTATAAATTACCAAATCCAATTGAAACCATTCCAAATATCATGAAAAACCAATAGATTTTAATGTCACTATTACAAAAAGATGATTCTATTTATGTAGCAGGTGCAAATGGTATGGTAGGTAGTGCTATTTGTAGATTATTAAAAAGGAATGGATATTTACTTCATAAAAATTTATTAGTAAGCGAAAGAAAGCAATTAGATTTAACTAGTACTAAAAATGTTCAAAACTGGTTTAAGGAAAATAAGCCGGATATTGTTATTATTGCTTCTGCAAAAGTAGGCGGAATTATGGCTAATAAAACTAAACCTGTAGATTTTTTATTAGAAAATTTAAAAATTCAAAATAATTTAATTGAGTCTTCATATAAAAGTGGAGTAAAAAGATTATTATTTCTTGGAAGCAGTTGCATATACCCAAAATTTGCACTACAACCCATAAAAGAAAAATATCTATTGAGTGGAAATTTAGAGAATAGTAATCAGTGGTATGCAATTGCAAAAATAGCAGGACTTAAATTATGTGAAGCATACAGAAATCAATATAATTTTGATGCTATTTCTGTAATGCCTTCAAATTTATATGGACCTGGAGATAACTATCATTATCAAGACAGTCATGTTGTTGCAGCTTTAATTAGGAAATTTTATGAAGCAAAAAGAAATAATGAAAAAAGTGTGACTTGTTGGGGAACAGGTAATCCATTACGTGAATTTTTATATGTCGATGATTTAGCAGAAGCATGCTTTTATGTATTAAAGAAATGGGAACCTACTAAAAATAATGCTCCATTAGATGATCATGGCAACCCATTAACTTGGTTAAATATTGGCTCAAGATTTGAAATCTCTATCAAAGAATTAGCATATAATATTTCAAAAATAGTAGGATATAAAGGTCATATAATATGGGACCAAACCAAACCAGATGGAACACCAAGAAAAAAATTAGATAATTATTTCATTAATAAATTAGGTTGGGAAGAAAAAACAAATTTAGAAATTGGCTTAAAAATAAGTATTAAATCTTTTGAAAATAACTTTTATTGTTTAAAAGATAATTAGTCATATAAATATATCTATAAATAATTTTAAAAATTCACTGGTTAAGTTTGCAGCTCTGATTTAAAATAGAAAGGTTAATAAGATTTAACTAAAAAAGAACTTTATTTGTTGATTTAAGTTTGTAAATCTTAATTAATATTAAGCTTCCTTAGCTCAGCTGGATAGAGCAACTGCCTTCTAAGCAGTGGGCCGCAGGTTCGAATCCTGCAGGAAGCGTAAATTTTGACAAGGTTTTAATCAAAGATATGATTATATGAGCCTTAAGTAGTTTTGTCATAGAATTAAAAATGAAAATATCTAAAAAGTTAATATCAGATGAAAAGATTATTAAATTAGGGCAGAATTGTTTCTATTTTGGTTCTTTTTTCTTAGCTTCAGCTCTTCCAATTAGCGGCATTTTTTATTTAATTGCTTTGATAATTTCTATATTAAATTCGAATTTCAGGATTTTTAGTAACAAATGGAATTTATCCTTATTAATAATTGCGGGCTTATTCTTTACAAGTAATTATTATTTTTATTTTTATAATCAAAATGAATTATTATCTTCATTTAATAAGTCTGAATCACTTTTGAGCTTATTCAATTGGATACCTTTATTTCTAATATTTTTTTATTTTAAGATATATTTGAATAGTATTAAGCAGAGAGAAATTTTCTCGCGATTTCTTATATCTGGAACCATACCAGTCCTAATTAGTTGTATTCTTCAAAAATGGTTTAAAATATATGGCCCATTTCAAACATTAGGAGGATTAATTACTTGGTTTAATAAGCCGTTACAAGATGATATGGGAATATCAGGTCTATTTAGTAACACAAATTATAATGGATTTTGGCTTTCAGCGATTTTCCCTCTTTTAATATATCTATTCACTTTAAAAAAAGGAAATCCTCTTGATAGTAAAAAAATTTTTCTAATTTTGGTTTTATTAGTTAGTTTTTATTTAATAATTTTCACTTACTCAAGAAATGCATTGCTTGGAGTCTTAACTTCATTAATCTTTTTATTTGGAATAAAAAGCTTATTTATATTTTTAATTATATTTGCTATTTTCTTATCTTTGAATAATACAATTTCAATTTTTTTACCATTTTTCAATTTAGATTTATTTGATTTATCTTTTTTAATAAAAAAACTGAATTTTAACTTTTTTAATTTCAATCAATTTATTAGATTAAATTTATGGACTGATACCTTGAAGCTCATAATAAGTAAGCCTTTATTTGGATATGGAGCTACAACTTTTCCAATTATCTTTTATGCTTTGAAGCCAATGCCAATAAAACCTCAACATAGTCATAATATGATTCTTCAAGTTGCTTATGAAAATGGAATACCAACAGCAATTGCAATAACTTTTTTTATTACTTTTTTATTTTTTAAAACATTAAGAACAATTAAAAAGTCCAATATGAATAAGAAAGAAGAATTTTTTAATAAATGTTGGCTTTCTTGTTTTTTGATTTCCATAATTCATCATTTAAGCGATATAACTTATTTTGATGGAAAAATTAGTATCTTAATATGGATTTTCATTACAGGATCAATAAGTATTAATGAATATAAAGAGCAAATTAATAATTGAAAATTTTAAGTTTTTAAAAAAGATATTAATACTTTTTCAAAAATTTTATTCAAGCATGGTTATTATATTATGATTATTAAATATTAACAGAAATTTAAAAACTAATTATTTTTAGTAATCAATTAATTATCTTATGCGAGTAAAAAATATATGTTGTATTGGTGCAGGATATGTTGGTGGGCCAACAATGGCAGTTATTGCAAAACATTGTCCAGAGATTGAAGTTAATGTGGTTGATATAAATAAAGAAAGAATTGAAAAATGGAATGATAATGACTTAAGAAATTTACCAATTTTCGAACCAGGACTTGAGCAAATTATAAAAAATTGTAGGGGTAATAATCTTCATTTCTCAACTGAAATGCCACAAAAGATAAGAGATGCAGATCTTATCTTTATATCAGTTAATACTCCAACAAAAACTAAAGGTGTAGGAGCTGGCCAAGCTATAGATCTTAAATATGTAGAGGAATCATCTAGACTAATCGCAAAATACGCAAATAAATCTACTATTGTTGTTGAAAAAAGCACCTTACCTGTAAAAACTGCACAAACAATTAAAGAAATACTTAATGCTTCAATAACAGATAAAGAAAATTCAAAAAAACAAGTAAAGTTTTCAGTTTTATCAAATCCTGAATTCTTAGCTGAGGGATCAGCTATTAATGATTTAGAAAATCCAGATAGAATTTTAATAGGTGGAGATGATGAAAAAGCGATAAAGGAATTAGTTGATATTTATGCCCATTGGGTAAATAAAGATAAAGTTTTAACAACAGATTTATGGAGTTCAGAGTTATCAAAGTTAATTGCAAATGCATTTTTAGCTCAGAGAATAAGTTCAATAAATACAATTTCTGCATTATGTGAAGCTACGGGTGCACATATTAAAGATGTTGCTTTAGCAGTTGGTATGGATAAAAGAATAGGTAAATACTTTCTAAATAGCGGACCTGGCTTTGGGGGAAGTTGTTTTAAAAAAGATATCTCAAATTTAGTTTATATTTGTAATCATTACAGTCTTTTCGAGGTAGCAAATTATTGGCAAAAAGTTCTTGATATAAATATTTGGCAGCAAAGAAGATTTATCAATTTAATTATTAATAGAATGTTTGGAACTATATCTTCAAAAAAAATTGCAATATTAGGTTTCTCTTTTAAAGCAAATACAAATGATACTAGAGAATCACCTGCTATTTATATTTGTAAAAAATTAATAGAAGAAGGGGCAATCTTGAATATCTATGATCCAAAGGTAAACTTTAAACAAATTTCTAAAGATCTTAAATGTAATGATTCAGAAATTAATAATGAAAAAAAATGGCATTACTCTGATGAAGTTTATAAAACATTTACAAATGTTGATGCAGCAATATTCTTAACTGAATGGGATGAATTCGGAAACTTAAATTGGCCTAAGATAGCAAAAGCCATGCGTAAACCTGCTTTTATTTTTGATACTCGTTCGATAGTTAATATTAAAGAAGTAAAAGAGAGTGGTCTAAAAATTTGGCAAGTAGGTTATGGATATTAAATTGAAAAAAGGATCGATATTATTAGTATGAAAAAAACATTATTAGTTACTGGAGCAGCAGGTTTTATTGGTTTTCATCTATGCAAAAGATTAATTAAAAATAACTTTAAAATAATAGCTTTAGATAATCTAAATCCTTACTATAGTATTAAACTTAAAAAAGCAAGGTTAAATGAACTAAATAAATATGATGGAGATTTCTCTTTCTATAACTGCAATATTGAAGATATAGAGGTACTTGAAAAAATTTTTAATCAACATAATCCTCAGATAGTTTTTAATCTAGCTGCACAAGCAGGGGTAAGATATTCTATCTCTAATCCCATATCTTTTTTAAAAACAAATGTAGTTGGTTTTGGAAATATTTTAGAGGTTTGCAAACAAAATAAAATAAATCATCTTATTTATGCAAGTAGTAGTTCTGTTTATGGAGGAAATAATATGATGCCCTATATGGAAGACAATACAGTTGATCACCCTGTTAGCCTATATGCAGCAACAAAAAAATCAAATGAACTTATGGCTCATACTTACAGTCATTTATTTTCCCTCCCTGCTACTGGATTAAGATTTTTTACTGTATATGGCCCCTGGGGAAGGCCAGATATGTCTTATTTTCTATTTACAAAATCAATATTAGAGAATAAAGCTATTAATATTTATAATTTTGGAGAAATGCATAGAGATTTTACCTATATAGATGATATTATTGAAAGTCTTTTTAGAGTAATGAATAAGATTCCTTCGCCAGATGAAAATTTTGATAGATCTAATCCAAAGTCAAGTAAAAGTTGGGCGCCACATAAGATATTCAATATTGGAAACTCAAATACAGTAAATCTAATGGATTTTATAAAAATAATTGAAGAAATAATTGGCCAAAAAGCTATTAAAAATTTTCTACCTATGCAAATGGGAGATGTAAAATCAACCTTAGCTGATACCTCTTTGTTAGAAAATTATATCAACTTTAAACCCTCAAAATCTTTAAAATCAGGAATGGAAGAATTTATAAATTGGTACAAATTTTATTACAATAAATAATTAAAGATAAACTAGTTTATTATTTATAAATAACCGTATCCCCTTTCCCTTTCCCAAATATAGTCTCAAACAAATATTTAAAATAACTAAGTTGATTTAGTTCAGACATCATTTTAGAGTCATATTTTGCAAGTTTAATTGGATCAGACATATCAATTTTTTTTAATTGTGAATAACCTGTTACGCCTGGTTTAAAACGATATAAATTATATTTTTCCCTTTCAAAAATCACTTCTTTCTGAGTTAATAAATTAGGTCTAGGTCCAACCAGACTCATTTCACCTTTTAAAATATTAATTAATTGAGGTAATTCATCCAATTTAAATTTTCTTATAAATTTACCTATTTTTGTTACATAAGAAGGATCAATTTTATGAGAATCCATAATAGGAGAATTAACCTTCATAGTTCTAAACTTATATAAATAAAAAACTTTTTTATTTTTTCCAACTCTCTTTTGGATAAAAATTGGACTTCCTAAATCAATAAAACAAACTAATAAAATGATTAAAAATAATGGCCATATAATAATAATGATTAAAAAAGAAATTAAATAATCATATAAATATATAATATTAAATTTATTTTTCATTTTTTAAATACTCAAAGGAAACAAAAGCCAACCAATAACTTAATAAAAAAGCAATTAAAGTATATCTCCATTTATTTTTATAAATTGATGTTTGTAATTTTAATTCAATATTATTGACAGAAATCTCAAGATTATCAGAGTTATTAAACCTATACTCCTTTAGATTATTGACAGAAGTCTCAAGTTTACCAGAGTTATAAAACCTATGCTCCTTTAGATTACTTAAAGTATTATTATGCTCATGTATTAGAAATAAAGTTTGCTGATCAAGCTTATTACTATTTTCTATTTTGGATATCAATCTATTATATTCCTCAAGCATAGTTTTATAGTTTTTTTTCAAATAAAGTTCTTTTTTATTTAATTCATTTCTAACAAATTCAACTCCTTTATTAATACAATTTCTAGCGAAGTCTTTTGAAATAGATTTTGATTCAAACTTAAATATAGTTGAGTCAATACTTCTCTCTTGACTCAAAGAAACGCAATTAATATTCTGCATATTTATTTGAGTCGAAATGGGTATTTTAAGTATTCCCTTATAAGTTTGAACAGGATAAAGATTAAGAAAAACTTTTAGTCCAATTGCAATCGCAGAAGAAATAAAAGTAGATTTAATTATGTTTTTCATATTAACTTTTTATGTAATGAAAATTTGATTTAATTTTTAACTTTTTTAAAAAGTTATCGAAAAAGACAGTTGATAAGAAAATAGAAATAGGAGAAATCTTAAAAAATAAACCCTCAAAAAGGCCTGCAATTAATACTATATTAATAGCTATAAGGGGTTTAAAAAATTCCCTCCTAAATTTAAACATATCTAAATAGAATATGATATACAAAAATAAAGAAATAAAACCTAAATAAGCAATAAATTCTATTATAAGAGAATCAATTAAAAAAAGTTTTAATATTGGCCCTTCAGTATTAAAATTTCCCCAGTTAAATCTAAATATTTGATATAACCTATATGAAAGAATATTATTTATTTTAAATACAAAATTTTCAGAGTTGCAACAAATATGAAATTTAAATAAATTAGATGATAATAAATAAGTTAAAAATATTGAATTTGAAAAAAGAGATATAAATTTAAAAGATTTTGTAAAAAGTTTATTATCAATTAAAAAAGCAATAATTAGAAATACAATTGAAAATGTCGCAGTTCTACTATAACTCTGATATACATAATAAATAAAAAAATATATTGCTGAAGACATAAAAAATTTTGTTCTAGAATTAACTATAAAATATCCAAATATTGCCGAAAAAATAAAAATCCCAGGGATATTAGGATTTGTAAATCCAAGACTACCTTTTGACCAGATTGGTGTGTCAAAAGAAGCTATTGGAAGAAAAAAATTAGATATAAAAAATACAAATAAAACAGATGCAAATATTGAATCTGAAATTAATTCAAGATATCGATTAAATTGATTTGATATAGATAAAACAATTATCATAATCATAAATAATTTTATAAAATTAATTAAAATTTTATCCGTCTCAAAAAATATTAATTGAGATGTAAATATTGAACAAATTAAAAATAGTATATTTTTAAATTTAAAACTTTTTAAGTCCTTCAATAAATAATCATTTTTTAAAAAAACAAACATTAAAGTAATTATTAATAATAATCCTTGAAAAAAAGTATTGTAATAAATACTTGGAAGCATATAAGCCAGAATACTTTGTTTAAAGATATATATTAAAAAGAAAATTGAGATTAATATATTGAAGAATTTATCTTTATTTTTGAAAAAATATTCTCTAATATTTATAAAATTCATTTAAACCAAACTGTTCTATTAATATAATCAATATAGCTTCTAACAACTTTATAAATTTTATTAGATACAGTATAAGATTCATTTAAATTCTTATTAGTTATTTCGCTTTTTGTTTCTAAATTTTGTCCAATAATGAATTTAATTGCATCTAATAAATTATCTTTATCTCCATTAGACATTATTAATGCCCCAAAATCATTACCTTCTGGTCTTTCATGAGCATCTCTTAAAGTAATTGCTGGTAAATTTAAAAGCATTGCCTCTTCAGTAATTGTACCGCTATCAGAAATTATACAAATAGATTCAAGTTGTAATTTTATATAGTCAGTAAAAGAAAATGGCTTTAAAAGTCTAATATTATCATTTAATTTGACATCTTTAGAAATCTCTAACATCTCTCTTGTTCTTGGATGAGTTGATATTATGATCGGCATATCATATATATCAGAAATAATATTTATAGTAGAAATTATTTTATTTAATTTATTTTGAGATGAGGTATTCTCTTGTCTATGAATACTAATTAAAAAATATTTTTTACTATTAAGATTTAAGGTTTTTAAAATTTGCGAATTTCTTATTTTTGGGAAATAATAATTTAGTATTTCTTGCATATGGGAACCAGTTTTAATAATAGTTTCTGGTTTTATGCCCTCTCTCATTAAATAATTTCTTGCTTGCTCTGATAAGACAAAATTAATATCACTTAGATGATCAACTATTTTTCTATTAATTTCTTCTGGAACTCTTAAATCAAAACATCTATTTCCCGCTTCCATGTGAAAAATTGGAATTCCTCTTTTTTTAACTGCAATTATTGATAAGCAAGAATTTGTATCCCCATACAATAAAACTGCTTTTGGATTTTCTTTCTCTAATATTTCATCAACTTTCTCAATAATATTAGCAATATTCTTAATAGAACTTTTCTCATTAGTATTTAAAAAATAATCAGGTTTTCTTATATTCAAATCATCAAAAAAAACCTGATTAAGCTCATAAGTAAAATTCTGTCCAGTATGAACCAAAATATGTTCAGTATTTTTATCAAATATATCTATAATTCTACTCATCTTTATTAATTCAGGTCTGGTTCCAACAATGGTCATTATTTTGGTCATTTTAATTTCTCATAATTTCAAGTTTAGATAATAATAACTTAACCTCCTTAATATCTAACCTAATAGCATTATGAGAAGTATAATCTTCAAAATTTGATATTTTAGATTCACCTTCACTAAAGTACTTAGCATAATTTAAATCTCTAACATCCATAGGGATTCTATAGTATTTACCTTTATCTTCTGCATAAAACATCTCTTCTCGGGATATTAGAGATTCATAAAGTTTTTCTCCATGTCTAGTTCCAATTATTTGGACTGGATAATTTTCTTTCTTATAAATTGAAATTATTGCTTGAGCTAAATTATTTACAGTAGTGGCTGGCGACTTTTGAACAAAAATATCTCCTTGTTGGCCATGTTCTAAAGCATAGAATACTAAATCTACAGATTCATCCAAAGACATCAAAAATCTTGTCATATTTGGATCTGTGATAGTTATTGGTAAATTTGAATTAATTTGATTAATAAATAATGGAACTACAGATCCTCTTGATGCTAAGACATTCCCATATCTGGTGGCACAAAAAATAGTTTCATTATCAACTTGCATTCTACACTCTGATATAAGAAGCTTTTCAGCCATAGCCTTAGATAAGCCCATTACATTTGTAGGATATACGGCTTTATCTGTTGACAATAATATAACTTTTTTTACCTTAGCTTCAGAGGAACCTAAAAGGACATTTTTCGTTCCTAAAACATTGGTTTTAATTGCCTCTAATGGATAAAATTCACATGATGGAACTTGTTTTAGTGCCGCTGCATGAAAAACATAATCTACAGATTTTAAAGCTTGAAAAATACTATCTTTATCTCTAACATCACCAATATAGAATTTCAATCTATTATCATTTAAGCCTATTCTCATATCATTTTGCTTCTTCTCATCCCTACTAAAAATCCTAATCTCTTTTGCATTACTATTCAAAAATCTTTTAACTACAGCTTCGCCAAAAGAACCTGTCCCTCCCGTTATCAAAACTATTTGTTTAGAAAAATTGTTCATTTTTTAATAGGTACATTTCCTGTATCATATTTTCCCAACTAGGGGGATCATAATGAGTTAACTGTTTAAATTTCTCAGAATTTAATGATCTATCAATAACTAAATTATCATCTGGAGATATTTCAATGGATTTTTTATAGATCTTTCTAACTAAATTTAACAAATCATATTTAGAAATAGATGAGGAGGATACATGATATATTCCGCTAAGCTCTGCATTAGGAATAACATATTCAATTATTATTTTAGAAAGTTCAAAAGTAGTCAAGCCTGAAAAAATAGCTTTTTTATAACCTTTAATATTATCTTTTTGAGTTAAGAACCAATCAATTAATCCATGATTCGAATATAGACTATGACCAATAATTGATGTCCTTAATGTAATTGAACCAGAATTATTAATCTCGCCAAGAAGTTTTGATCTACCATAAATATCCTGGGGGTCTGCAAAATCATCCTCAGTATAGTCACCTAAAGTTCCAGAAAAAACACAATCTGTACTTATTTGTATAAAGCGAGCATTTATTTTTTGACATAATTCAAAAACCTTATGAGGGAATAGAGAGTTTATAAGTATTGATTTAATTGGATTTTCTGATGCACTATGCTGCTTTACCAAACCAATACAATTAACAATAACAGATGGTTTTAATTGATAAATTATATTTTCTAAACTTAAAAAATTTTCGCAGTTAATATTGTCAAAAATTTTTAAAGAATCTATTTTTTTTATATTAATATTTTTTCTAACAGTACCATAAGCATCAAAATCAGAATATTTATTTATGGTTTGAAGAAAAGCATTTCCAAGCATACCATTTGAACCTAATATTAAAACCTTCATTTTATTTTCCTCTTTTTCTTTTGAATAATTTTTCTTAAATATTTATCCAACTTACTAACAATTATTTCATGATCAAAATTCTCATAAAAAAATTCTTTTCCTTTTTTTCCCATTAATAACTTTTGTTCAGTAGATAATTTTGTAAATTTAATTATTAAATCCTTGAATGCAATAGAATTATCTGCAGGAGATACTAATGCAGCCCCTGACTCAATTAAAATATCTGCTGATACACCATTCAGAGAAGCCAAAATAGGAATTCCAGATGATAAATATGCTTGGATTTTACTAGGTAAAGTTACATTTAAAACTTCATTATTAGATAATGTAACTAATAAAGCGGAAGCTTTTTTAAAATAAAAAGACATTTTGTTCGCAGGTTGCCTATTTAGAAAAATTATATTTTTTAGATCTTTTTTTGAGGCTTCTCTTATTAAATAATTTTTTTCACTACCATCTCCTATGAAAACGAATCCTATATCATTCCTATCTTTTAGCAAATTTGCTGTATTTAAAATTGTTTCAAGGGATTGGGCTTTACCTAAGTTTCCTGCAAAGACAAAATTAAATTCTTTTTTAAAAACTTCTTCAACAAAAATATTTCCATGATCTTTATTTTTGGAGTGAGGATAAGAATTAGGAAGATATTCTATAGGAGTAATACAATTAAATTCAGAAATTTTTTTAATAAAGCCTTTTGATTGAGCTAATAATAGATCAACATTGCTATAAATATTTTTGACTATATACTTTAACATTATCAAAAGATATTTATTTAATGAATATTTCGTGGCAAAAATACTTTCTGGCCATAAATCTTGAATCCATAGAATTGAAGGTTTTCTAAAAATTCTTGCAATAAATATTGCTGGTATTGCCTGTAATATTGGTGAAACCCCATAAATTAAAATGATATCAAATTTTTTATTAACTAATAAAAATGGTCCAAATAAAGATGCACTTAATATAAAAGATAAATAATTAAGAATTAAGGTGATTAAAGAATTTAATCTAGGGAATATAGGGACCCTTATTATTTCAATATTTTCTTTTAAATTCTTATTTATAAAAAAAGGATTATATCCTTTAAAAAATTTCCCTTCAGGATAATTTGGCTTACCCGTTAATACAATAACTTCATTACCTATAGATTTAAGAGAAAAAGCTATTTCATTTATGATAAAATTTTCAGGCCAAAAATATTGCGAAATAATTAAAATTTTCATAATTAAGATTCTTTATTAATTAATTTCTTTATAAAAGTCTTAGATGATATTGGCATATCTAAATTACTTTGTATTTGAAGATATCTTTTAACAGACCTAGAGATAGATTTAGGTGAATAAGGATCAAAAGTAAAATCAGGATCAACAATATCCCTTACATAATCTAACTCCGAGGCTATAATTTTCATCCCTAATTGTTTAGCTTCCATTAAAGGTAAGCCATAAGATTCTATCAATGAAGGAAAAATCAAAGCCTCACCTTTACTAAAAATTTCATAAATATTTGCATCTTTTTTTGGTTCAATATTATAAATTCTTAATTTATTTATAACTTTCTTATCTAAAGAATTTTCAATCAACCTATTAAAAGAATTTTTCTTTAAGGTTAATAATAAAGATGGATATATATTCTCTCTAGATAAAATAATCCATGCTTGTATTAGATTTTTGTGATTTTTATGTATATCCTCTGATGCTACATAAATAAAATCATATTTTTTAGAACCTAAATTTTTTATTTCTTTATCGTATTTCAAAAAATTACTTGAAAGAAATGACATTTTTAATGCATCTTTATTAAAATTTTTTTTTAATAATTCCTCCATCGTTTGTGATTGCACAATATACTTATCAACATTATCTTTAAATAAAAGAAAAATAATTCTTTCATATATATTTCTTATCTTTGGCTGAAAATTAAGATATCTTATAGAATTAATTTCATCAATTAAGAATCTATTTTGTAAAAATAAAATTACAAAAGATCTTAATTTAAAAAATGTTGGTAAGTTACCAAAACAAAGCACAAAATCCTCTTTTTGTGAATTCTTATAAATCCAATAATCAGAATATATTCTTGAAAAAATATTTGGCTTTACTGACCTAAAAATGATATTTTCATATTTTGAATAGTTTATTATCAACCTACTATCATGTAATAAAAATACTTTAATACCTTTTGGAGGTGTAGATAATAATTCCTTTAAGAGAACAGCTCCTCCTCCATTATGAATATTTGAAGCGTTTATAAATAGATTATTCATTTTATATCAATTTTAATTCTCCTTCAGGAAGAGAAAATATTTTATCAAAATCTTTTATAGTTTCTAACCTATGTGAAATCATAATTATAGTTTTATCAAACATAATATTAGAAATTAGATTCATAATTTTTTTCTGTGTATTTAGATCTAATGAACTAGTTGATTCATCCAAAAATAAAATTTCTGGATCTCTCCATATAGCTCTAGCTATTGAAAGTCTTTGTTTTTGTCCGCCAGATAATAAGCAACCATTATCTCCAATAGTTTTAAAATCAGTAAATAAATATTCGGGCAAATCAAGATTAAATATAAGTTCTTCTAATTTTTGAATCTCTTTTTTAGTCAGTTCTCTATCTAAAAGAGTTATATTATCTTGAATAGATCTATTAAATAAAAATGGTTCTTGAGGAACGTATCCAATAGAATTCCATAAATGATATTTATTATATAGAAGATCTTTATTATTAAAAAATATTTTTCCTTTTGATGGTTCTAGAAGTCCTAAGGCAAGGTTCATAAATGTAGTTTTTCCTGAGCCAGAGGGGCCAATAATAGCTATTTTTTCTCCACTAATTATCTCTAAATTAATTGAGTCTAATATTTTGATATCTTCATATGAAAAACTTAAATCTCTTATACTCAAAGATTCAAAATTTATTTTCTGTAGTTTTAAATCATTTGAGAATTTATATGAATCATTGTCAAGTGATAAAACTTTTACAACACTTTTAACTACAGCTTTAGCATATTTTAAAGATTGAAGATAACTAATTATCTTACTGACAGAAGGCAATAACCTTATTGCTGCAGTAGCAAAGACTAATATCTCTGCTAAGGATCTTATAAGTGTTTTACCTTGATATTCATAAATTATAAAAAGTAATCCCAAAGATGAATAAATAGAAAATTCAAAAGCAAATCTTGGAACTAAGCCTAAAAAAAGACCCTTTCTAGTTGATTCAGAAGATTTTTTAGAAAAGCTTTTAAAATTTTTAAACACAAACTGTCTTAGATTGTATATCCTTAATTCCTTAATACCTGAATAGGCTTGTTGAGAAAGAGAAACAATAGCCCCATCAGCTGATTGTTGTTTTTCTCCCAATTTTACTAATTTTTTATTATTAGACTTTAATAAAAATGAACCCACCAATAAAAATATTAAAAATATAAATATAAATATTTGATAATTCACTCTAATTAAGAAAATACAAATACATAAAGAAGGTATTATTTCTCCAAAGAGAACAATTACAGGAGTAAAAAATCTTCCTTCTAAGCTAATTAAATCAACTGTTAAAATTCTAATCCAATCAGAGGATGAATTATTAGCTTGCAAATTAAAAGGTAATCTCAAAAAAATACTAAAAATCTTATCTTGGAAAAATTTTTTTGTATCTAATGCAATTTTATATGAGTAATTTCCAGCTAATAAAATAATATAGGTTTTTAAACAAAATAAAAGAATCACTAGTATTAAGATATACTGATTTGCAATTAAATAATTATCACTATCTAGAATAGATGTAAAATCACTTAAACTTTTTTGAGCAAAAAAAAGTACTGAAGATAATGAGAAAAATTCCAAAATACCTACAAAAGTAACTAAAAAAATATCAAAAACATATTTTATTTTTAAATCTTTTGGAATATTTAAAAATAATTCCAAATAAGGATTTTTAAATTTATTTCTTAATTTATTATTCATTTAAAATTAGATATTTCCTCTTAACAAAGGATCAATTTTATATTCAATAAATAAATCCTTTAGCTCATTGGCATATTCACTAGTATTCCATTTACCTTTAATTATTGCAGTTGCAATATATGGATATATATCATTATCAAAATGATAAAGACCTCTTTTTTTACCTTCTCTATGGGAGAAAGCAGATTTTATTTTTAATTTCTTCAATACTTTCTGACTTTTTACTTCTAATTCCCATCCATTACAATTTTTATTTTGTTTAATTATATTTAAAAGTTTTAATCTATTCCAAAAACTTGGTTGGATAGAAAATAACCACTTTGAATTAAGATTAATTTCAAATAATGTTTTAAATTTATCTATCTGTTTGAATTTACAATTTGATGATTTTATAAGTCTAATATAATCATATTTATCTTCAAATAATAAATCTAAGTATAAATTAATCTCTTTAAAATCTGGCGCACTGTAAAGAAACATATCTTCATGATCAAAAAAAATATAATCATATTCTTCTAAAGCACTTAAGCAAGATATTAATCTATCACTATAAGATTGAGAATCTAAATATTCAAATTTTTTATATTTAGATGGAATCTTTAAGTTAGTTTTATTTACCAAAAAAATATTTTGCATTCCAGAATTCCAATATTTACTCATTTGCTCAAAATATATTCTCCATACATCTGAACAATCAGTATGACTATGTGTAACGTGGGCAATTTTATGTGCTTTTGTAAGCATACTCAGAATATAATTTTCATTATAGATATATTATAGATTCAAATATAATATCAGCAATAAAACCTAGTTAAATCTCTTAATTATTAAAGAAAGAATAAGCCTCATTTGGCAAATCCGTACATAGCATATTATTTATTTTTGAATTCTTATAGAAGCTTTTTATAAAATTCCAATATTCAAGATGATTTTGACCATGTAACTCAGGAGATACGAAAACAACTGAAGACCATTTTTTATTTAGATTAATTATTTCTGATTTACTAGCACTTTTTGAGTTATATATATCTATCCATACTCCATTAGTAATATCAGCATAGGGATACGGATCTTCATAACAACTAAATCTTATAAATTGATTTAAATTATATTTAACTCCAGATATCAAATCTGGTATAGACATGTCAAATAAAAAGTATTCATTAATATTATAAAGATTAAGTAATTTTTTTAATTCTGAATGTAAGCCATCTGATTTAATATTAATGGCTAATTTTGATTTGATTTTTTTCGATTTATAAAATATTAGAAGTTCTTCAAATGATAAGTACTTATTACTTTTATTTAAAATATCATGAGAAATTACTAAGCCCATACTTTTATCAAATCTTAGATCTGTTTCTATACCAAAGCCATTTTCTAATGCATTAAATAAAGCTGATTTTGTATTTTTTTCTGAGATCTTTTCCCATAATCCTCTATGGGCAAGGATATTAGCTTTTTCCATTTATTTTTATTTTAGAGCAATAATATTATATAAATTTTTAAAATAAATTTTTATTCTAATTTTTAAAGAATTTATTATTTCTTTTAACGCTGAATAAATAGAAAATTTATATCCTAAATATTTAAACATCGCAATATATGCTTGATTTTTTTTTGAAAAATAAATTTTTAAAGGCTTATCATATAATGAAATAAAATATTTATAGAACATATGAATATTTGGTGATTCCCAAATTGGGTATCTCATAAGTTTTTTAGTATACTTTTTAGATAATACTAAATTACTAAATTGTCTTGAATCATATTTATTTTTAAGATTGAACCATTGTGAAGATGGCCATCCATTAGTTAAATAATTTATGTATAAACTATCTTTTTTAAAAATCTCACCTATATAAACATCATATAATTTCTGCATTTTTAAAAGGGCTTCTTTATTTAAATAAAACCACATATCAGGATATCCAAGATTTAGTTGATTACATTCTGGAATAACTATAAAAGGGTTTTTTTGATTAATTTCAAATAAAGTAGATATTTTAGTATTTATTTCCAAAGGATTTCTTATAGGAATGCCACCTCTAGTACCAATATCAAATCTTGACAATATTATTATATTGGGTCTAAATTTACTCTCTTGTATATAATTAAAAGCTTTTTTACATACCTCCTGTCTAATAAATAGCTGACTAGCATATCGAGATGTTGGAACAAAAGATTCATCTTTAGTATTAGAAGTAATAAACCATTTTTGCCTTTCATTAACTCTATAATTTTCTAAGTTCTTAAATTGATTATTAAAATTATTTTGAAATTTCTTCTGATCATAATTTGAAAGAATCTCAGGTTTATATAAATTATTTACTTCTTTACTGCCAATATTATCCCATATTGAACAAATAACTTTGGTCTCATAACCTTTTAAAAGTTTTTTAAAATAATTAAAACCTTTATAAAAACGATCAAAATTGACTTGTTTATAACTAATATTTGAAGTGTCTTTGACAGAATTTATATTTCCTGGGTAACCAGACAGTAATAATAATATTTTCATTTATTTAAAAATATTTTATAAAGAATTTTCTGGCTCTCTTTAACTGATTGATAGAGATCAAAATTATGATACAAAAAATTACATGCTATTAAAAAAACAAATTTATCTCCAAGTCCAGTAGCTTTAAAATTATTCTTGTTCAAAGAAATATAATATTTATTCAAAATAATATTCGAAGATTCCTTTGTAATTATTTTAGTAAGCTTTGGACAATGAGACAAAATTATAAACTCTTTTTCAACCGTATATAAATCAATCAATTCATCAGTTAATAATTCATCAGATATTGAAATTATAGATTTATTAGGATAGTTATATTTTGCTAATGAGATTAAATCTGAATAATTATTACCAGCAGTATCTATAAAAATTTTTTTATAAATTGGTAAAGTTTTTGGAATTAATTTATCTCCATAAAAAATTAAGACTCCATTATTTGAATTATTAAAAGAAGGAATTTCAATCGCCTCATCATCAATTACAAAAGAAGTTCTTTGACCATTGAAATCAAATATCAAAGCTTTAGGACATTTTTCATTTGTATAAAGAATATTTGGTTTTATATTTAAATCATCAAATTGCCCTAAAGCAGAGTCAGTAATTAAATAGAATTTAAAATTAATATTTGAAAATATCTTCTCAAGAATATCCCATTTGTTTAATAAATTAAATATACCGCCATAATAATATTTATCTAAAAGATGAGATTTACCATCTAGGGATTTTATATCACAAAAATAATCTTTATAAATTTTACCTATAATATCCATTAATACTTTACTGATTCACTAGAATCTTTTGCTATGACTGATTCTTTAGTTGGTTCTTCAATCATGGATTCTGAAATCATATATTCAAATAATTCTTGCACACATCCATATCCTGAGGATGTATTTAATATTAAATCAGATTTTCTTTTCATCAAATAATGAGAATTAGCTGGACAGGCCATAAATCCGCAAAATGATCTCATTTCTACATCAAATAAATCATCTCCTATGAAAATTATTTCCTTCTTATCTATTTGATATTTTTCTATTATCTCTTTTGCACAATCTGCTTTACTTAATTGCCCTGAATCTCTTCTACTATAAAAAAATGGAATCCCTCTATCCTTTGCTACCGATGAATTAACTTGTTGATCTCCAGATAAAAAAATAGTATTAACTCCAGCACATATAAATTGTTTAATAGCAGTAAAATCTCTATCTCCAAATGTTTTAGAAATTACAGAACCATTAATATCATACGTTTTTAAACCTGTAGTCAAAACCCCATCTACATCGAGTATTAAAAGTTTAAACATAATATCCAGTTAAATTATCTACTACTATAGAATATCATTTAAATTATATATCAATCTAAGTATTTGTCTCCAATTACGCTAGGAGAATTTACTATTAATATTAAAGAATCTTTAGTATAAAATTGATCGTTCTTTTCTTGAGGATTCATTTTAATACAAGAAATAGGCCGAATTATCTGATCAATTGATTCACAGAAAATTTCACCTTCAATAAGGATAGTAAACTCTGTTTTAAATTTATGATAGTGATAATCTGGTTTTGTATTTTTTGGAATTCGTTTATATCCAAATTCCAAATCTTTTGAGTAAATTAAAGCAGGTTTAAATTTTCCTACAAACCAACCAAAATAATCATTACAATTAATTATTTCCACTTGATACTATTTTGCCTGTAACATTTTTTGGATTCTAGTTGAATGCCTTCCCCCTTCAAAGTGTACCGATTTAAAAATATCTTTATATATTTGAAAAGCATCTTTTGGTGTCCAGTTATTTGAGGAAAAAGTTAGAAAGTTAGGACAATTATGCTTCCTAGTATATTTAAATTGATTTTTATCTTGAGGCGCAACAGAAATTATATTTTTTTGATGATTAGCGCAAATATTTACCCCTTGACCAGATTTACAACTACCAATTATTAAATCCACCTCAGAGTCTCTTAATCCTTGACAAGCGATTGGAACGTAATCACTATAATCACAGTTCATCTCAGAAAAACAACCATAATCAACTATTTTAAAATCATCATCTTTAAAGAACCTTATTAGCTGATCCTTAAAGACGAAACCAGAGTGATCAGAAACAAATCCTATACTTCTTGGATTCATAGTTGGAAGTACAAATTTTGTAAAAAAATTAAGTTCTGAAGGAGTACCAATAATATGTACATCTGAAACTTGAACTGATCGAACTTTTTTTCTATCCTTTATAAAAGAATCAAATACAGACGAAATATAAAATTCATTTTTAACTCGATTATCTGAAAGAAGTATTTCATTCGTATATTCGATAAATTTATTAATTGATCTAAAAGAATATATTCCTACGTTTGCAGTTTGGCTAATAATTTCTTTTTCTACCATATATTCAACCAAATTGGGATCTTTCTCATTTATTTTGCAATAAGAATAACTTGGATTATTTGCTTTAAAAGTAACTGTTGAAGCCTCCATATCATTATTATCAAAAATTGAATTCAAACAAACTGGTTCAGGAAGTACTATATCCGAAGTATTTATATGTAATGCACCATCTAATGATAAACCTTTAATACCAAGGGCAACAGTCTCCAGTGATCCATTAGTTGGTTTATCTAATTTTATGATCTCCGCATTAGGACATCTTTGTTTTAAATAAGAATCAAGACCATTTAAAATACATTGATCCTTTCTAACCACAAAAATAACTCTTGTATCAGAATCAAATTTAACCGCCTCTATAGCCCACTCTATAATTGTTTTATTTCCAGCATGGATCAAAGGCTTAGTTTGAATATAACCAGCATTTTTAAATCTATTGCCAAAACCCGCTAATGGAAAAATTAAATTTTGCTTCATTTTTCGATTATACCATTACTAAATACATTACAAAGTTAAACCAATTAAAAATAATAATAAATTTAATTTCATATTACTAAATAAAGAATAATATGAAAAATCAAACCAAGATAAAATAATTTAGATATTATTTACAAAGATATTATTAAAATAAGAAATGAATTCGAAAAATATTCTTCAAAACAAAGTTGATCTTTATTTTAAATACTTTACAAAAAAAGATTTAAACTCTCTTTCAAGCTTATTTTCAGATGAAATCTATCTAAGGGATTGGGAAATAGAAGAGTTAGGAAAAAACAATGTTAAAAAAGCATTTATAAATATTTTTAATAATGTAGATAAAATAGAAGTTAATTTTATTAAGAATTTACAAATTGATTCAAGATTTTATTGTGAAATTGAAATTATTATTGATTCAAGTGAAACTCTAAAAGTCTTAGATATTATTGATTTTGATAAAAATAATTTAATTTGTTCTATAAAAGCTTTTAAAGGCTAATTTTTATATTATTTAGGTTTAAAAACTTTGATAATAAATTATGAATAATATTTAGACTCAATAATGGTTGTAATATAAAGTAAATTTTATTTTATGTAAATTTCATAAATTATTTCTTTTTATTAATTTAGAAAAATACTTAACATAAAGATTATTCCCTTTATCTTGTAAATTTATTCATATGTTTTTAGATTAATAATAAGTTAATTATTTTGAATTCTATGAATTCTAATAAAAATAAATCATCAAAGAAAAAAGATATAATTCTTTTTGTAAGTTACTTTCTTGGAGTAAAAGGTAACTGCCCTGCAGAGTGGGGAGATGATAAATTAAGAGTCTTAGATTCCTTAGATAAGAAAATAATTATCATAACAAGCATACAAAGTAATGTTTTTAAAAGTAATAATTTTCTAGTTTATAAGGTTCCATCATTATCATTTAAAAATTTTAAGTACGAGCTTAGTATTTATAGAAAGAATAATAATGGAAAGTTTCCAATTTTATTACGAGTTTTTTATTTGTTTTCATTTATTTTTGGATCAATTTATGATTTCACAATGATTAAATACATCAAATCTTTAACTGGAGGTTATTGGTCATGGTTTTTCATATCTTTACCTTTAGGAATATATATTAATTGCAAATTTAAAATAAATAAAATTTTTTCAACGGCTGGACCACCATCTGCACATCTTATGAGTGCAACATTAGCTGCGATATTTAAGACTAAATTTATTTGCGAATTTCAAGATCCGCAAGTTGGAGAATATATCAAAAATTATAGATCAAAAAGAATTGCTTTAATTTTTGATAAATTTTATAAAAAATATGCTTCTAAAATTATTTTTGTAACAAAGAAGGCTGCTAAAAATTCTAAAATAATAACTGAGGATTATAAAAATAAAATAAAAGCAATTTATCCTGGCTCATGGAATTTCATAAAAGATCAAAATATCCCAAAACATTTTGATAATAAAAGTATAGAAATTATTCACTTAGGAACTTTATATACCACGAGAAATTTAGATAACTTTTTTATAGCTTTAGATAGATTTAAAGCAAATAATATTAACAATAAGAGAATACAAGCTATAAAAATAATAAATTGTGGTGATATCTATTTAAAAAATAAGCAAACTTACATTAAAAGAAATGACTTTAAAATATTACAATGTAAATCAAGACTAAATGGTTTAAAAAGGGCCTCAAAAAGCAGTTTTTTATTACTAGTACAGCATAATGATTGGAGAAGTAAGGAAACGATTCCCTATAAATTCTATGACTATTTAAATTTAAGAATGCCTATTCTTGGGATAACAAATAATAAAGAACTAGATAGTTTAATATTAAAAGCTGGAGGAGTTGTAGCAAAAGCTGACTCAATCGAATCAATTTATTTGGCTTTTGAAAGATTATTCAATAAAGAATATGAATATCAACCAGAAATAAATTTTTTAGAAATTGATATTAAAAAACAATTTTTAAAAGCTCTTCGCTAATTCCCAAGTATCAAAGACATACTTGTCCCATTTTGTTTGAAGTTAAGCTTTTCATAAAATTTACAATTTTCCCTAGAAGTCTCTAAAGAGATTTTAAAACATCCATTTTCTTCAGCATAATCTATTAACTCTTTAACAATTAAACTTCCAATTTTCTTAGATCTAAATTTCTTATGTACGATTATATCTTCCAATATTCCAACTTTTCCGCCTCTTACTCTTATAAACATAAAAATTGAGCCAAAAGCTATTATTTTTTTATTTTCTTTTGCAACTACAGAATATGAGTTTTTATCATTTATATATGATTTAATACTTCTAGATCTAGTAATATCATCAGGAATAAAAGCACTGATTTCTTGAAGAAGAAAGCAAATATCATCAAAATAAATACTTTTATATTCTTCAATAATAATATTTTTAAAATTCATAATCTATTAACAATATGAGTCGCAATTCTACATGATGCCTTACCATCGCCGTAGGGATTTTTTAAAGCAGAAATTCCTCTAATTAATTCATCATCATTTATAAATTTTTGAGATTCATAAATTATTTTTTCAATATTTGTAGATATAAGTTTCGCTGTACCAACAGCTATAGCCTCTGGCCTCTCACTATTTTCTCTAATAACTAAAACGGGCTTTCCAAGAGCTGGAGCCTCCTCTTGAATTCCTCCGCTATCAGTAATTATAAATCTGCAATAATTCATTAATAATGCAAAATCTATATAATTAAGTGGCTCAATCAATAAAATATTTTCTATACCAGAGAGATGCTCATAAACAATTTTTTGAATTTTTGGATTTAAATGTACAGGATATATAAATTTAATTTTTCTATTTCGTTCTGCTAATAATTTAAATGCTTTACAAATAGAAATTAAATCATTTATATTTTCCCTTCTATGAGCTGTTATTAAAATAAATTGAGTGGTAACAATATCGAAATTTAAAAGCATTAAAAATTTATTTCTAAGACTTATAAATAATGCGTCATTATTTTTGAACTTATTTACTGTAAATATCAAAGCATCAATTACCGTGTTTCCAGTAACTAAAATATTACTTGGATTTATAGAATCCTTAATTAGATTTTTTTTTGCGATCTCAGTTGGTGCATAATGGTATTTTGCATATAAGCCAATTGTTCTTCTGTTAAATTCTTCGGGAAATGGTGAATAAATATTATAAGTTCTTAAACCAGCTTCAACATGTCCAATATTAATTTTTTGATAAAAAGATGAAAGTGAGGCTGCCATTGCAGTTGTCGTATCTCCATGAACTAGTACAAGTTCAGGTTTTGAATTATAGAAATATTTTTCTGTCTCTATTATTAATTTAGTTGTTAGCATAGCTAAACTTTGACCTTTTTTCATTACGTTCATAAATACATTTGCCTTTAATCCAAATGATTCAAAAGCCTCATCAAACATAGTCTTATGTTGACCTGTGCAACAAATTTCCACTAATAATTCAGAATATTTTCTTAGTTCAATTATTAAAGGTGCCATTTTTATTGCTTCTGGTCTCGTTCCTATAACAACACTTATTTTTTTTAACATGAGATTTAAATAGATATATTTTTCTTATAAAGAAAGTTTTTTAATTTTATTACTTTTCTTTTAAGCACAGGATTTGATTTAATAATTTTTTTTAAAACATTATTTTTAAGAATTCTTGGTAACAAAATATATTTTTTTTGTATTACTAACTCACTATCTTTACATAAAGTAATTCCCTGATCGGTATAAAAGCGCAATCCCTCATCAAATTTCTTAAGTGATTTTTTATCTTGAGAAATAGATTCTTTATCTGTTCCAATTTTATTTGCATAATAAGGATCACTTCCCCATAATCTTTTATCTGACTTTGGATGTGGTGGCACCATTGTATTTATTCCTGCATATTTTTTTAACATAAAAGAAAAATGCATATCTTCTCCAACAAGCCTTGAAGATCTTAATGAAGGCATTTCTCTCCAGAAATATTTAAGCCACTCTCTTTTAAAAAACCAAGCATGACCTACAATATCCACTAATACACCCTTTTCATTTGGATTGTCCCAACCATATGAAATATAAGGTTCATAAAATTTTGTGCTTAAAAATCTTAATCCTCTAGCACCTAATAATGAAGGTGTCGATTTCATTGTTGATAGACAGTTAGAAAAAAATAATTCTCCAGGGAAGGTATCATCATCAAGAATACATATATATTCTGTATTTGCATTGAGAGCAAAAGCAAATCTTGCCCAAACACCAAAATTTGAAGAACTATTTACAATAGTTATATTATTGGGGTATTTATTTACAGAAATATTTGCTCCATTATTCCAAATCATTATTTTATCAGCCTTCACAGACTGTTTTTCAACACTATCTAACTGTAAATCTAAAAATTGTTGTCTCCTATAACTATTAAGTATTACGGTAATAGAATTATTTTTCATCTAACAAATTACATA
>Ga0160422_10000456_pt1 | contig 24479 bp, 28 predicted proteins | sample Fk160mmetaG_FD_108192 | JGI IMG/M metagenome (GOLD analysis project Ga0160422, IMG submission 108192) | Marine microbial communities from the Central Pacific Ocean - Fk160115 60m metaG | ecosystem: Environmental > Aquatic > Marine > Oceanic > Photic zone | place: The Central Pacific Ocean...
CACCAAGTCCTCCGTCACCTTCACCTCCACCACCAAGTCCTCCGTCACCTTCACCTCCACCACCAAGTATGCCGCCACCTTCACCTCCACTACCAAGTCCTGATCCGCCACCTTCGCAACCACCTCCTTCACCTCCACCACCAAAGCCACCGCCACCCTTACCTTCACCACCTCCTGCTTCTCCCATCACTGCTTTCCAATGTTATTCAAATGTAACCGGAATCCCTGTACTATTATCGTACAAGAATGACGGGTCAGCATTAGCTTTGTCAGATGTGTTGACGCTACTATATCGCATGTTAAACACCGCCACACCGGATGCACATGTTTGGAATTTATCTATGATGGACTTTTGTGGAGATTGGAATTATGATAGTATCATATCTCTACCTGATGTCTTAGAAATATTGTATTTCATGTTAGGCTCAAAAACAGTACTGTATCCACTCAATACGGCTGTCTATCCTCGAAACGTCATGTAAAAAAAAAACTTTCGTAAATCTTTGAGGATGCAAATTTGTCTCCTCTCACGGCCACGAATGTGCATATATTTTGTTTTTTCGGAGCGTTTTCATAAGGATCGTTGCATCATCTAGAGTATGAGAACACCAAAGATGGTGTCTGATATAATCATCTTTTTTTGAAGCACACCAGTTGAATAATTTCCTCATTCTAGGGTGATCGTAATGCAGCTCCACGAGAAGCTCGTCAATCAATTTGTGTCCTCCATTTTCAATGAGGTATGACAAAGTCTCGTACTCGTGCCCTTCGATATCCATTTTGATTATTAAAACGTCTCTTTCGTGTACTTTCATTTGATGCACGATCAAATCTAGAAGTCCTATCGTATCAGCGCTTTTATTTGTTACCGCTGATATGAAAGCACGCTGGAAAAAGTGTCTTTTTAAAAATGTATTTGCTCTGGAATGCGACATTCCAACGTCACGCAGACGTTGGACCAATACAGATTCAATGGGGATTTTATATAATCCATGTGCTGCTTCAAACGCATAAAACTCATCGAAATCGAGTAGAGCCGGATATATTTTGAACATTTGCAACATGCCTTCGTCAAAGTCTCTTGACCCAATGTCTATGTATATTCGTCGTTTGCAATTCGTAAGAGAAACGCGGTTTCCTAAATAATGTGGCGGCACTCTTTTAAAATATGACATTGGCCCCTGAAGAGGGCCCCTAAAATGCTCACGCTTCCAAATATCTTCGAGCCACCCAAAATTGACAGTCTGCGGACACTCTACGCTTGCCTTATCGCAAACGAATTTAAAGTTATCATAGAACGGTTTTTTCTGTATGCAATTGTAAAAGAAGCTGTTCAACCCACGCGCTCGACGCATGTTCGCTACACCCTTCGAAAATGTCGAGAACCAGTTCCCCCAAAAATATATAGAATTCACCGCGCTTAGCATGTGAATCGCCGCATTTTCGGTGTAAGAAAAATTGTCAATGGACGGCATGATCATGTCGAAATAATGATTGATCGTCCTTACAATGTTATTTCTTGCATTTTTGCTGGATATTGCCACAGCGACGCGGGAATCGCCAATCTTGGAAAATATGTCTTCAATGGAGTAGCAATGATGCTTTCGAGCACACATCTTAGCAACATGTACCCAATCATTTTCCGCGCGGATGTGTACAACTGTCTTGTAATTACGAACAAATGCCTGCAAACGAGGAGAGAGCTCAATATTCTCATATATTAGTTGCAAATTTTTTGTGTATTTTTTATTCTTGTACCAATGTCGATTTATCTGAGTGAATGATTTTGAACATGTCGTATTGTATATGGGAATGTTTGGAATATTGAAGATTTCTGCAAGAGCATGAAAGTCTTTGGGATGTCGATTTACAAACATGTTACCAGAATTGAAAAACAATGAATTTGGATTGTAGCACTCGTCTGATATCGTTTGTGCCAAATGCATAATCATGTTATTCAATCCTCCTTGTAATACAATCATTTAGAATAAATACCTTTTTTGTGCATTCCGCTCGAACGATCGTGTTTTCCTGTGCAGTACGGACTCATCATTCTCCGCTGCGTGACGGAGCTCATCTTAACACCAGAGCAGCTGTCTTAGCTGTAGCACTCCTCGATCGCGGCGGTAAGGTAATCTAAATTCTAAACACTAAATCTTATACAACGTATACGTAATACAACATTCAACATGCGTCTTGACTAATATTATTCGCCTGCACAAATTGATACACTTGATAGAAGGTGTCAAAGTTCATAGCGTCAATATCTATGACAGTTTCTCCAAACGTGTCGGATATGCATGCTGGGCACTTTGAGCGAAGAATGTTGAACAGCTTCAGGTTGTCAGCGCTGTTCGTTGAGGACAAAAGTTGCGATAGTTGATATCGTAGTTGAGGTGTCACGATAAATTTTTTTTCGACATCTGCTCTGCACGAAGCAAATAGTTTTTGTGCATGCAGCTTCATTGCAGATGCACATTTTCCAATAAAGCTTTCTGCTCCGTTGAAAGCGATTGCATTATCAAATATGAGGATAACATCGTGCTCAATGTCTTCACATGTAGGGTATTGTTGTTCATATAAAGCATTTTGCACATCTTCTATGCTGATTTCTTTCGCAATCTTGAATTTGTAGTCGAATTCATTTATTCCGCATGCGACATAATCAATAGGATGAAGAAACGGTTCAGCGACAAAAAATCCATCGCATTCAAAATTGGACAGAGAGTTGAGCAAAGGTCCATAAACGTAGCATAGTTTATGTAATTCTTGTACAGTAGACTGTTGCGTTGCCATTAGTTTGTTGTCCAATGCTTTTTGTATGTTCGCAGCAACTGTATGAACATCACTGTCTGATGCATTGTATGTCATAGCATTTGACCATATCAATCGTAGGGAACGCTCGAATTCGTTCCAATCTTCATTTTTTTGTGAGAGTGTTGTCAGATCCATGGGCTCTGCTATAATATTTGCATAATCTGGAAATTCTTCAAGAGAAACCGGATGCACAAAGAAGTCAACGAAGGAGCAAGATCTCAACCACCACAGAATGTGTTGTTGTTTTTGCATATTTTAGCGAAATTTTTTTTTCGCTAAAATTCCGCTGAAGTTATGTTGTCGTCTTACGAGATGGCACGTCTGAACAACATAAGAGAGAACGAGAATATGCTAAGAAAACTGAACTTACTTCCGGACACAACGACGACAAAAACTATATGTAAAAAGTCATATTCAAAAAAACTATTTGTGAAGACCCGGTCAAGCTTACGAATCAAGGGAGTGTGCTTGTCACAAGAAGCATCGTGCGGAGCGGTATTGAAGCGATGTTCAAATACAATCAAGAAACAGAAGCATGTGAAGTCGAATGCTTGTACAGTCGAACCATCTGTCATTCCGACAGAATTTTGGGACAAATATTTTGCAGATGATCAAAGAAGTCATTCCGCAACTGGTTGGAAATTTATTCATGTGACCAAAAGTGGTAATTATCAAGTGCAATACAATTCATCGATAGGTCTTGTTCACCAAGGAATTTATCTTCATATAGACTGTGCTGTATTTGCGGTATCTTTGTGTAGGTCCAGCGATACTATCGCAAGACATCCGAATGCTGCGAGACGATTCATTGAAAAGCTTTCTTTACATGTGTGTGCGTAAGTGAAGTTGAATTCCGTAGTTCGTAAAATATTGTCCTCGATTCAAATAAATGCATGCTTTTGTGTTATTATTAGTATCGGCGTGTTCGTTTTTCTTGGGTTGGTGGGGATCATCCACAATCGAAGATCAGGTATTTTCAAATAATTACTGGATGATAGCACTGCCATTATGTATCGTTACATTTCTGGTGACAGTATATTCCGTTAAGAAAGCTTATTTTCATGCACGACCTCTAATCTTACTGTACACATGCATTGTAATTGGGGTGACGATTGCAAGAATCGGAAATGGTATTGATATTTCCTATCAAGTAATTCTAATATTATTTGCTTTCCTATTACTGTTTGTATTGCTTACAAATCATTTAGTATTGTTGGCGTACAGAATTCGTAGGATATCATTTCGCATGCCTTCCACTGAAGAAGAAATATTGAAATTGTCTGAACGAGGAGCCATCCCCGTCTCCGGTGGATGGTCATTTCTTTTAAAGCATGAACAAGCGCCTCGTGACATATTTCTACTGACACGGTGGTCTGGAGTGATCAGTGATGATATACACAGCATAACTGTAAAATCGGGCACAACATTTGCTGACATTCAAAAGTATTTAGATACGACGCAACGCACATTTATAGACCGACCTCAGTTTAATTCATTAACAATTGGTGGTGCAGTTGCAGTAGACGCTCATGGTTTTTACGGAGCATCCTGGTTTTCCTCGTTTGTAAAACAAATACGAATTGGGGTGAATTCTGAATCAAAAGACATTTCAGTGTCTGAATATTATGCGCACTACCAAAAATCGATTATACTGACAGTTACAATTCAAGTGGTGAAAAATAGAAGTATGTTGTGTAGGCGATTATCGTACAAAACATTTGACGATATTCATTTGAACGTATTTAATAATTGCGAGTATAGAATGTTGTTAGTGAATGGTACTGGGTTCGAGCTTAAAACTGCAGTGAAGACGGACTTGAAAATGTCGAAGTCATGCTCAAGTCTTCGTTATGAGAACATGTGTTTTTATTTTGGATGTGCACGAGGCAAAACAGAAAGAGTTTGCAAACTTTCTTCTGCACATTTAGCAATTTCTTATTTAATTCCATTGGAATTGATATTCATACCCTTTTACTATAATTTCGAGATGATGACAAAAGAAAATGTACAAATTATACCATTGATTCATGCCTTACAAAAGTATCATAAACAATATGGTGGTCATTCAGACATACGAAAAAATATGTTTCTGACATCGATCGAGTTTGCGACTACAAGTCCTTTACAACAATCAATTTTGGACATTCTTTATAGAGTTGGTGTTCGTAAGATAAAATTTCATCCTGGAAAGTATGTATATGATGAAATTCGTCCATTAAAGTTTTGGCATTAGTTTACGAGCGGACGGTTTTCAAAGACAAGTAACAAAAATGGTTGGATGAAAAAAAAAATGTTAATCAGAATCAATAACAATGTCTCTCGGATTTCGTGGGGAACAAAATCGGAAAATAATGACTAATGCTCCGCCTGCATCTACATCGACAGTGGCTGTTCCACAAGTCAAGGTTCATCATTCGCGTGCCCGGATCGAGCACTTAGAGTCCTCTAAAGCAGCTTCTGTAAGCGATATGTTGGTCTTGCATATTCCAAGCGTTGGTGCTTGCATGTACACCACGTTGTCAACTCTATTGATTGCAGCCGGTGTATCGTCACTGTGGGTAATGGCTGCTGGCATGTGGTGGATAAAGTTTTATGTCGAATGCAGCAGAGGTTTGCGTACCGAAGGTTGTCCAGTTGTGTAATTAATAATTAATACTCATTTTGTATATGACACCAATCATTGTACAGAGCATCAAAAGCAACGAGTACATATAGAATTCTAAATCGTTCGCGAATTCAATTTTTTTTGAATATGAAAGCAGTAAATGTTATAAAGTTCGTGACAGTCCGCATGAAATCAAATTCGAATAAAGTATGTATTCAAATACATGCCTGTCGACGAATCATTTATAATAAGAGGATTTCAATTCAAAACCCCCGATAATCGACAGGTGACTAAAAGAGCATTACGAGAACTTCAACAAAAAAGGTTTATGAATCATTCTATTGTAAAAAACAAAAAGAAGACATGCAAATTTGGAGATGTTTACAAATGCCCTCATTGCAATTCATACTGTGCACGACTTACCGCAGCTCATATAGGTGTAAATGCAGCAAAATATATAGATTACATAATTGCTCAACATATTGATACCTCTATTCATCACATGAATAGTTTAATTTGTGACGAAGATTGTAAGACAAGTATAGCAATATGTTGTGATACATGCAACAAAAAATTTGAAGCCTACGAAAATTTGAAATATATACTTCCACCAAAAAAACGATTCAAATACTCATTTTATATAGAGCATCAGAGTGACATGTAAAATGTCTTATTTTGCATAATATCGTCGCATACCGCATCGTGAAATACACTTGTTTTCAGTTACATTATAAATGAAAAGATTTCTTGAAAATATGCGTTGAGATACACTATATATATGGTCATCGTCGTGATTTGAAAACACCTGTTCTCTACTTACTCTTCTATTACTCTTTTTCATATCAGTGACATGCGTTTTGCGAAACATCACATCCTGGCGTGACGCCTTGAACATGATGCTAAAAAGGCACAAAGAAAGATTCCAATTTTCAACTATTCCCACGAATGCGAAATCATGTAGACGAGTGATAGCTTTTTGAACATCTCCTTTGACTGGACACTTTTTGAGAAAAAATTTGTGTGATAATACATCAAATAGTCTTAAAGTCCAAATCGTTCGCAAATTCTTTTTTTTTTATTAGTATTTGCAAATGATGCCATTTCGTGTGTATTGCACTATACTTAGCTTGTATGAATATTTATTAAGTTTTGTTTACGATTATAGAATTCTTCAGATTAAATTATTGTCGAATGTTTACCAAGATATAACGGAATATATTACTGAACATGGAAAGCCCGGTCATCTTGCTTCTTATTCGTATGAAGAAAAAGGTTGTATAATTGGTCTTGGTGTGTACTGGATTTCATACAAATCTCATTGGATTAAGTGCACGAAACAAATTGTGACCGATTTAAAAGGACCGGAAAAGTATGAACTCATATTGAGTACATATTCCAAAAATTCAAGCATATTGACAATGTTTGTAGATGATTGCTGTAAAGAACTGTCTACGCGAGTTCGAACACGCATTTCTATATATGAATTCGATGCTAGATTATGTCATTGGTGTAAGTCGCGTACAAGAATTTTGCGTGATCTTTCTTCGGTCGTAGTGTCTGATGACGCAAAAGATTTATTTATCAATGACTTGAAAGAATTTTGTTCTGCAGAAACAAAACGATGGTATACAAAACATTTCGTTCCATATCGACGATCATATTTATTGGAGGGTCCTCCTGGAACAGGGAAATCATCGCTAATAGTCGCCATTTCTTCAGAATTGAACCTTAACATAGGATTTGTTCAGTTGTCTGTAAAAGGCATGTGTGATCAATCGCTTGCGCAAGCTATGAATGAGCAGCCACACGATTCAATACTGATAATAGAAGATGTGGATGCCATTTTCGACACGATTTCAGGAAAGAAAGAGCAAGTATGTGTGACTTTCTCAGGATTGTTGAATGCACTTGATGGGATCGGAGATTCAACAGGACGTATAATCATAATGACAACCAATAATATGGAAAAATTGGATGCATCTCTGATACGTCCGGGACGCGTTGATCAAGTGGTGCATATAGGGTGTGCAAACAATAAGCAAATCGAGAACATGTTTCTGCGATTTTATGAGAGTGCTGATAAAGAAGATACGGTCACATTTCGAAAGAATGTACGAAATCATATACACGGTGATATAACTACCGCTGAGTTGCAAAAGTTCTTTATTGAAAATAGAAAAGAAAACAAAGAAATATGCATTGAAGCAAAGGGCATTGAAAGATGTGTTCAAGGAAAAAAAGATCAGACTAGCTACAATTGACCGATCTTATTCACGCATGAGCATTTGTTTTGCTTTCATAAATTTTTTTTTGTATTTTGGAGTGTTGTAAAGTAACGCCCCGAGCATCCAGAGTTCTATTTCTCCATCGTGAGCCTGAAATGTACAAAGGTAAAATGGATTGGCTTTATATGGGTTGTTTTGTATTCGCGATATGTTGAGAAGCTTAGGACCTTTTTGTGGAAATAGTGACACAAATGCACAGATATTTTGCATTGTCCAATTTTCTTTCGGTGTGGAATATGGATCCCATGTGAATTCGTCTTCTTTTTCGTCATTTTCAAGAAAAATTGTTTCCTTTACTTGATCGTTACATTTATTTATATTTTTTGTTACAGCATTTGATTGTTCTGATTGTATTTCAATTTTTGACTTTGTTCTTCGTTGTTCTTTGTGACTCTTATAGCGTTTTTCTTCCTTATTTGGTGAATTTGAATATGGTGCATTCAAAATAATATTTTTAGGATATGAACTTGGACATACAAAAGAAGAAAGTTTTGAGTCATCCAACTCTTCAAATTTTTTCTTCCACATTACATATAACATGAAAATAATTGTGTTTATATAAATGTGAGTTGAGTAACATACAAGCAAAGTGAAGTGAAAAGTCCCAAACTGATTAAAATATTTAAATGCGTCATGTCATGTGAAGCGTTCAATGTAAGAATATGACGGAAGATTTTATTCAATGAGAACCAATATAGGGGCAATGCGTATATGTTATTTTTTTTCGTGTTATGTTAAAATGTACAAAAGACCAGCGAACTTTAAAGAAGGTGTTGATGGATTATTACGGTGCATTAGTCAAATGCGAGAATCATCCTATGATGCGCCATATTCGAATTTCTTAAATTCAGTTGATGTTTTCATTGATTTAGGTTTACTCGATTTTTTTGAGATCGCATGTGCGAACAGTGAAGTTACTAAAGTTGTGTTCAATACATTATGTCCATTACTACAGAAGACGATATCGGAACCGAATTCTTTCAATGAGTCTATCATGAATTCATTAAAGGATCCAGATTCCTATGCGTTAAACACCAAAAAAGCGGCAGAATTTTTACATGTGCTGAACAAAAAAACAAAAAAATGTATAAAGCGAGAAGGCATAACATCTAATTTGAAAAAGGTTGCAGAGCTGCTGTATGCGATATTCTCAAATGACAGATGTCAAGAAGCTTTTAAATTGTTTTATGTGAGCAACATGATGTTTAGAACTGTGATCGATTTGTCATTGGGTCAATTGGAAGAAACATTTGATATTTGTACCGACTTCGGCGGTTCTCACATTCCATTTCAATTTATGATGCTATGATAACTATTGTAACTTACCGGCGAAAATATATGCATAAGAAATGATTTAGATTACAACTGAATAGATATTCAAGGGAAACGATTTTATAAATCGTTCGGCATAGTGATTTTAAAAAAAAAAATAAATGTACCGGCATTTGTATTTCTTTTTTGTTGCTCAAAATCTGTACGACATTGACCTTTTTTCAGCTCTAAGATTTATTAATGAAGATATAGTAAAATATGCAGAATGTGATTGGGAGTGGGATTCTGAATTTGGGAATGTCTACATTTGCGATATGAATCCAAAGCATTATCACATTATCCCGAACAATTTCACAGAAAGTATCACATTTTTGTAATGAATCCATTCGCGCGATTTCTTTAGAATGAATATTGTGCATTTGCGTATTTCTCTCTGATTTTGTGAAATTAAAAAAGGGATGTGGTATATCGCGATATATTGATGCAAACATTCCCATAGATTGGGAAAATTCGACTCATGCAATTTACTGGAGACGTCAAATTGAGCACATGTCCTTTTTGAGTTCAATTTTGAATGAATTCAATTTTGCGAACACAACTAAATATTAATTCATGGTATACCAATTACTACCATATCTCGTCGATAATTCCGAGGGTTCTTGCACTTTTTTAGAATCCATGTTTGTATCTGTGAAGTATTTTTTTTGCAAAAAAAATGCAAATTGAAGAAGGTTCGAGCATTTTGATTATTCGTCCAAAATGGGCTGATATGATTTTGAAAGGAGAAAAGACTGTGGAACTGAGAGGTATGCGGTGCAACAAGCATGAGAATACTCGCGTGTATATAGCAAAATCAAGAACGAGTAAAATATATGGTTATGTTACATTCAAGACGTGTGTTGGACCATTGAGTGAAAGTGAGTTCGAGTCTTTACGTGAATCGCATCGATACGACGGTAAGATGCCTTATGAAAAAACGTTTGCTTGGTTTTTCACAAATGCGGTTTTGATGGACCCGATTTCATTCAAGAAAAAAAAAGGGGCGATTGTATGGGTGAAATATGAGACCTGTGATTAATGGCCTGCTGCTTCCCTGGCGCTATGATATGCGTCGGTGCCTCCAAACCATGTACAATTAGACCCAAAAGTAGTGTCTTTCTTTCCTGTATGTTTTCCGTGATATACGGACCATACTGGATGAGTCAGTCCTATATTTTTCGCGTATGACGGTTCTTGGCTTTCAGTTTCGTGAGAAACCGCACGGATATTGCTTTTGACTTTCATGTTTTGATGGTTAGGTGTAGATGTGTCGAATTGAGAAATAACTTTATGTTTTTCTGTTTTTGACAAATCTTCTAAGAAATTTCCAAAATCTTTATCCAGTACATCGCCAAGTTGTTTGAATTCTTCGTGTTTACACTCACTTTCCTCTATTGGCCATTCTTCATCAATGCTTAAAAATTCATGTGTTTCTTTTGTTTTTTGTGGAATTGTCTCGTTTTCCACAACTTTTGCGCTTAGTTGTGTGGGTACAACAGTTTTCATACCGCATGTGCTAGTTTGATAATGTGATTTCATTTTCATCATTTCTACATAACCCATACATAACATAACTACTGCTGCCGCAACAATAATGGTACAACATATTCGATCCATGTCATGAGTCATATTTGATCTTTCTACCGTATAATAAAAAAAATTTGCGCACTTGTCTTTTCAAATTTTCCGCGATTTCTTATTTTTGTCCGAATCACTCCACCATGGGTACATCCTCTGACATTGTCACATTTGTGGGAATTGATGATATTGGATGATCAACTTGTTGAAGTAGAGTGCTTCCTTCGAATGTAAATGCATCGATTCCTGTAGCTCGACGATTCGGCCAAACTAGAATTTCTGTCGCCGTCAACGACATTCCAAACTGTCTACTCATAAACCATAGACCAACTGTCTCGACCATTACCATACACTTTACGTTTCTCGCAAGATCTTCTGGTGAACCCTTGTGGTATACAATCTTTCCATCTCGTTCTTCATGAACAACATAAATCTGAGTTGGATAATCAGCACATTTGACTTTAACACGAACAGTTGGTTTCTGATCTGGTTTCATTGGTTCCTTTACGAGCGGTGTGTACATTCCTGCAATTGTTGATTCTTCGACATTTTTCTTAAACCATGCTTGACTATTTGAACATGCAACCTTCTTGTTATGCTCATCTAGGTTTGATAAAAATTTAAGCAGATCCGGAGATTCGATTGTAAGTTCAAGTGTTCTACGAGATGCATCTTGACCAGCGAGTGGTGTGCTAAGTCCCCATACAGCAGTTTGAAGATTTTCTTTGTTATTTTCAGACATTTGAAATCGGATGCGATCTTTCCATTCTGATGACCCTGGGATAGTTGAAACGTGCACGACTTTTCCGCCACTGCGGTTGTTTGCTGGTTCTTTGTACTCAAGTGTGTCGATGTTGATTTCGGATGCGAACATTTTCTTTTGTATATCTACTCTATAAAATAAAAACAATTTGATTCACCTATTTTTTTTTTGTTATTAGGGGTAAATGACGAAACTCGAAACAAAATTGACTATACCAGAAAGAAAGAAACTGGTTATAAATGACAATATCGTAATAGACGAAAAAAACATGTACAACGCATTTTCATCAATCTTAATTTTCATCACAGTCGTTGCTTTAATGTTGATTGCAGTTGCTGTGCAGAATATTTCACACGATTTGATGAGACTTCTTTGAATCAGATTCTCAAAATATTATTGTGACATAAGGCAATGCGTATAGATGATATATTATTATTCACCAAAGAATGTCTTGAAAATTATGATGGTTCGCATGATTTTTTTCACGCCATTCGGGTTGGTTCAAATGCGATGAAAATGAAACCACAACATATAGATTTGACGTTGATAGCTGCGCTACTTCACGATACATGTGACCCTAAATATGTAAACAAGAAAAAAGCTCTTTTGACAATAGAAACATTTCTGAAATATTATCTAGATTCATCTGAGATCGATGATATAAAGCGTGCAATTGAGCAAGTATCATTTACACGCTTGAAGGTGAATGGAGTTCCAACATTTGCGACAAATAGATCTTTGAATATTTGGAAAATCGTTTCACAAGCTGATATGCTAGAAGCATTAGGTGTTACTGGAGTTGTACGTACTTTAATGTATCAAGGTCAAAAAGAAAATAAACTTGAAGATGCTTTAGATTACTGTCGTTATGAATTGATAAAATGTGTTGATTTCATAACGTATTCTCAAATGCAAGAAGAGGCTCGCAAAAGAAAGATTTCAATGTTGAAATTGGTAAATGACATAAAATCGAATGATTCATTACATATGATAGCAGAATTCATCATGAATAGTGGTGCTAGTAAAAGATCTTTCATGTTTGTTATCAATAACATATTCAAATTATTAGACGCAAAATGTATGTGGATTGAAAAGGAATACAACAGAGAAGTGAACTTTACATTATCGAAATGATTTTATTTTTTTTCGCCAAATGTCAAAACGCAAGACTGATCAGAAGTACACAATCGTTAAGCCAAATGGGTTGCATATTATTCATGATGCTGTGACTTGCACTCAAGAGTTGTTAAATTTTTTCAATAATGTTGTATGGTTTCAACGCTTCGGAAAGCAATATCCTACAACGGCACATTATAATGGACATCACTGTATGGCGCAAGATCACAAAGAAATCGAATTTTCAGTATTAGAAGCTATCAACATAGCTCAAAAACATTGTGATCATCCTGCTTTGCAATACATGAAGCAGAATTTGCATGATGTTTCGGTTGCCACAATGCGACACAAAGGAGCTATACGAGAAAGCTCTAAACGAGGTGGTACGAAACTAGTTAAAGAAGGTTGGGGACTAGGTAGTCATCCCGATACATGGGCGCCCGATGGAGAAGGTTTGGTTTTAATGATTTGTGCAGCAACGACGGTTGAACATCACAGGGAATTCAAATTTACCTGTCCTATGTTACGATGGGAATGGTCTTTTTATACACCAAATGCAACTGTGGTTGTGTTTACCGGTGACGCATATGATATTTGGGAACATGAGTCTGTGAGAAGTAAATGGCAAGATGGGGAATGTATCAGTATGACGATACGCATAAAATCAATCGACAGCTATTATGGTTGGCGGGTTCCCGATGAGCTAAGCCAAGAATTGATAACAATGAAAGATACTTCTTCTGTTGGATACGCACGAAAAAAACAACAAGAACGCATCAAAAATATGCTGACTAATAAAATGCCGAATGTAGAGAAGTAAATCATCATCCTCGGATATTGTGCAAAAAAATGATGAAAAAGGTAAATGAAAAGATTTTATCTCGTCAAGGAAGAAGGTGATTCCATCACCGAATTCAATTCGAAAACACCGCGTGAAGCAGCACTTAAAGCTGCATCAAAAGATGAGACAAACATAATATTAGTTGAAACGCATAAATTGCATGTGTTTCGTGGTGCAAAAAAGCAACTGACAGAAAAGGAGAAAAATGAATTTACAAAAAGCAAAAATATATTGTGTAAGCCAGTCGTTACACATATGGCTTCAACACGATTGGAGCGTGAAGTTGATATTAAGAAGCATGACGATCTTAAGTATGTACAAGAATTCTTACATGAATTTTTATAGTAATTAGTAATTTATGTACGATCCATATCATGTTACCAAAATACTTTTATTTGCAAGTGTAAATATGGTTGCCGCTGCACCGTCAAAAACAACGACATCAAGACATCATGACAAAAAGTTGATTACAGGAGCAACTGCAGACGATTCTGCATTTATGCACGCAGATGAAGTCGAAAAGCCATGTCCCAAAGCACCAAGTGCTCCCAAGGTGTTGCCAACAGAAGACATGACAGCACCATTGTCAAAACCAACATCAAGAAATCACGATAAAAAGCTTATAACTAGTTCAGAATCAACAGAAGAATCATTCTTGAACGCTAAAAAAGTTGCGAAACCGCCTAAAAAGCCTCTTCCATTGCCGAAACCCGTCCCGACTGTAACTGAAAAAGATGAAGATGATGATATGCCGCCAAAAGTGACGACATCGAGAAATCACGACAAAAAATTGATAACGGGTGTAAAAGTTGATGATGCCTTTATGAAATCAGAAGTAGTAAAAGTGGAAGAAGATTTAATGAAAGATGTGGTCTTTATTGGATCTATGAAGAAGGTAGATGTAAAATCTGAATGTGTCGGAATGGCATCGTATGTCAAAGAGGGAGAAAATCTGCTTGGTTTGGTAAAATGCAAAACAGTGGAAGGTACATGTCCCACTAAATTCGATATGAATGTATGTGAGATTATTCCGTATGATGTCAAAGAAATGAGCGCACTTGGATTGAAGGATGTTGAAAGTTTATAATGTGTGAATGGAAATGAAATCGTTCAAATCACATTTTTTACGGTGACATGTTCGAACGAATCATTTTTATTTCTTAAAGCAAATGAACCATTTTGAAATTGTCAATGAGTTATTGACTTTTACGAATGTAGATGATAGTACTTCTATAAAGGACATTATGCGCATTGCACATGATAAATGTATAGAATATTCTCCTACGAATTGTCACAAACCTTGTTATGTAAAAAGAGAGAAATGTATTTACAAACCTGGAGATATCACAAGTCTACCTTCGGATATTTTAAAAAATATAGCTGATAAAAGCAAGGTTGAAAGCTGTCATTCCGGTTGGATAAAATTAAGAGTTGGTAACGATGCAAACACTGTGTTTGAGTTTAACGATGTAAACACTGCGTCATATGGTACAGTCGTTAAACCCGCCGATCTTATGAATAAAGTTATGGTTGAATTGTATTTACCTTGGAATATTCAAAATCTCAAAGTTGAATTGAATGATTTTTTGAGTTTGTATTCGAATTGCACAAACATTGTGGAAAAAACAATTCCGGTGAATATTAGTCGTGTTTTATCACATAAGTGTCATGCATATCTTTGGCAACGACTAAAACAATATGGACATTCGCAGATTGCAAATACGGCATTGCGCATAACACTGTTTACATTTGAAAAGGGCGACAATTGGAATCCCCATAATTTGGCAGAAAGCTTGTACGAAATTTTACCACAAATACATCAAATGCTTGATATATGGAGCACTCAAAATGCTATGAAAGTAAAAAACATTGACACTGAAGTTCAGAGAAGTTTGGAGTATAGAGAATTTGCTTTGCTAAATTACTTGAATATTTGCACATTTAACAAAGCCATTCCAAGTAAATCATTTCAATAAAATCACTACGACATTTTTTTTGGTATTTGTCGTTTTCTCAGCTCGGTATGAAAAAAATGATGTATGTAAATGGCACTGTCTTTATCTCACGAAATGTTAAGAAAATTCGTAAACATCAACATTGTGAATGGAAAATTGTCGATTGCAAAGGACGATACAATTTATATTGAACATGGCACAACGATCATAGACGCATCGGACATCGATGATGTGGAATGCTTAGTTCGAAATATGGATAGAGGACAAGGCACAGATGACCTTATGTTACGTTTATCAAACATATATGAAACATTTTTGCCAACTCAAAGAATGATGCAGCGCTTGTCTTTGATGCAACAAAAATGTTCAGAAAGTGGAGGCAAGCACGAGTTTTGTGTGACATGTGTATATGTTGCTGCAATGGAAATTCTTATTAGGAGACAACCTGATAAAATTATGAGGATAAAATCGTATTGTGTAGATATCCCTTACAAGATGAAAAAGACATTGTCATGTTGGTTTTAATTTTTTGCCATTTCACGGTTGGATTCGATTTGTACACTTGGTGTCCATCTGGCAGGTGTTGTTACAGAGCGGCTTGGTGCTCTGACTGGAGTTGAGCGATCTTTGAACGATGTTGAATTTGGTTCAATTACCATCTCATTTTTACGCCAGTCTTGTGGATGCGGTGTATGAATCCTATCTTTATCTGTCAATCCACTCAATGAATTCCCGGATGTTGGCAAAGAACGAATATCACATTTTGTTTCTGCGTGACTCGATTGTGTGCGTGCAAATGTACTTGTTTCAGCAGAACTAGAAGGTTTGAATGTTCCCTGTATGCGTGTAGAACCTATGTGACTTTGTTTGGCTTCGATACGTGAGTATGCTGCGCTTTCTTCAAATAAAGGAATGTCAGACTGTTGCAATCTTGAAGTGTTATCTCCTTTTAATGTAGCATCATGTAAATTTGTTCTAGTATTAGAATTATTGCGGAATGTGTTTGATATTTTAGGTGTACTTATCATATGACTATTCGATGAAACGTTTGCGGCTCCTGGTCTTATTATAAATGTTGCATTATCTTCTTTCGGAAGTTCAATGTTTGATCGAGTATTCGATGTGAGTAAATGATTGTTGGCCGAAGCTGGTTTAATATATGTAATTGTTCGTTCGTTTTCCAGGTTTACATGAGCGTAAACACTGCTACCTTTGTCGGTATAAGCACGATTATGTTCGCTTTCTTTACTGTCTGTTCCGTGAATTTCTACATCACCTTTTTGTGTCGGTCCTTGAATCATCAAGTCTTTCTTTGCTTCTGCAGCACTCATTTCTCGGGTTTCATTGACATTTACATCGGATGTCATCATAGTTGCCACTACTGTAGACGAATGAAGTTTGGTTGGATCTTTTGCTTCAATATTGTCTGGCATTTTGTGGTCGAAATTTTGTTTTGTTATGCTTGCTTGAACAACATCCATTCCATTTTGTGATATTTGTGCAACTTCTTTTACATCTGCTTGATTGATATGAATTTCTTGTTTAGGTGCTGAATATTCGCCTAAATGTTTACCAGTAATTTTTTCTACTTCAATGTCGTCTTCTGCCATTTTATCAATATCTTGAATCATTTGCTGCATTAAATTCCATTCTCTTGATGGAGCTGGTTCTATTGCACCATTATCTCTTTGCAATTGACGAGCTTCTATGGATCCTAGAATGACTGGCTGATGTAAGTCTTCATTCGTGCCAGTAACGACATTGTCAACTGGTTTCAATCCGCTTTGTTTATTGATGCTTTCGATTGCAGCATTTGAAGCGCTAGACAATACATTACCTTGTGTTGTAAAAGATGATTTATGAATACAATGTTCTTTAGATCTGACAGTTGCGTCCGACACAATAGGAAGTGTTACTCTGGCAGATTTTGCTGAAATTACATGTAATCTACTTTTGTTACTCAATGCGAAAGGAGAGGTTATTTCTTTGCGTTTTGATTTCAAGCCACTTGAGGTATTTTTGCCATAAAATGATGATTCTTTACGTGTAGCAACTGGTTTGCTTAAATCATTTCTCCAACAATGTTCAAGAGGAAATGTTCGTGTATTATGGTGTGCGGTCATGTTATATCCTTCGTACATATCACGACCTTCATCAATTTCTTGAATAGGTTGCAAGCCATTTTTATTTAAATATGCATCCCTGTTGTTCAATTCCAAATTATTTTTGTGAACTTTATTTTGTTGTGACCGAGAAGATTGTTCAGCTGGATGGGTTATTCCTTGTACTTCGGATTTCTTTTTGTTATTATTTATGTCATATCCTTGGACTCTTTCTAGACGACGATCACTTCCTGGTGTTGCGGTATTTGTGTAATCTTTATCTGGTGGGGGCATTTCTGATTCCCAAACATCAAATTCATTTCCAAGACGATCAACCATAGTGCCATTTTTTGTTTGAAAGTCCACACTTAAAGTGCCCACATATGGCTCTTCTATCATGTTTTCAGTACGTATCATGGATGGAAGTATGTTTTGATTTGTTTTTTTAAAGTGACGATGTTTGTCTTGCAAATTCAAAAACTCTCTTCCATCTCTAGTCGCAGTTGATGTTTGTAGAGCTTGCATTGCGTTCATATTGTGAAAAGACTGTAATAGTTTATCTTCAGTAGTGGCTGGGGCGTTTTCAAAAACATTATTTGACTCGTAAACCTGTGAAGAAAAGTCTTTTGGGACATAATTATCCCAGGTGTCGTCTGGATTATATTTTGCAGACCTACTCCGATCAGACATCATTTTTTAATGACAATGTTTTTTTTGTTACCACATGGTACGTCATACGACCATGATGTTGCATAAGTTTTTACAAAAGATTTTCAGAACTACAATCGTACCAATTGTAGGTAATCGGAAAACAAATCACGCAAGAACAGCATAAAAGCTGGCGCAACTAATATTGTGCCACGTAATTCTCGAATTTCAATCTGCGTGAATTCGCTATGTTTGAAGGGATATATATGATAAATATAATACGGAATAAGACGTACTGTATAACCGCACAATGTTGTGATTGAAACACATATTACCAATTTCAAAAAGTTAACTATCCATACGTGTTCTTTATTAAACTTTGGCAATAATTTGTTCAATAATTGTGCTAAGATCATTGTTACAAAAAACATACTGACGCTTGAAACGATGAGGAGGTTGATCTTTTCAACAGCATGCTTTGTGATAAGGAAAGTTGTATAAAAAATATGTACGAGAAAAATGGTGACTATTCCCACGATAAGACTTAACTTTATAACATTAGACCTACTTGGCAATTGGTTAATTGAAGATTGTGAGTCTGTCATTGCTTACTTATAAGGACTCGGTAATTTTTTTGTCTTCCCGAATTTTAATCTAGGCAGTTTTTTTTCGAAACAAAATCTATGATATATGATTTCCTAGTCAACAAAAAGGGTCTGTTGACGATTGTATACTTGAGCCAGAAGATTCATTTTATTACCGATCATACAGAAAAAAGACAATACAAGTTAGTGACACAAAACATGCGAAAATGTGCACGATGGGGAATTTTTTTTTCTACCGATTCTTCTGTTGCTAGCAATGTGTCGCAATTGGAGTTTGACGAGTTCACTGACAATGAAGAAAGTAAAGGGCGTTTTGTGAATTGTTGCAATGGAACAATATGGAAGATGACGCAATTTGTAGATGCACTTTCCATGGGAAGAAAAACATTTAAGAAGTTGTCATGGACACACGTTGCTGTGAATGTGGATAGACTAATGCAAGAGAAGATTGTGGATGAAGATTTGATGCATGCAGAACATGTAAATTTGGGCGAGTTGAATTTGAGACAAGAATTGCGGGACAGGTTGAATTTCGACGATCGTCGAAGCGTAAACATGTCTCTGGATTTCTGCTCACCGCCGTTGTTGAGACATCATGTGGAGACTTTTCCTGTCAATGATTTGAGCAAAGGAGAAATTATTTCGACGAGTGTTTTACCTGTCGTGGAAGGCAACGTGGAAGGCAACGAAATGCAGTCTAAGCTTGGTAAGCGCAAACTCGCGTGCAATCTGGACATTGATCCAAGTACCACAAATAAGCTGTGTTTTGACGATTGGAAAAGAAGGAAGTCGATCAAAGGTGGGAAGATGCTTGTGTTTTGATTCGAACCGATAGCAAAGTGAATATTGTTGACAGCATGAAAGTTATGATTTCTTCTAATAGTGTATCTTCGTTGCTGAAGAAATCAAGTAATTTGGAGAGAATCACAAACCATCCTAAGTTTATTATTATAAGGTTATGTGTCTGCGTTAAGCAAATCAAGACAAGAAAACACGCTATGCTGAGCATCATTATTTTGTGGTGTGTAGTATAGTTTTTTTTATTTTGACACATTGTTGGGTACAGTATTACATTGATTAATTGATTGAAATGCATACATAACGAAGCAATGCAAAAGCAGTTGACAATGTAATGAGCATTTTGCAAGAGCGCAAGTATCAAGTAAAGAAAGATGAAAAGTTCGATGATAGTTTTTTTTAGAACACAATAATGATTCATTTAATGGAACATATAAAGTAAAATAGGTCAGTCCGTTAATTGAACGAAATGATTGGAAAAATAATTTTTCATCCGTAACATATTTTGTTTCGTCGTCATGACCTTCCAGTCGAGGTCCAGTAGAAGACAAAGACATCCGTTCAGTAGATTAAGTGTAAGCACGTTTGAAAAAAAATTCGTTTTATACAAGTCAAATTTTTTGAACTTTCTAATTAAACCAATGACATCGTTTTTTGATGATGAGAAGCAAGTTGTTCCGTTAATAACATGTGAAAATGGAGAATACAATGTTTGCGAAGAAACGCTTTTGTGGTTGGAATCGGTAGGAGAATTCGGAGTCATTGCGTGCGCTGGAAAGTATCGCACAGGCAAATCATTTCTACTTAATCGTCTAGCACAAGCCGAATCGAATTGTGGGTTTGGTGTTGGTGATACGGTCCAGGCATGCACGAAAGGTTTGTGGCTTTACAAGAAAGTATTTGAAACGAAAGATAATAAGAAATTTGTATTTATAGACACAGAAGGAATCGATGCATTGGACGCAAATGATACTCACGACGTTCGAATTTTTACATTAGCTTTGCTGTTGTCAAGTTCTTTTATTTACAATTCGGTTGGGCCGATTGATGAAACTGCGTTACAGACGCTATCGTTGATGACTCGTGTTACACAGAATGTCAAATTTGATGCAGACGATACGGTGAAAGATTTGTCTCCACATATGCCACGTTTTTACTGGGTTCTGAGAGATTTTTCATTAAAACTAATGAACAAAAAGAATGAAGAAATAACAGAAGATCAATATTTATCTGATGCTTTGCAGGGTACAAGCGATCCTAACAAGAATAGTGTGCGAGATGCAATCAGAAATTCTTTTATGCATCGTAATTTGGTGACATTTCCGAGACCTTCTACGACAATAGACCCGAATGCGCAAAGAATGGAAGATCGTCTAATGAGCTTATCACGACCTTTTACAAATGCGGTTGATAATTTCAGAAAAAGGTTATTTAGCGAAACAAATCATATGCAAGCACAGGATAAAATTATAACTGGGAAAATGTATGTTGTCCTATGTCGGCATTTTGCTAAAATTGTGCAGACGAATTCGGTTCCTGTGATTAAAGATTCATGGTCGCTCCTATCTAGTGTTCATGCGAAGGATTTGAAAGATAAACTGTTAAAAGAATTGCAGCATACATTAGCAACAATGAAAGCAAAACCGAGAGATCAGTTGACTGAAGAAATGCAAAATATAAGAAGAACATTGATCGACAGATTCGTAAAAGAGTCTATGAAACCAACAGATACAGATGTAAAATGTGATTTTGAATCTCAAATGGAAGATTGCATTGTTGAAGCAAGACGTCGTTTAGAATTGAATATTGCAGAGAAAGTGGAAAAATCATTGGAATCACTGGAAGCAAGTATTGAGGCTAATCCAGAACAACTTTCTGTTATTTTGAATACTGAACTAGAACGTTTCACATCTGAGTTCAATGATTCTGATTTTACAAAAGCTTGGATGGTGACTGCATCTGAACGAGCATTATGTCGTTGGATTCCTCGATCATTGCAAACATTGTCGCAAAGAAGTGAGCAATCTGAATATAAATTGGAGCGAATGACTGAAGAGTACAGAATTGATATTATGAATAAAACTACAGAAAAAGAAGAAGCAATTCGCGAGGAAAAAATAAAACGGTCAGAATTGGAGCAATTGTATGAGTCGTGTCAAAATGCAATATACAAGGAATCGCAAGAGACTTTAAGATTGCAACATGAAATTTTATGTATGTCATTGGAATTGCGCAATATTGATGTTGTGCCCACTAGAACATTCATTGAAGGCGTAGAAAGAACGGGAGACGATGAAACGATGCGTTTGGAAGATGAATTATCTACGGCACGAATTGAATATGCAGAGTTGACAGCAAAATTTGCGCTTCAAAAGACATCATACGACAAGATTCAACGAGAAAAAAATGACGCGGTGGAGAAGTTAGAGCGTGCAATGTTATTGCAAGCTCAGCTAGAGCAAAACTTGCGAGACGGCATTGAAAAGTTGAAGAAAGAACAGATTGCTATGTCTGATAAACAGAAGGCTGATTTTGAGACGCGTATGCAACTAATGACGAATGACATGTCGAAGCTAAAAACTCAATGTGATGCATATGAAAACGATGTTCGCGACTTGACGATATTGAAAGAAAAGTTAGAAGATAAGCTTGTGCAACAAGCAAATAATCATGAGCAATGTCAGAAGCAGCTGACGGAATCGGCGAACCGTTATCGTCAACAATCCGATGAGTCACAAAATAGAGTCTTGGAGATACACAAAAATATGCTCGATGATTTAAGAATTCGTGATGAAAGAGCTCGTGAGCAGCAATCAAAGTATTTACGGGAGACTTCGGAGCACAATCAAAAGATGTCAGATTGTCAACGTGAAGCCGATTTATGTAAATCGGAAAACAAAACGCTCAAACGTCGTGTGCTTGAACTAGAAGGAATGGAGACAGAACATAAACGACTCAAAACCAATGATAAAGAAAAAGATATTTTGGTCGCACAGCTTACTGCAGAAAACGGCGAATTACGATCCAGCAACGCAGACATGCTACAGGAAAGAGAATTACTGAGAAAAGAAAACATGCAAATGGAAGGGGAATTGAGTATTTTACGAGCAGAGAAGCAGTTCAACGAGGTGAGAAGATCAATGAGCTGAATCGATTGTTTGAGAAACAAATTGTAGTGACGTTACCGACCATAAGGGACACGATATCTGAAATTTATGGTCAGTGCGACATTTCTTTTTTTCAGTATAGATGCTCGTATTAAGTAAAGTATGAAATGTTTATGTACGCGTGTGAATGCAAGCATTGCTGATGTACAAGCGTGATTTATGGAGACTTCAGTTTGAAAGATTAGCCATTGTTTATTTAAAGTGAGGGGTGGAATAAAGAAATTGATTTGTTTCAAGTATATAGTTGCAAATTCTTTAACTATTGTATTCCAATTTCGAGATACACTGGAGCAAATACAAGCTTGAACGGGTGACAATGACAAGAATAAAATGTGCAGCAGAATTTCACTCGATAAGTTATCGAAAAAACGCATTTTTTTCGACAAAGACTTTCTTGTTATGGAGAAGGTTTACACAAGTCTTGCAGATCGTTACTGTAATATGACAGATGTAATTGTAAAAAAGTTTGGGATGGGTAGTGGTGAAACTGCATTGATGTTTTGTGTGGATGAAGATTGTCGACGCATCGAAGTTTCACCTATTGCTGATCCCATGGAGTTTGTCAAAGTACCAAAATATAGCTCACGTTTGGGTAGATGGATACACCATGCTGGCATAGTTTCAATTAAGCTTTGTCCCAGATCAAATATTCCAACGGATTTGAAGAAAGCATACGAAAAAGGACAAATCTCACTCATGCATGTTTCACAGCAGTATGTACAAAAATCCTCTCATGTATTTCTACTGTTTATGAATTCTAATGATTGGGTACAATTGATTAAAGATTCCGATTCCAATGGTTGGGTACTATCACACGAGTGAAAAAATATTTACAAAATTAATGTTGATCAATGAGCATGTACCAATTGTGTATATGAAGTCTCAAATGCTTTATACTTTAGTTTTTAATTCATCTACACTAAACTCACATCGTAATTTATTCGAATGTCCTTCTTCATCTTCAGCTATTCCTCCTGTGTATTCATTGACAAATGTATCACATCAATGTGATGTACATTCAGTAATACACAATTTATTTACGAGTGAAGAGCAATCATTAGTTTTAGATTATCGATTACGGTTTTTGCGTGCCGTTACTGAAAAACTTGGTGAAATGTCTTCTTTTTCTCCTCCCCCTTTGTTACCAGCATCACCTCCAATACCCTTGTTGCCTGGAAGTAGCAATATAGTAGCAGTGACCACGACATTCACAATTGATGCAACTATTGAGTCGTTTGACATATCTTCGTTTAAGACCAATCTTTCGGAAATACTTAGTATACCAGTTGCTGACATATATCTCACTGTACGTGCTTCTAGTATTATTGTAGATGTCACAATTCGAACGAGTAATCAGTCAGTTGCTGAGAATGTAAACAGAACCATATCTAGTATACCGATTGCCAATTTTTCTGAAAATCTTGGAGTCACTTTAAGAGAAATATCTGCTTCAAGCATTGAAACAATTACTGTCGCGGCACCGTCGCCTCCACCACCGACATTTCCGCCTCGACCGTCACCACCACCACCGTCGCCACCGCTGCCATCACTGCCTCCGTCACCATCTCCGCCTTCACCACCTCCGCCGAAACCACCTCCACCAACACCGCCACCGCCAACGCCTCCACCACCTTTCCCTCCACCACCTTCTCCGTCTCCGCCACCTCTTTCATTTCCACCTCCAAGTCCACCCCCTCCACCGACACCTCTACCTCCATCACCTCCTCCACCAACACCTCCTCCACCAACACCACCTCCTCCAACACCACCACCACCGACTCCGCCACCACCATCACCTCCTCCCCCAACACCACCTCCGCCCTTACCACCTCCGCCCACACCACCACCACCATCACCTCCTCCACCAACACCTCCTCCACCAACACCA
>Ga0160422_10000457_pt1 | contig 24434 bp, 22 predicted proteins | sample Fk160mmetaG_FD_108192 | JGI IMG/M metagenome (GOLD analysis project Ga0160422, IMG submission 108192) | Marine microbial communities from the Central Pacific Ocean - Fk160115 60m metaG | ecosystem: Environmental > Aquatic > Marine > Oceanic > Photic zone | place: The Central Pacific Ocean...
AACAAACTAGGATTTAATTTGAAACATTCTTTGGAGAAACGTCAGTCTATTTACTGTTGTAAAACGAGGCAGATGGGGCAGCGATAATCTCACCATTAGAAACACCTTGTTTTCCAAAGACAACCCAAGGGTCATCTACTCTGCCAATCTTAATTTCGACACGTAACTTCGTAGAATGTTGCTCCGCAATCTCTAGAAAAGTTATACCACTATCGTAAGCGCCACTCAGCAGCCCTTCCGCAACATGCATAGTGGAATTCACGGGTATACGTTCTTCCCAATTTTCAAGGCTTACGTAATGCCTTGTTGCTGGGTGAAATGCCACCCGTTTTGGTTTGCTGATATCCATGCGGCTAAGTAGCGCAAGCTGTTTTCCTGGGGAAATAAATGTGTCCACCACACTGATCCCATATTGAAAGTGGGCTTTAGCGACCAAGTCCGAACAATCTGGGTGCACCGCCGCTTGAACCATATAATCGGCTCGTCCATCTGCTATCATCTCGAGTCCAAAATAAAAATTGTCAATTAACTTGATGTCCACATCTTTTAACTCCCTAAAACTCAAGTAATTCTGAGTTACAAATTCATGATTCGTTCCCGAGGGCCCTAAGGTAATAAACAACATACTTTGTCCTGCTATCAACGTCTCAACTTCTCACTTTTATAGTACCTCGATTCCGATCACAGCCGCCATGAACCAACAAAATTTTTTTGCGATCAATCAAGGCCATTAAATTTTCCTCAAAAAAGTTTAAGTCGAGCTAATCGCAAGAACCCGATTTTACACTTTAACAAAATGAACCGATTAGCTTAGGAGGCTAACAAAATCAGAGACATGCCCCTAAGGTATTATCTCGCGTCTTGAAGCCCGGGCACCTCGATAACTAACACTTCAGCATCTGACATTGCTGTAATGTTCGCAGCGATTTCATGACTTATCGCAACACCATCACCTTTATTAGCAGCCAATTCATTCACAACAATATTTCCCTTCGAAATCAGAAGATAAGCTTTACCCTCAATAAGATGTTCAATTTTTGTATCGTTATTGAGATGGCCTACGAAAATACGAGTATTCTGTTGCATTTGCAGTGGAGCACCGCCATTACCTGAAACCACAAGCTGTAATTTGTTTAAGGCGGGACTTTTTGGAAACTCTGCTGTTTCCCATCGTGGGGTCACGCCATTACGTGCAGGTTTTATCCAAATTTGATAAAAGCTTGTTTCTTCATCCTCAAGATTATACTCTGAATGAAAAAACCCCGTGCCAGCACTCATCAGCTGAATACTTCCAGCCGCGGTCCGACCTTTATCACCTATATCGTCCTGATGCGAAATGGCCCCCTTCATGAACGTAAGTTATTATTTCCATATCGCGATGAGCATGAGTATCAAAACCAGTATGCAGTGCGATCCGATCATCATTCACCACTATTAATTCACCGTGACACAACTTTTGTGGATCATAGTGATCAGCGAAGCAAAAATGATGTTTTGCATTGAGCCACCCGCGGTTGGCGCCACCTAGATTTGAAAAAGCATACCGTCTAATCATTCTTTACCTCCTACGGCCCTTCATTGAGCGGTAAATTCTGATGGTATTTCATTTACGAGAGATTCAAACCTTTAGAGAGCTATCGCAAGATGTTTAAATTGCAAGCCATTGCTCTTACCCACGGCATTCGTGGCCGTCGACTTCAACCATCTAGGATTTCAAGCGTTGGTAGCGGAGGAGGGACTTGAACCCCCGACACGTGGATTATGATTCCACTGCTCTAACCACCTGAGCTACTCCGCCAAAAGATCTCGATGGTTGGATATATTCAAGCTAAAGCCAACTGTCAACTAACGGCTTATTAATTAATTTAACTATTTATTAAATTTCAGTTAGCTAATCGCCTCGTATACCGAGGTTTGAGTCATCCATCCCCCGCCAAGAACTCTTGCACTGTCATCACGTGAGTAGAACACAGCCGCTTGTCCAGTAGCCACTCCGAATTCCAGTTCATCTAGGACGATTTTACCATTATCTCTTTTGTCAGAAAAAAGAGTGCCTGAAATTGGTTCCTGTGTTGATCGTAATTTAATCATTATCTTCTCACCACTGCTGGAAATAGGGTTATCGCCAAGCCAATTTATTTCTGAAACTTTTAACAAATTTCGGCCTAAGGCAGAGCGCGGACCTACGACCACTCTTCTCTCCGCTGGATTAACGGCAACAACATATAATGGATCGGTTGCGCCTCGCTCTGCCACGCTGGAGCGCCCACCTATACCTAAACCTTTTCTTTGTCCTACAGTAAAATTTACAATTCCATCGTGTTTACCAATAACGGAGCCGTCCATATCCACTATTTCGCCTGGATCAATAGCATCCGGCCTTAAGCGGCTAACGACATCTGCATATTTCCCATTGGGAACAAAGCATATGTCCTGACTATCCGGTTTATCAGCAACATTAAGTCCAATCCTACTTGCGTGCCGCCTTGTCTCATCTTTCGTGAGCCCGCCGAGCGGAAACCGAAGATATTCCAACTGATCCGACGTTGTAGCAAAGAGAAAGTAACTCTGGTCTTTTTTCTCATCAATACCTTTACGTAATTCGATACCACATTTGCCCATAGCGCGTTGAACATAATGTCCCGTGCAAAGTGCTTTTGCACCTAATTGTTTAGCTGTTTGAAGAAGATCTCGAAACTTCACTGTTTGATTGCAGCGTACACACGGTATAGGTGTTTCACCACGAGCATAGCTTTCAGCAAATTCTTCCATGACAGCCTCTCTGAACTTACTTTCATAATCTAAAACGTAATGGGGGATGCCAATCTTTTCTGCTACCAATCGCGCGTCGTGAATATCTGCACCTGCACAGCATGTCCCTTTCCGTTGGATCGCCGAACCGTGGTCATACAGTTGCAGCGTAATTCCTACGACTTCATACCCCGCCTCTGCCACGAGAGCCGCGGTGACAGAAGAGTCCACGCCCCCCGACATTGCGACTACAACCCTGTTTTCCCAATTTGCACCGGGAAGATCCAAATCTATTTTTTCTTCCATCATAAAAACATTTCACATTTGATGTTGAGATTTTTGACAATACTTTCAACGTGGCCGATTTATATTATTCGTTCGTTTCAACTTGCAAACCTTTTGGGTAACGAAAGGATTAAACCATCCAATTCTTCTGTAACTTTTATCTGGCACCCGAGGCGTGACGTCCGCGTTAATCCAGATGCGAGCTCCAGCATATCACTTTCATCATCAGATGGCTTTGGCAGGGTATCATACCATTTACTCATAACAACTAAGTGACAAGTAGCACAGGCCATATTTCCGCCGCAGGCACCTTCCATATTAACGTCGTTAGCAAGCGCCACTTCAAGGATCGTCTGCCCGAGCTCGGCTGGAGCCGTTTTCTCCATCCCGTTTTCTTCAATAAATATTATATGCGGCATTGAACACCCTTTTTAAAAGACTTTGTTTAGTTCGAATCTCTATAAATTTTCAACCAGGCTTCGACGATCCTATTAACGTCTTCTTCGCTATTTTGCCAACCAAAGCTAATACGGATCGTATTATTTATCAGTTCATCCGATAAATTCATTGCTTTGAGGACGTGGCTTTGTCTGACCTTGCCTGACGAACACGCAGCGCCCGCACTAACAGCGATACCCGCCAAATCGAAAGCCATAACCTGTGTTTCCGCATTTAAGCCAGGCATAAAAACCGCACTAGTATTGCCCAATCTTTTTTCCTTTTGGGCAATAATTTTTGCACTTGGAGCTTTCGTTAAAATTGTTCTCTCAAAATAGTCGCGCAGATAGACAATTTTTTTATTTGCATCCTTCTGCTTACTACATGCTTCCGCAGCTGCGCCAAAGCCGGCTATGCCCGAAAGATTCTCGGTACCAGAGCGTCTACCTCTCTCCTGTCCACCTCCAACTATAATTGGCTTCAAATTTAGATTATCTCTAATAATTAGAGCGCCTACGCCAGTTGGACCACCGATTTTATGAGCTGAAATTGACATCATATCTATTCCAGAGTTTAAGAAATTTATCGGTAGCTTTCCTAATGCTTGAACGGCGTCAACATGAACAAGTGCGCCAAAATCTGATGCAAGATTGGTCACAGCCTCAATCGGTTGTATGACGCCTGTTTCATTATTTGCCCACATTACCGAAATCAAAGTAGGTTTAGGCGCCTCTTTTAGGAGTAGCTCCAGGTGTTCTAAGTCCAATAGGCCACTCTCAGACACCATAATTCGACTAGCCTCTGGCACTGCTTGCAATACCGCATCATGCTCAATACTGGAGATCAGTATACGTAAGCAACTGCTTCCTTTGAGTGCTAGAATGTCTGCTTCCGTTCCACCACTCGTAAAGATAATATTTTCTTGTCTCGCACCTACAAAATCAGAAATTTGGGAACGAGCTCTTTCTATAACGTTTTTGGCCTGCCTACCCATTGAGTGAACTGAAGATGGGTTTCCGGGATTTCCAAGAACGTCGATCATTGCACCCTTGGCTTCCGGGCGGACCGGAGCAGTAGCGTTATAGTCAACGTAAACTATTTTTTTATTTTTCTCCAAAAAATTCATAGTTCTTTGGCCTTTAAGAGAACTTCAACTCGCCGCTAATAGCTAACATAACAGCCGGCGATTTCAACAATTACCAGACGATTATGTACTTTTAAGTAGGCACGTTTGAGAATACCAATCAATTTGTACAATTTAAGTTACTTTATGCATTCGATCTGCTAATAAAGCTAAAACCAACCACAAATTTTAATTTTTAGCTATTGAAAGGCTCAAACGGCATGCCCGAAGTGTTAATTAATGGACCTGAAGGCCGATTACAAGGTCGTTATATGCACGGAACAGCGGAAAACGCTCCCATGGCCTTAGTATTACACCCCCACCCACAAAAAGGTGGGACGATGAACAATAAAGTTGTTTACACAATATACCAAAGCTTCGTTTCAAGAGGGTTTTCAACGCTTAGATTCAATTTTCGTGGTGTTGGGCGATCTCAAGGAAAATATGATGCAGGAGAGGGCGAGCTTAGTGATGCCGCCTCCTGCTTGGACTGGCTGCAACTTCACAATCCAAATGCTCCGTTCTGCTGGGTTTGCGGTTTTTCTTTTGGTGCCTGGATTAGTATGCAGCTATTGATGAGGCGCCCTGAGATAGTAGGTTTTCTATCCGTTGCTCCGCCTGCTAGTGAATATGACTTCAGCTTTTTAGCACCGTGCCCTTCATCCGGCCTTATGCTTCAAGGTGAAGACGACGAGACAATTCCTCCCGAGTCAGTCGCGAAATTAGTTGAAAAGCTATCTGCTCAGCGGGGTATCCAAATAGATTATACGCTTTTACCCGGTGCAGATCATTTCTTTACAGGCAAACTAGATGAAATGATGGAGGTAGTTGATGCCTATCTCGATAACAACCTGTCAGAAGATTTTAAACGCGCCCCACAATAAAAGATTATAGCCACGTTTCACAAATAAAGTGGCTATCTAACTATCAACCCCTGTGAGTTTTAACGACTGAAATATCTACCGACGGCCGCAGATCGGCGCAGACTTTTAGAACCTGGTGAATATCACTATTAGCAAATTCATCGAATAGCTTCTCGTCAATTTGTTCTCCGCTGTCAAGCTTAGCGTAGGCCTGTTGTTTAAGGATATAATCAAAACGTGAGGCCCATTTTCTTGCGCCTAACCTGGCCGTAGTCGAACAATTATCTACCATGTAGGAAACACCCTTAAAATCCATGTAAGGGTTCAATGAGTCTACTGCCTCTATAATAGATTCATTTGCTATTTCAGAATACGGATGGCCTCTGTCACGGAGCAAGTCCACCTGCGCCATCATAGTAGCCATGTAAACCCCCGCAGTCTCCGCATTAATTGGGGCGTAATTGCGTTCCTCATCCTCCCGAACTTTTTCACCAACTTGCCACATATCTGTAGTGTCGATATTACCCATCGGGTATCGATCAAATCTGTCCGACGCCTGGATTACGCTGCGGACTTCGTTTCCAGATGCAACGTCATCATAAATCTCCTCCAAAATCTCTCGGGCAGGATGATACGATGCACAATAAGCTTTTCGAAAAGATGCTTTCTCACTATCTGAAAGTTCCTCATAAACCGCCATTAAACCAGACCGTGAGATTGTTTTACTTATAGGGCCGGTGATGGACTCTGAGGTGTTTATATATGCTTCGTCTTTTTGCATCCCCTGACCGGTGAACCTGGCGTAAAGACTTTCGGCAATCCCGTGAACCGCACCAAGAAGGATACCTCTCTCACCGAATATATCTGACCTATACTCAGACTCAAGGGTAGTCTGAAAGGTGAACGGAGAGCCTAAACCAATGGCCCACGCCAATGCGTAATCTGTAGCTCTGCCATTAATATCCTGATGAACGGCAAAAGAGCTGTTAATCCCGGCGCCGTTTACTTCCCGGCCCTGTTCATATAGCCTTCGGACAGAAGGCCCCATACCTTTGGGACAAACTGCGATAACGTTCATATCCTTTGGAAACTCCTCGCCAACACTTTGCAGATGAGAGAGAAGGAAGCCGTGGGACAATCCAATTGTAGAACCCGGTTTCATTGCTGTAAAAATTGATTTGTAATTTTGAGCCAGAGCGGCGTCCGAGATAAGGAGGAGAACCATATCACTCTGACCGCAAACTTCATACATCTCGCCTAAAGTTCCATCAGCTTTTGTAAAGCCAACGGCTTCAGCTTCTTTCATAGAACTGGATCCCTCGCGCAAGCCAATTACGACCTTAATATCAGACCCCTCTAAAGACTCCCTTAGATTTTGAGCTTGGGCGGGCCCCTGGGAGGACCAACCTATTACTCCTATTTGATTTATCCCTTCAAATGCTTTCGGCAATAGTGGAAAAAGATCTCTCCCTCCTGCTACGATTCTTTCTTCCGTATCACCCAGAGTAATTTTTCTTGTTTCAAATACCTTTGATTCAAAATCCAACCCCATCTCAATAATCCTTCCACCAAAAAAATAAAAGTGCCGCCGTTTCCTACGGTCAGGCGCACATAATGTCAAGAAAACCGAGCTGACGGTAGTAAAAAAAGCCACCTAAGTTTACAATATTGCTTAAATTCACTCATCTACTACGAAAAGCGGCTTCTCGCCCCTCGAAACGCGGGTGATATTGTCAAATGCAAAATCAAGCCGCCGCCACCACGTATCTACCGTAGAGCCCGCTGTGTGAGGAGTTATAACGACATTTTCCATTTCTAATAATGGGCTATTATCTAGAGGTTCAGCTTCAAAAACGTCTAAACCTGCTCCAGCAATCACCTTTTGTGATAGTGCCGCGACGAGGTCTGCCTCCACAATCGCACCGCCCCGTGCCGTATTAATTAAAATTGCTGACTGCTTCATCTTTCGTAGAACTTTTGCGTCGATTAGCCCCCGAGAACCCTGTGTTAATGGAATATGTATTGTAATAATATCTGAGGTACTTATGAGTTCATCAAAACCAATCTGTGTTGCGCACAGTTCTTTTTCTACTCTGGCGTCCGCCGGCACTGGGTCAAAGTAAACTACGTTAGCCAGAAAGCCCCTTGCCATCCGAGCTACCTCCTGGCCAATCTTTCCGAAACCTATAATGCCAATTCTTTTGCCACGTATCTCATGTAGAGATAGAACCTCTTGGTGACCAAGCCATTGGCCATTTTTCAATGATACGTGGTGTAAAGGTAGTTTCCGGTACAAGGCTAGTATCAACAAAATAGTATGCTCGGCAACGGTTGGCGCATTAGCACCTCCATTTGTTGCCAGTGGGATCCCAGCAGATTTTAAACTATGAACGTCAAGCCGATCGTAACCGGCACTCAATATCTGCATCAGCTTTGCTTTTTTTGCGACGTCTACGTCATCGAAGCCTACTGTATAGAGCATGAAATAGTCTGCCTGAGCGACGATTCCTCGTCGCTCCTTTGAAGGCATTTGTTCCTCGCACAATATTAACTCGAAGCCAGCTGGCGTTTTTATCTTCGCTGCTTGAATTATTTCATCTGGCACATTCGCCTGTTTGTAGAGAAAAACAATTTTTTTCATTTCGCAGGTTTCCTCGCAATTTCCTCGTAAAATCTATAAGGGGATGTTTATTCATTGCATTAGCAACGATGGTTGTCAAAACCAATGCAAAGCATCCTTATTTGCGTATACCATTCAATGCTAAATCGAGTGGAATGCAATTTTAATTCGAAAAGCATATTGTGATTTCTTCATTGCTAAAGTTTTCTAACTAACACATATCTAAGCAATTTTATCCCACTTATCTCTCGATTTTAGCCCAAGTTATGGGTTATAATATGTGTCGGGAACAACATATACTTTTTTTGAGAATAAAATGAGTTTGTATAGCAATTACCTAGAGGAAATTGAAACCAGAAGGCAACAAGGTTTGAAACCCAAGCCAATAGAAGACTCGGCGCTTATCAGAGAATTGGTAAACCAGATAGAGGACCAAGGGAACGTTCATCGCTCGGACAGCTTGGAATTTTTTATCTACAACACGATTCCAGGAACAACAAGTGCTGCTGGTGAAAAAGCAAAATTTTTAAAGAAAATAATTGTCGGAGAATCTGAGGTTGCAGAAATCTCTGTTGACCTTGCCTTTGAATTACTGTCGCATATGAAAGGCGGGCCGTCAGTCGAAGTGCTTTTAGATTTAGCACTTACCGAAGACGCGCCAATTGCTAGTAAGGCGGCAGAGGTCTTGAAGACCCAGGTCTTTTTATATGAGGCAGACTTAGTGCGCCTTAAAGAAAGTTATGAAGCAGGAAATTTGGTATCCAAAGATATTTTAGAAAGTTATTCAAGGGCCGAGTTCTTCACAAACTTACCTGATGTCGAGAATGAGATACCGATTGTCACTTATGTTGCAGCTGAGGGCGATATATCAACTGATTTATTATCGCCAGGCAACCAGGCGCATTCCCGATCAGACAGGGAGTTGCATGGCAAATGCATGATTTCTGAGAAAGCACAAGAAGAAATACGAGCACTACAAGCACAACATCCTGATAAGCAAGTCATGTTAATCGCTGAGAAGGGAACGATGGGAGTTGGGTCCTCCAGAATGTCAGGTGTAAACAACGTCGCATTGTGGACAGGAAAGCAGGCAAGCCCATACATACCATTCGTCAACATAGCACCAATCGTAGCAGGTACTAATGGCATTTCACCGATTTTCCAAACTGCTCTAGGAGTTACTGGTGGTATTGGGATTGATTTGAAGAACTGGGTAAAGAAATTGGATTCGGACGGTAATCCAATACTCAATAACGATGGAAATCCAATATTAGAGCAGAAATTCTCCGTAGATACAGGTACTGTTTTTAAAATAAATACTGAAGATAAAAAAATGTACGATGAGAGTGGAAAAGAAGAACTCGTTGATGCATCTGACTCTTTCACACCCCAAAAATTAGAATTTATTAAGGCAGGAGGCGCCTACGGGATTGTCTTTGGAAAAAAATTACAGAGCTTTGCAAACGAAACACTTGGACTGGAACCGACTTCTGCATTTGCACCATCCAAGGAAATCTCTCACGCGGAACAGGGATTAACTGCTGTTGAAAAGATCTTTAATGCAAATGCTCGGGGTATAAAAGAGGGTACTGTCCTACACGCAGGTTCGGATGTGAGAGTTAAAGTCAATATTGTAGGGTCTCAAGATACTACAGGTCTAATGACTGTTCAGGAGTTGGAGTCAATGGCTGCCACAGTCATTTCACCGTCAGTTGATGGAGCTTATCAGTCTGGCTGCCATACAGCGTCAGTTTGGGATTTGAAAGCTCAACAAAACACCCCCAAGCTTATGGAATTCATGCATAAATTTGGCCTGATAACAGCAAGAGACCCTAAAGGAATATATCATTCAATGACAGATGTTATTCACAAGGTACTTAATGACATAACTGTCGATGATTGGGCCATCATTATAGGCGGGGACTCACATACTAGGATGTCTAAGGGCGTCGCATTTGGTGCAGACTCCGGCACTGTCGCACTTGCTCTTGCGACTGGCGAAGCAACCATGCCAATACCTGAATCAGTCAAGGTTACATTCAAAGGGAAAATGGCAGATCACATGGACTTTAGAGATGTTGTGCACGCAACCCAAGCTCAAATGCTCGATCAGTTTGGCGATAATGTCTTTCAAGGTCGCATTATTGAAGTTCATATTGGAACCCTGTTGGCCGACCAAGCCTTCACTTTTACAGATTGGACCGCGGAGATGAAGGCGAAGGCCTCCATTTGTATTTCTGAAGATAAAACACTCATAGAATCTCTAGAGATTGCCAAACACCGTATCCAAGTCATGATTGAGAAAGGTATGGAAAATGAAAAAGGGATGCTGAAGGGACTTATAAACATTGCAGACAAGAGGATCTCCGAAATAAAGACGGGAATAAAACCAGCGCTCAAACCCGATGAGAATGCAAAATATTATGCTAACGTAATTGTCGACTTAGATGAGATCAATGAGCCGATGATTGCCGACCCAGATGTGAATAACATCGATATTTCTAAACGCTACACGCACGATACGATCAGACCCATTTCATATTATGGAGCTGACAAAAAAGTAGATTTGGGTTTTGTCGGATCTTGTATGGTCCATAAAGGTGATGTCAAAATTGTTGCTCAAATGCTTCGTAATCTGGAAAATAAAACCGGCGATGTTCAGTTCAAAGCTCCGCTCGTACTAGCGGCTCCTACCTACAATATCATTGATGAATTAAAGGAAGAGGGTGATTGGACCATTCTACAAAAGTATTCGGGTTTTGAATTTGACGATGAATCACCAAAAAACTCGGCTCGAACAGAATATGAAAATATTCTATACCTTGAACGACCGGGGTGTAACCTTTGCATGGGCAACCAAGAAAAAGCCGCAAAGGGGGATACGGTTCTTGCTACCTCCACGCGACTTTTTAAAGGGCGGGTGGTAGAAGACACGCCAGAGAAAAAAGGAGAATCTCTGCTAGCTTCGACACCAGTAGTTGTACTATCTGCAATACTCGGCAGAACGCCGACAATAGAAGAATACAAAATAGCCGTTGACGGAATAAACCTTACAAAATTTTCTCCACCGATTGACACGCCCTCCGGTTCAAAATCAGTTCACTTCTAGACCGTACGCTTATTGGCTCAGACTTTCATTGGCAAGAAATTTTATGCTAGGATTTAGTTACATAGTCAAACGTTCAACTATAGTGGGTTTAAGTACTTAGGATGGTTAGTTCGGGGTCGAACAGCATTCATATTCATGAGGATTACGACTTCCAAGGTATGCGCAAAGCAGGGCAACTCGCGGCCGCAACCTTAGATTTTATTACTCCACATGTGCAACCAGGTGTAACTACAGAAGAATTAGATAGATTGTGCCACGGATTCATATTGGACAATAATGCTGTCCCCGCTCCATTGAACTATAGAGGTTTTCCGAAATCCATTTGCACTTCCATTAATCATGTCGTTTGCCATGGTATACCCGGAGCCCGAAGATTAGATGAGGGAGATATTCTGAATATCGACGTAACAGTTATTTTGGATGGCTGGTATGGTGATACAAGCAGGATGTTTGGAGTTGGTAAAGTAGCAGTTAAGGCCGCCCGTTTGATGGATGTTACATACGAATGCCTTATGAAGGGAATAGAAGTTGTTAAACCAGGAGCGACCCTAGGTGATATAGGGCACGCCATCCAAGAATATGCAGAAAACCAGCGGTTTTCAGTCGTAAGAGACTTTTGTGGACACGGCTTGGGCCGTGTATTCCATTCGGCTCCAAGTATTTTGCATTACGGAACTGCTGGGATGGGCGCGGTGCTGCAAAAAGGAATGTTTTTTACCATAGAACCGATGATAAATGCCGGAAAATATGCCGTCAAAATACTACCAGATGGATGGACTGCCGTGACTCGAGATAGATCTTTATCAGCACAATTCGAGCATTCTCTTGGGGTCACTGAAAATGGATGCGAACTTTTCACAGTATCGCCCTTAGGCTTGCATAAGCCACCTTATGATATTTAGAAGTTAACATTGAAACTTATTTGACGGGGCTATTCCGTAAAAGCAGTCAGTGTATTTTTCATTCACTATTTTTAGTTTATGATCTAGAAAAGAAGTTAACACAGGAGGAACACATTGGATGAAATAGTCGATCAAGCCAATGTTTCTGGCTTCAAAGACCCCCTAAAAAAACAGATAAATGCACTGTTTTTTAACCTCTGGGCATTTGGGAGTAATTCTTTAGTAGCCTGGATGCCAACCAGACTTGGAATCGATATACTGAGCGTACCAAAAGTTAGGTTGTTTAATATTGAAAACCCAGAAAGTAGGGTTTTTCATGGACAACGGCAAATGGAAATTGATGAGTTTCGACAAACTAGTAAGTTAGTGGACTCCGAGCCGATGGAAATACGTCTAGAATTCACTATTGGAGATGATGAGACCGGATTAACAGAAGACGAGGTTGAAGAGATTTTCCGAAATTATGCAACTTTTAAAACTGATTACCGGGCAGTCTTATTACTAGATATTGTTGGTTTTTCCAAACACACACCAGAAGCTCAAGCAAGTCAATTATCGACGTTAGAGTTTGCATTGAACATAGCTGAAGAAAGTTGCAAACAAAAAAACTTACCTATCGAAATGAGGCGAAGTACAACCGGTGACGGTTTTTATATATGGAACCGCCTCACAGGACCAGAGTCTGACATCGCTCTTTTTGTATTGATGCAACTTTTTCTCACCTACTATTCCGGACTGAAACGAGCTATCACAGAAAAAAATGCTGCGCCCGATATAAGAACTGCCGCAGGTCTTGGAAGCCATTATTCTTTTTATGCGCCTGGCAGAGATGTTTTATACACAAGTGACGAATACATAGTTGGCGATGTGACTATCGACGTTGCTCGGCTAATAGGCAAAACTAATACGCATCAGATCGTCATCGGCGCATTTTCCCGCCCCGGAATGGATGGTGAAAGCCCTCTAACCCCAGAGCGAATGATGGAAGTAGCATCGGAGAAACTAAAAGAGTTTGAGGGAATGCCGTTATTTGGAAATCCCGTAGAAAAATTTTCGTCGTATATAACCGGACCCAAAAGGGAAAATGGAACCTTCAAAAATCAAAAAATGAGGGTAATTGATAAACACGGGTTCGAACACATTTGTTATAATGCAAAGGTCAACGTCTTTCTTGACGGCGATGAACCATACTACATTGGCCTGCAGCATTCTGATTTATTTGGGAAGAGCTAATTAGAAATAAACATCTAATGTTATGTGTCACGGATTGCCTTTTCAAGAACACATCCGTCCAAATTACAGCCCTGAGTGTTGGCCCGAATTAAATTTGCCTCATGAAAATTCGTTCTGTGAGATCTCCCAGTATTCGTACCATCCTTCGAAACAATATTAATTTCGCCCATTTCTGCATTTGCTAGATTACAGCGTTTTAAATTGGCGCCAGCAAGATTAGTGCCGATTATAACAGCCTCGCGCAGGTTGGCGTCAAATATATCTGTTCCCCCAAGATCAGCTAAAATAAGACTGCAAGCTTTTAATTGCGCCCCCCTAAGCTTGCCACCTCGCATTTGTATACCAGAAAGATCTAACCCGCTAAGATCATGATATGATAAGTCCATACCATCTAAACTACCTCGCTCTCCCTCGGCACCATTTGTACTAATCCACTTCTTGTGACTTTCTAACTTATCTCTAACTTCTGGTGCCATCTCATCAAAAGCTATAACCTTTGGCGCATCACCTATATCGATCTCCGATGCGTCGAGCCCATCGAGAGAGTTCTCGCTGGTTTTAGTTCCCCGCATACTAACGTTCTCTACCTTGGCATTTGCAAATTTTGCTCCTCGAACATCCGCACCATTTAAATTCGTATTCGTAAGTCTTGTATCCGATAAATCTGCATCTTTTAGATTGGCATATGATAAGTCGACATCTGAGAGGTCAGACCCAAACAATTGCGCCCCTTCCAGATTTGCTCCAACTAAACTAGCACCTTGAAAATCTACGTTGGCCATTTTGGCGCGCGTCCCTTGAGCATAATCCATGAGACATGCTGTTAAATCCGATCTTTCGTTTCCCATTGAAGCACTGCCGTCCGCGCCCATCATAACGCCCCCTCGCAGATCCGCATCTTTGAGGTTTGCGTTGGTTAGGTTCGCTCCTTTCAGAGAAACCCCTCGTAAAACAGCGCCTTCCAGATTTGCATTCTGGAGATCTACATCGCTTAAAGTAGCGCCAAACATATCCGCTTCGGTTAAGTCAGCACCTTTGAGAGTTGAGCCTGTTAAATTTGTTCCAGCCATAACAGTCTTTGCCAGCTGCCAACCTTCTAAGTTTTGTCCTTCAAAAGCCTTTTTTGAGAAATCTGCTTGTTTTCCACCACTTTTTTTAGCCAACCATTTTTTGTGGCCAGACATTGCATTTTTTATCAGGAGTAGTGTCTGTTTTTGTTCTTCACTCAAGCCTGCTAGAGGATCTTTAGGTTTTTCTTGATCTTTTGTCCCACTCGAGATGCGATCCTGCCAAGACTCACCTTCGGAATTTGCAGATCCCGCAATACTGCTTTTATCCGTTTTTTCAATATTTTGGCTTGAAATTCGGTCCTGCCAGTCTTCGCCTTCCGCCATTTTACATCCAGTCTTTTAAACCAGTAAAAGTATTCTACTTCTAATTGACGTTTGTTACTACCTATCTCTATCACATTAGCTTTTTTATACAAGTCTGCACGTAATGCGAACCCCGCAACGTCAAATTGCTATGACTCACTTAGAGACGGATACCAGCCACGCTAAATGTTAGATTGATTGCGGTTCCCGTATGTAATAAGCCGATGCAAAACTTATCAAGCAAACGAAAGGAAGAATCAGCATTGATACTTGGAAATCCACTAAATTAAAAACTCTAATCCCGTCAAACATTTCACCTGTCCATCGATAATCAAGTAAGACACCTACTAATGGTTGTAAGATTGCGCCGCTACCAACTACAAAAGTATTTATCAAGCCAAGAGCTACCCCACTCGACTCTGGTGGATTGTTATCTTTTGCTAAAGCAAAACCCAGTATCATAGAAGCTGAAAAAAAGCCCTGCAAAAACAAAACAACAATAACCAAAGTTGTTGATAATGTTGGGATCAAAATTGTTGTTCCAGTGGTCAATGCGGCACCACACGTGCCCCATAGCAATAAAATACGACGCCTTCCAATTCTATCCGAAAACCAACCAAAAAATGGCGCTCCAATAGCCCAAGCAACGAAGATTATTGAGATAAAGCTAGCCGCATCTGGTTTATCTATTGCTCGCGCTTTCATAAGATAAGGAACGCCCCACAAACCACCAAATGCTAATAAAGCACCTGTCAGGCCAGCTGCAGCGAGAGTTGCTAGCCAGGTCTGTGTGTTCGCACATACATTTTTAAGACCAAGCCAAATGGAAAAATTATCTTCAGTTTTTTGATTTTCTTTAGGGTCCCTAACGGTGAATAACAGCAGGACTGCCAAGAATAACCCAGCTATTCCAAGACTTAAATTGCAACTTCTCCAACCAAATATAGCTACGGCAAAACTGAGTGGGGCTTGACCAACAAACCCGCCAGCAGATCCCATCATCTGCGCCCAGCCGCCAAGCACAGCAAATCGGGAAGGGAACCATCTGGCAGCCATGTTCAACGCTCCAACAAAACTGAACGCGGCCCCAGCACCCACGAGCCCTCTTCCCAAATAAGCGAGGTACACGCTGTCAGCCAAAGAAAAAATGATCGAGCCTATACCGCATAGCGCGCAAGCGCCTGCAACTACACCTCGCAAACCATATTTATCGACAACTAACCCAAGAGGAATTTGAAGTGCTGCATAAATGTAGAGGTAGGTCGCAGATAAATAACCTAAAATTGCTGCACCAACACTGAACTCCTTCATCAAATCATCTACCATAACTGCTGGCGCGACGCGTAAAATGAATGCATAAAAGAAAAATAGAGCGCAAAAAAACCAGCCAACCATTACGAGTGATCGGCTAGTTACCGAAATGCGATAAAGGGGCAAATTAAATCACCTCGTTTTTCAAAATTAAATAAGACGCCGATACAATAGTCGGTTTGCATTAACTATAGAAGCACCTAAATTTTTAAGAAATGTGGGCTTCCTCTTTAGACATAACGAAACCCTCATATCCATTTGCAACCACTCGCTGACATTCTTTCGTGTAGGTATGCACGCCTCCAACATAGGGCATGAAAACCTTCGGCTTACCGGGTATATTTACCCCCATATACCAGGAATTAGCGAGCGGGTATAAAGTGGAATCCGCAACCTCTTTAACATGCTTAACCCAATTTTCCTGCGCGTCCAATTTCGCTTCTATCCTATTAAACTTCTTGTCTTGCATGTATTGTAGACAATCTGCGATCCAATCTACATGCCACTCAATAGAAAGTATCATTTGGCTCTTTACGCCAGGACTTTGAGGTCCTGTTATCATAAATAAATTTGGAAGGCCAGCTACCATCACCCCTAGGTAAGTTCTAGGCCCTGCTTCCCATTGCTCATCAAGGGATGGACCATCTTTGACCTTGATGTCGATCTCCCGCATTGCCCCGGTCATTGCATCAAAGCCCGTTGCAAAAGCTATAGCATCCAATTCATAATGTTGATCTGTAGTCCGTATGCCAGTCTCAGTTATTTCCGTTATTGGCGCACTTCTTACATCGACAAGCTCAACATGGTCTTCATTAAAAATTTCATAGTATTGACTGTCCAAGATGAGTCTTTTTGTTCCAATGGGATGATTATCAGGACAAAGTAATTCGGCAGTCTTGGGGTCTTTCACTGTTTCTCTAATTTTGTTTCGGACAAAATCAGAAGCTGTGTCGTTAGACTCCTTATTAAGTAACAAGTCAGTATAAGCATATAGATAACTTATACTGCCCCCCTCTTGCCATTTTGCTTCATAACTTTTCAATCGTTCTTCTTCGGTCACTTCTAATGCCGATTTAGTTGGAGGAGGAAACCCTGCTATGCCAAATGGCGTATCATAAGCAGCTTTGCGGCGCTCAGAATATTCCGCTTTATGCTTTTGCTCTTTTTCAGGGTTTAGAGGAGCATTTCTCGCTGGCAGACTAAAGTTTGCGGTACGCTGGAAAACTGTTAAATGTTTCGCCTGCCGCGCAATATGAGGCATCATCTGAACCCCAGATGAGCCTGTACCAATTACGCCAACACGCTTTCCAGAGAAGTCGACCCCCTCTTTAGGCCAAAGACCAGTGTGATACCATTCTCCCTTAAATGTGTCTAAACCAGGAAATTCTGGCTTCCTTGGCGTCGATAGATTCCCCGTAGCCATGATACAAACTGGGGCTTTGAAAGTTTCATTTGTATCCGTGCCTATGGTCCAGATACCCGCGTCTCTATCAAACGTTGCACTTGTCACACGAGTGCTCAATTGGACATCTCTCAACAAGTCGAAACGTTCTGCAACGTGATTGATATATTCTAAAATAGCCGGCTGCGTACCATATCTCTCAGGCCATTTCCAATCTTGTTGAAGTTGTTCATCGAATGAGTAGGAATACTCCATACTTTCAACATCACAGCGACAGCCAGGATAACGGTTCCAGAACCAGGTCCCACCTATTCCATCCCCAGCCTCTAATACTTTTATCGAAAGGCCCATTTTCCTGAAACGGTATATTGAATAGAGACCAGCCAGTCCCCCACCAACAACTAAAATATCAAAATCATAATTATTCGATTTTGATTTAGAAGCACCCGCGTCCGGCATTATTGTTCCTTTCCTATGCGACTTTATTCATAATTTCTAACTTAAGCCGCAGTGATATCATATTCAGATAAAGAAACGGTCAAAAAATGTAATTCAAATAACGATATCACCAGCTTGTAGCAAGAAGATGAAGTTAACGAGACCCGTCAACTACTTCTCTATATTTTGCTCAAATGCCTTTTTCTGTGCAGGGGAAGCCTCTGCCTGATATTTTTCTTTCCATTTTGGATAGGGCATCCCATAGACTATTTCTCTTGCTTGTTCATAATCTAAAGTTTGACCGCGTTCCTCTGCCGCTGCTAGGTACCATTTGGACATGCAATTTCTGCAGAAACCCGCCAAATTCATGAGATCAATATTTTGTACGTCTTTGCGCTCATCTAAATGCGCCATTAACTGCCTGAACGCTGCCGCTTCTAACTCAAGTTTTGTTTGTTTATCAAAATGCTCATCTGGACTTGCCATAAAATTCTTCCAATTCCTCATTATCTGCTTATTTGTTTTTCTTGTTGTCAATAACCGATCATTATGTACCAAATTAAACGCAGCATCAAAGATTACAAGCATCGCATTTGCCAAAAACTTAAATGCAGTCCAAAGACGGAATCACTTTTTCAAGTGATGACCCAAATATTTCTGCCCATTTCTCTGCACCAGATGTGAACTCTATCAAATCTTGCCTAAACTCAACTGCTATAGAAATGAGGTTGTGTTCGGGCACGTGCTTAAGGAAAGTATAACCAGCTGGCTCACTTCCCGAATAAGGCTTATTGTCTCCAACATTTAACGAACCATTTTCACGCAAGCTGGATAACAGTGGATATGCTAAACGCTTATCGTCTTTCCATAGTACACCGATCTGCCATGGTCGAAAAACTCCGTCCATAACAGGTGTGAAACTATGGAGAGCAATTAAAAGCTGATTTTTTCTTCCGTTGAGTGTTGGGCTCCAACGCTTTAAATGTTGATCAATAGCGTTATGGTACGGATAGAATATTTCTTCTTCCCTAAGTTTCTGCGAGTGCGGATCAAGATCCTTATTGCCGGGTATCTCTGTTTTATCCGAGACAGCAGGTATCGATCCAGAACTGCCTGGGCGTCTATTACAGTCGATGACAAGTCTGGAATAATTTGCCACTATTAGTGGCGCATCAAATCTCTCCGATAAATAATGCGCAACAGTGTTTATTCCAATATCATACGCCACATGGCGTCTTAGTTCGTGTTTTGGAACTCCAAGATATTCAAGCTCTTGTGGTATCGCATCTCCATTATGGTCTGAAGTGAACAAGAGGCCAGAATTTTTCCCAACTCTAAATTGGGAAAAAGCCGCAGGGTCATTTAGATTTAAAAGTGACAATAAAAGCCCCAATCTATTTGCAAAATAAACACAAAATACCACTCATGTTAATCAACAAATAATATAAAAACTTAACTTGTCCAAAATTATTTTTCTATCGACCTCATGGAAAAAAATAAACAATTTAGTTAGATTAAAGTTTCAAAAAATCTCTATAAAGGAAACTTTCTATGCATTTTGGAGACCGGCTTATTAAAAGCACTCACAAAATCGGAAATCCACTCTGTGTGGGACTTGACCCATACCTAGATAAAATCCCCCCTCTATTTCAAAATGGTACAATGAAGCCTAGTGACCCGCGAACAGCCCCTTCAGTTGAGACGTTTTTGAGGGCTGTGATCGATGTAATAGTTGGCAAGGTAGCGATAATCAAACCTCAGTCAGCGTTTTTTGAGCAGCTCGGATGGAGAGGCATTAAGGCTTTGGATGCTATTATACAATATGCTCGAGACAAAGATATTTTAGTTCTTATGGATGCTAAACGAGGCGACATTGGTAGTACAGCACAGGCATACGCAAAGACCTACCTAAGCAAGGAAGCCTCACTACTTTCCGATGCTTTAACAGTTAATCCATTTCTAGGTAAAGATACGCTAGAGCCATATCTAACCGAAGTTAAGGATAATAATCGAGGCCTTTTCATCTTGGTCAAAACAAGCAATCCAGGTTCTGGCGATTACCAAAATGTGCTTGTTAAGGATATACCTCTTTACGAATTTATAGGGAATTCGTTACGTTCAATTACCTCTGAATTTGTTGGATCCGCTACAGGCTGGTCTTCGATAGGGATTGTAGTTGGGGCAACCTATCCAGAACAAGCAGATCGCCTCCGCGAGATACTCCCAAATGTACCATTTCTTATCCCAGGTTACGGTGCACAAGGCGGTGCAGCCGATGATGCTGTTAAAGCTTTTGTAAAAGGGAGTAACGGCTATGAAGGTGGGATAGTTAATTCATCACGTGGAATACTATTTTCTGATGGAAGTTACACCTCGAACACAAAAATATGGGAGTCAACTCTTTGCACGTCCGTTCAACACGCTGTTGATGGTTTAATCGACGCACTAGCGCGAAAGCCCTAGATTCTGCATTCTAGCAAAAAATAATCGGAAAAATTTCATGAAAATAAGCGCCATAGAAACTATTAGAATAGATGAATTCCCAAATTTACTATGGGTGCATGTTTGCACTGATGAAGGAATTGTTGGGTTGGGTGAGACTTTCTATGGCCCAGGGGCAGCGGAGGCTCATATACATGAAACTATTGCACCAATACTTTTAGACCAAGACCCATTACTTATTTCTAAACATCATTCAAAACTTATTGGTTATGTTGGTTTTAGTGGAGCAAGTGCAGAGCAACGCGGACGCTCAGCTATAGACGTCGCCCTTTGGGATATCTGGGGACAAGCAACCAATCAACCCATTCATCAACTACTCGGAGGTGCCGTCAGGGACGATATAAGAGTGTATAATACATGTGCTGGCTACCGATATGTTCGGAAGAGTTCTGGCCAGAGCACTAACAATTTTGGACTGGATACAAGTGAAGGCCTCTATGAAGATCTTGATGCATTTCTAAATAATGCAGATGACCTTGCGAACTCTCTTCTTGAAATGGGTATAGATGGTATGAAAATTTGGCCGTTCGATTACGCCGCTGAGTTATCAAATGGCCATCACATATCAAGCGCTGATATGAAAAAAGCTCTAAAGCCATTCGAAAAAATACGGAAGTCTGTCGGTGACAAAATGGACGTTATGGCCGAGCTTCATGCCCTTTGGGATCGACCAAATGCTGTTAAAATTGCCCGAGAACTGGAACAGTTTTCACCTTACTGGGTGGAGGATCCCGTTTTCATGGATCATCTCGGCTCATTAGATAGTGTAGCACGATCTACATCATGCCCCATAGCGGTGGGAGAGACACGTGGAGGTATCGCCGATTATAGATATCTCCTAGAGTTAGACTCACTTAGCTTGATTATAATGGATATTGCCTGGTGCGGTGGCCTCACCGAGGCCAAAAAGGTTGCTGCGATGGCTGAGGCGTGGCACGTTCCTGTTGCTTTCCACGACTGCACTGGTCCCGTAGCCTTAACAGCTTCTACTCATCTTGCTATGGCTTCAAAAAATTGTGAAATACAGGAAATAGTGCGAGCATTCTATTTTGGCTGGTATACTGAATTGATGACTAGCCTTCCTCCGATAAATAATGGCAGAATTTCCGCACCCAGTGCAGCGGGATTAGGGACAGCACTTCAACCAGAAACACTTAACAGAAAAGATTGCCATATCAGGCGGACTGTCCGAAGTTAAACCAAATCATATCTTCTAAATATTCAAAGACGAAATAGTAATAAGTCCACAACAAGATTATCTCTTAATATTAAAAGTTTTCTCAATTACGATTGTTAATTTTGTAAATTACAATTGGCGGCTAATCATTATCCCAAGGTTATTTATTAATGGAATTATGGATACCTATTACAATACTTGCTGCGTTTTCGCAGAATTTAAGGTCTGCACTTCAAAAACATTTGAAGTCTAAACTTAGCACTGCCGGCGCCACGTATATTCGTTTTTTCTATGCGATCCCATTCGCTCTCGCTTACCTCGTAATACTCAACCAAGTCTTTGATCTAAAAATGCCCAATCCGAATGCCGAATTTGTATTTTTTGGCATAATGGGGGGCTTAACACAAATCATTGCAACCGGCCTTTTAGTGTATCTTTTTTCCTTTCGAAATTTCGCCGTTGGAACAGCATATTCAAAAACTGAAACCGCTCAGACCGCGATTTTCGGCCTCGTGATTTTAGGGGACACTCTCACACCAGGTGCCATACTCGGTATAGCAATTAGTCTAATAGCAGTGATGGCCATTTCCACAGCTCGTCAAGAAACAGGCCTGAAAAGTATATTTTCTTCGCTTTTGCAAAAAACTGCACTTATCGGGATTGCCTCCGGTACTATGTTTGGTATCTCGGCGATTTCCTATCGAGCAGCTTCTCTTTCACTAGGTGGCGAAGGAGTCGCTATTCAAGCGGCATTTACCCTCGCTTGTGTCACAGTATTGCAAACGGTTCTTATGTCAGCTTATTTGATTGCAAAGGAACCCGGTGAAATAACAAACGTTATTAAGAATTGGAGCGTGGCAGGCCTTGTAGGTTTGAGCGGTATGGTCGGTTCTGCATGCTGGTTCACTGCTATGACCTTACAAAACGCTGCATATGTGAGGGCGTTAGGCCAAATTGAACTAGTATTTACTTTTGTCGCTTCCTACCTATTTTTTAAAGAAAAAAGCAATCTAAGCGAGATTATTGGAATAATAGCATTAGTAATCGGGATCTTGGTCTTGCTGATTGGAACCTGATACAATTTAAGATAAGGCATAGTCTGATGTGGCAGCGGGTATTGATACTTTCTTTTAGTCTGTTGATCCAATCTTGGACATTAGCCGTTGCGGAGACTGCTCACATGTTTACATTTAAGTCCATTGATGGAGAGCCTATTGCTCTTTCCGAATATACCGGTAAAGCAATATTAGTCGTAAACACGGCGTCTCGCTGCGGTTTTACACAACAATATAACGGCCTTCAAAGTTTGTGGGAAAAATACAGGGATAATGGGTTGGTGGTGATAGGCGTGCCATCAAACGATTTTGGAGGACAGGAGCCTGGCACTGAGAAACAAATTAAAGAATTTTGCCAGGTAAATTTCAACATCAGCTTTCCTATGACGGAAAAAACAAAGGTCAAAGGAGAACAGGCGCACCCATTTTTCTCGTGGGCAACCGAAGAACTTGGCAGTTTGTCTAAACCACGTTGGAATTTCTATAAGTTTTTGATAAATAAGCAAGGGAAAGCGGTAGACTGGTTTGCCTCAAGTACCAGCCCATCATCCCCAAAACTAATCTCAGCTATTGAGAAGGTTTTATCGGAACATGATTAAGTACCTTATCAAAAACTAGAACTTTCCTTCTTTTGCTAATAAAGTAAGCGTCTAACTTGAGGCAAAATCTTAAAATGGACATTTCAGATAGAACTTTTTATAGCGCAACCAGCACGAAAAAGGATTGGCGAGATGTCGTTAGTGAACTTTCTTGTAAATTAGAGAAAGGCTCGGGAAACCTCGGTATCATATACCTTTCAGAGGACCTCCTGGCGTCTTTAGAAAACATTATCAAAGAATTGAAAATAAAAACCAGCTGCGATAAGTGGTTGGGTGCAGGTGGGTACGGCGTTTTAAGCAACTTTGGCGAGTTTTACGGTGAGACTTCAGCAACAGTACTTCTTTTAGATTTACCAGAAGAAAGCTTCAAAGTATTTTCTGGAAATGAGAATATAGGGGTAGCAATCAAAGAGAGTGAAAAAGATTGGCTAGAGAGGGCGCACATGCCCCTTGCAATAACACATGCAGATCCAAGCCAGCCGACAACTATGGAGGCAATTAAGAACCTCGCGCGAGAAACAAATAGTTATTTAATTGGTGGCCTCACAGCGGCCTCTGGTGAAAGTCCACACATTTCAGATCAGTCTGGTAAAGCAATTAGTGGAGCGCTATTGTCACCAGAGACATGTGAGATACTGACAGGGCTAAGTCAGGGGTGTAGCCCAATAAGTGAAACACTTACTATCACTAAATCACAACGAAACATCATTCTAGAGCTTGATGGGAGACCCGCCTTTGATGTTTTGTTAGACCTTACAGGGAAAGAATTTCTGGACAACTTACAGAAAATGGGTGGAACAATCTTTGTCGCCTTTCCAATACTAGGATCTGACAAGGCAGATTACACTGTAAGGAACTTGGTCGGTCTGGATCCCCAAAATAAAGTCATAGCTATTTCCGAAAATATTTCCGATGGAGATAAATTACTCTTTTGCCGCCGCGATAAAGAAAGCGCCGTGAAGGACATGTATAGGATGTCTGAAGATTTGAAACGTAGGATTGGCGAAAAACAGATTAGAGGTGGTGTTTACATTTCATGCGCTGCAAGGGGGCCTAACCAGTTCTCAGGTTCCGATAGAGAAGTGGATATTATCAAGGAAACGTTAGGAGATTTCCCACTCGCAGGTTTTTATGCAAATGGCGAAATCAGCAGAGATGAAATCTATGCTTATACAGGCGTTTTAGCAGTATTTTTATAAAAATAAGCCGCTAATATGAAAAATGAGGCGTATTTCCGCCATTAATAACCTTTG
>Ga0160422_10000458_pt1 | contig 24423 bp, 21 predicted proteins | sample Fk160mmetaG_FD_108192 | JGI IMG/M metagenome (GOLD analysis project Ga0160422, IMG submission 108192) | Marine microbial communities from the Central Pacific Ocean - Fk160115 60m metaG | ecosystem: Environmental > Aquatic > Marine > Oceanic > Photic zone | place: The Central Pacific Ocean...
AAAGTTTTAGAGAGATAAATTGTACCTGCTCGAGCAGCGCAGGTGTGAGCAGCCTGAGGCATTCCTCTCTCTACATTTGCAACAAGATTGATTATATTTCCAGATGTCTTCGATTTTTTCCATCTTTTTGCCGCTTCTTGCATTACCCACCAAGGGGCATTTAAATTCAAATCTAAAACAGCCAGCCAGCCTTTTCTTGAAAAATCAATTGCATCTTGAGGAAATTGACCTCCAGCATTGTTTATAACGGTATTAATTTTTTTATAACGATGAAGAATTCCATCAAGTAAATTTTCAACCATCTCAGGGTCTCGGACATTTGAAACTTGCCAGAAAATTTCTTTACCACATCGTTCTAAAATTTCATCATAAACCTTTACAAGCTTTTCTTCTTTTCTGCCGCAAATAGTTACGTTTGCACCTAATCTAGCAAAAAGAAAAGCCATTGCTTTACCCATACCACTACCAGCACCAGTAATTAAAACTGAATGATCATTTAATAAATTTTCTTTATAAACCGTTTCCCTTGTTGCCAATTCTTCAAATGACAAACCAAATTTTTGCTTATTTTGCATAAAATTTCCCTATTACTTAACTTTTAATTATTTTTCTATGAAAGGATCCAGGACTTTTGGAATGCTTAAATCTTTCATTCTATTATGACCAATTTTTTTATCTAGTTCTTCATGCCATCTATAGATTCTTCTCTCTTGATAATTAAGAAGAACACCCTTAAATCCCGGGCTTGAAACACTTGCCTGAATTTCAGGAGCAAATTGTGTATCTTCATATAAAATATCTTCAAAGTTTTGTATTCTGGTCTCCCAAATATCTGGTAAATCTCCATCGCCCCAGTCAGGAGAAAACCAATGAACGTCTACTTCACATGTATCATCAGATGTTGGCCAAAATGTTAAAAATGGTATCCCAGTTGAAGAAGGAGGAGTAACTAGGTTAGGATAAAAACTATAAGAAGCATTATGATTTTTTGGTATTTCAGTTACGGTATCAATTTCTTTTAACCCTTTGGCACCTGGGTCTTTCCAATCATCTCTTCTGTGAGGGGTGACCATTCTTGAATGACCGTTGGGCCATAAATTGATTGTTGTACCTTCGATATCAATGAATCTGTTAACAGTTTTTTGATGAATAGATGGAACATGATAAACCTCAAGAAAAGCATCTAAAAGAACTTTTACATTACTTTCAACCGGGTAAGTTTTTGAATGTACATGTCTGAGATTATTGGGTTGAAACTGTTCCATATGATCTGCAACAATTCCAAGATAATCTCTTAAATTTTCTGCATCTGGATCTAGGTTTACAAAAATCCACTTACCCAATCTATCACATGATACTTCGATTAAATTTTGACAACTTTTATCAAGGTCAACAAAATCTCTCGGTGATCTAAGATTGATTAGATTTCCATCAAGATCATAACTCCATCCATGATAAGTGCAAACCAGTAACCTAGCTTTGCCTTTTTTCTTAGTGGCTACTGGAGCTCCTCTATGTCTGCATGTGTTATAGAAAGCTTTAATTTTATCATCACCAGAATTAACAATTAGGATAGGTGCTTTGAGCTTATCCCATATTAGATATGATCCTTTATCCGGAACCTCATCTAAATGACAAGCATAAACCCAGGATCTTTGCCATAAATATTTAATTTCAAGTTTTTGAAATTCTGGATCAGTATAACGCTCGCCGGGAATTAGAGGAAAACCCGGAAAGCCCTCGGGAGGACCTGTTCTTTCTCTCTCTTCTTCAAAGCCTTGTAAAACTTTTTTAGTATCTTCTTCAAAATTCATAAATAACATCTTTTAAATTAATAAGTCACACTAATTTATTTTTTGAATTAATACAATTTTTAATTTCTTTTATAAATTAAACAAGTACCAGTAAAAACCAAAATATCTTTTCCATCTGCAAACTTTACAGCATGATCAAAGATCACAACTCCTCTTTCATTTGATGTTGTTTCATGTTTTGAAATACATTCTGAAGTTACATAAATTTCATTGTCCGGGTACAATGGATTTTTCCATCTAACTTTGTCCCAACCAATTCCGCAAACAAAATTTATGTCACCATTTATTTTATGATCAAGTTGACGCCATAATGCAGCAACATGAATACCGCTTGCAATAATACTTTTAAATTTTGAATTTTTTGCTTCTATTATATCTGTATGAAACCATTGCGGATCATAATTTGAGGCGAAATCTATAATTTCTTTTTCGGTAACTAAATAATTTTCAGATTTTCTTTTTTCACCAACAATGACATCCTCATAATATCTCCATTCTATTTCAGATCTTTGCAATTTTATATTTTTCCGGATGTTATTGATGGCCAAAAATTATTAGCACCATTTGAAACTGCTTTTTCCCCAAGTATTTTAGCCCAATAAGTTCCTGAACCATACTCAGCCCTCCAAGACCAAAGTCTTCTTGTCGAAAAATGCAAACCATGCTCATAAGTAAAGCCAATAGCACCATGAACTTGGTGAGCGATGCTTGCACAAACTGAAATAGCATCATCAACTCTACTTTTAGCTGATGCAATTGCTAATTCATCACCACCATTATCCATTGACGAACTTGCGTAATCAGCTGCAACTCCTGAAGCAGCAACATGCGTTGCTAGTACAGCAAGTTCTTGTTGAATTGCCTGAAATTTAGCTATAGGTCTTCCAAATTGAATTCTTTCATTTGCATATCTAACGGATTGATTTAACAAGGATTCTAGTCCACCTGCAATTTGACATGAACGCATCAAAGCTCCAATTTTTAAAATAAAATCTGAATTAAAATCTACATTTACTATATTAAGAGCTTCAACATCTCTAAATTCAATATTATTTCTACTTTCTAATGCAATATTTTTATCATCGCTGATAGAACTATCTAAAATAGGTACTAATGCTAATTTTGATTTATTATTGTTATTTATGATTGCTACACCATGTGTTGAGTGGTTTCCAAAAGGTGTTCTGTTTGAGATGCCTGAAATTTTATTGTCATTTAATTCCAGTTCACCTTCTAGAATAGTAATTATGGAATTTTCTGGACAAGTAATCCCTCCTAAACCTAAGAGATAACCAGCAACTATATTCTCAGCGAGAGGGATTGGAGCTTGATATCTTCCTATAGCCTTGAACAAAATCCCTGCATCAAACCAGGTACCGCCAACACCCCCAAGATTTTCAGGAACAAGAACAAGATTAAGACCATTATTTAAAACTTCATTCCATAAATTTTCTGGCCATTCTCCTTTTTCGGCGGAAATAATACAATCTTTTGTTACATGATCTGAAAAAATTTTTTCTACACTATCAGATAATAACTGTGAGGTTTCACTAATCATTACCTTAGTCCTAGACCTCTTGCAATTATTCCTCTTAGTATCTCTCTCGTTCCACCTCTAAGAGAAAAGGAAGGAGATATTTGTGTAAGTATTGCTAGATATCTTTGAAAATCTGTACCATTTGAGTCTGGTTCAAGACCCATTAATCTGTGCGCTATATTAGGAAGCTCTTGTTCAAAAACTGCACCTAAGTCCTTAACAACTGAAGCCTCTAGGGCAGGATTTTCTCCTTGATCTAACATGCCAGCAACAGATACAGACATTTGTCTTAATGTTGTAAGATGAGACATCTGCCTACCTATTTCAATAACACCTTCATCATCATTTTTATTTGAAAATTCATTTACAAGCTCTTGAAGCAAAATATAACTGGATAAATATCTTTCTGGACCAGATCTCTCAAGAGCCAACTCAGCAGTTACTTGATTCCAACCATTTCCTTCAGTACCAATAAGCATATCCTCGGGTACCTCAACATCCTCAAAAATTACTTCATTAAAATGATGTCTTCCAGCTAAGTCAATAATCGGTCTAATTGTAACCCCAGGTAAAGATAGATCCACAATAAATTGACTAAACCCACCGTGCCTGTCTTCTTCTTGAGATGTTTTGAAAAGAGCAATCATGTACTGACATCTATGTGCACCGGATGTCCATAACTTTGTACCGTTAACAAGATATATATTACCCTTCTTTTCAGCCTTTGTTCTCAAAGCTGCAAGATCAGAACCGGAGTCAGGTTCTGACATTCCAATACAAAAATAAGACTCTCCTTTTAAAATACCTGGAAGGAGTTCTTTTTGATGTTTTTCGGAACCATACCTAATAATGAGTGGTCCAGATTGCCTATCAGATATCCAGTGAGCGCCTACAGGTGCACCTGCAGTTAACATTTCCTCTAAAATTACATAGCGTTCCATAGAGGATCTTCCTGCACCACCATATTCTTTAGGCCAATTCAATCCAATCCAACCTTTTTGTCCAACTTTCCTACTAAAATTTTCATCTGCTCCATACCAAGTCTCGGCTCGGGTTTCTTTGGGGATATCCTTTAATGCATCAGATAGAAATTCTCTAACTTCATGTCGTAATATTTCCGCTTCATTAGGAAATTTAGTTAAACGAAAATTAAAAGGTGTATTCATATGAGTCTCCAAATTTTACTATTTTGATTAATTATAGAAAAATAAACTATAACCTGAATCTTTACTATGCGACAAAATAATGATCAAATTTATATAATTTAATCAGCAATTTTCAATAGCTGTTTTCCTTTATTTTTACCATCAAAAAGGCCTTTAAGAGTGTCAGGTGCATTCTTAAAACCCTCTCGCAAATCTTCTTTACAAATCAATTTGCCATCTTCAATCCATTTTTTCATTTTTTTTCTGGCCGAAACTGTCTCTGATACATAATCTAACATCAAGAAACCCTGCATGGTTGCTCTTTTGAAGATTAAATTTGAATAATTTTCAGGTCCAAAGTTCATATTGTCGGTTTTATGCCTTGATATTATTCCACAAATAGCGATTCTAGCATTTAATGCTAAATGTAGAAGACAATCATTTAAAATTCTCCCACCAACATTATCATATACAATATCAGCTCCATTAGGACAAAATTTACCTAAACTTTCATTAAGGTTTTCAGATTTATAATCTATAGCACCATCGAAGCCAAAATCGTTGATAAGCATTTCACACTTTTCTTTTCCTCCTGCAATGCCATAGACATTGCATCCAGCAATTTTAAAAATTTGACCAGCTAAAGAACCAACCCCCCCTGCGGCACCGGTTACAATTACAGTATCGCCTGGATTTGGTTTACTTATTTTAGTAACTCCAAAATATGCAGTCAGTCCTGTACCGCCAAGTGCACCTAAATAAGCTGTTGGCATTTCTGTGTCTTCAATTAATTCTATATCATCTTCATTTAATATAGGATGAGTTTGCCAGCATGTCTGACCAGAGACAATATCACCTTTTTTAAATTTTTTAGATTTACTTTCTAATACTCTTGCAATTCCGCTACAACGCATCACATCGCCTATTTCAAGAGGTGCGACATAATTAGATATATTTTCCATCCAACCTTTTTGAGCAGGTTGAAATTCAATAACCATATTTTCTAAAAGTAATTCACGATCATTAAGATCTCTCAATTCTTCTTCTTTGTAATCAAAATCGTCGTCAGAAATAGGGCGACCAATAGGTCTCCCTGCGAGAGTAAATTTTTTATTTAGCATATTAATTCTCTTAGGTTGTTATAATAGTACAAGCAGATATACCTGGAGCACCATATACGTGTGTATAAGCTGTTTTGGGATTACCTTGAACTTGTCTTTTACCTGCTGCACCTCTTAGTTGAACACAATTTTCATAAACCTGCCTCAAACCTGAAGCCCCAATTGGTTCACCATTAGCAATACACCCTCCGTCTGTATTAACGGGAAACTTTCCATTTAACTTGGTATCGCCATCTTGAAGTAATTTCTCTTGTTCACCATCCTTGCAAAAACCATTTTCAGACATGTGCATAATCTCAGCACCAGACTCTGTATCTTGCAATTGAGCTAAATTAATATCTTCTCTTGTCATACCTGCCATTTCAAAGGTTGCATCTGAAGCCCCAACTGTTGGGCTAGGACCTCTTTCAATTTCAAGGGATGGACTAAAAACTTCAAAAGAGCCTAATGGGCGAGATCTAAAAGCAGCACCTTTTAAGAATAATGGCTTACTTGTGTATTTATGAGCTAATTCGGCTTTACATAAAATTAAAGCAACTGCTCCCTCAGCAGGTGAACAAAACATATATTTTGTAAGAGGATCAGAAACCATCATAGCATTTAAAATTGTATCTTTTGATACGGGTTCTCTTCTCCATGCATTTGGATTTAAAGAAGCATTATTAAATGCTTTTTCAGCAACCAAAGCTAATGTGTCAGAAGTAATACCATAATCATTCATATAACGTTGAATTTTCATTCCAAAAAACTGTGTTGTTAACATTAAACCAGTTTCGCCATACCACCTTGGCAAACCAGATGCTTCAGGGTCAGCGTTAAATGCTCCCCTGGGATGCTTATCAAATCCTACAGCCATTCCAATATCAAATTGCCCTGATTTTATCGTAGTATATGCTGAGAGAAGTGAAGATCCTCCAGTTGCACACCCGTTAGATACGTTCATAAAAGGTATACCTGTTAAACCTAAATCATTTACCATTGCATCAGCACTTCCAGCTGCTGCAGATCCTCCAAATGCAAATTGAATATCACTCCACTCCATATTTGCATCAGATAATGCTTCACGAGCAGCATGAACCCCTTGTTGTAATCCAGTCATACCCTCTGTTCTTCCAAATGGATGAATACCAATACCTATTATAGCTACATCTGACATAAATAATTCTCCTAATTAATTTTTACACGGCCTAAAAGAAAACATCATTAATTCCTCACCTTCCTCGTTTTTCACAAATGGGTCAATAGATAATTCCATCTCCATACCAATTTCTAAATCCTCAGGATTAACTCCCTCCAATCTAGACTCTACCATAATTTCACCTGGTAGCTCAATATACCCCACAGCATATGGTTTAAAGTCCTCAGGATTTTCTGTACCAATATATGGTGTCTTAGGCATAAATCTCTGAACAGTCCAGGTCCATAATTTTCCTTTTCTTGAAAGTTCTACTTGCTCATGTGTATTTGATTTTTTTGCTGGAAAAAAATACCTACCTGTTTCAGTATCTTTACTCCCCAATAATTTTGGTTGATCAGAGGGCCAAGTAAATAAATTTTCAGCTATTGGTTTTTGGTTACTCATAAATAAACTCCAAACTTAATTGATTTGTCTTTCTTTTCCTTCCCAATAAGGTGCTCTTAATTCTTTTTTTAATATTTTTCCTGAAGGATTTCTAGGTAATTCCGAAATAAAATCTACTGATTTTGGAGATTTAAAACCAGCTATTCTTTCTCTTGTAAAATCAATTATTTCTTTTTCACTAGCTTTTTTTCCTTCCTTAAGAACTACAATAGCCTTAACAGCCTCACCCCATTTATCATCAGGAATTCCTATTACTGCTACATCGCTTATACTTTCATGACCAAAGATAGCACTCTCAACCTCGGCTGGGTAAACATTTTCTCCTCCAGACACTATCATATCTTTTACTCTATCATGAACATAGACATATCCATCAACATCCATGTATCCGGCATCGCCTGTTCTCAACCATCCATCTTTAAGTGTTTTTTCAGTTTCTTCGGGAAGATTCCAATAACCCAACATATTTGACGTAGACCTAACGGCAATTTCACCTACACTTCCTATTGGTACTTCATTACTGCTATCATCTAAAATTGCAATTTCACAATGTGGATAGGCTTTTCCAGCTGATTTCATTCTTTCATTTCCCTCAATTGAATGATCTTCAGGAGGAAGGTAGGTTACTGATCCACATGTTTCTGTCATACCATAAAGCTGAACGAATCCACATTCAAAAACTTCAATAGCCTCTTTAAGAAGGTCCAGAGGAATTGGGGAAGCCCCATAAAGAATATATTTTATATTTGAATAATCAGTTTCTCTAGATTTTGGATGATCAAGAACCATCTTCATCGCTGCTGGGACCATAAAAATTTTTGAAATTTTATGTTTTCCGATAGCATCCAAAACGTCCTCCGGAAGAAACTCTTTCAAAACTACATTTTTTGCACATGCATATAAACCTTGTAGACCCCATCCAGCACCGCCTATATGAAAACTTGGCATTGCAACTAAGCTAGCATCGTCTTCAGACCATTCGCCAAATTCCATCCCTTCCTGTGGTTCTTGATTTCGAGATGAATGAAAGTTTCCATGAGTAAGTTGAACACCTTTTGGATGACCAGTTGTTCCTGATGTATACATTTGAATAGCAACATCCTCTAATGAAGATTTTCTTGAACATTGATCAGTGGATTGAGAGTTTTTCCAATCCTCAAATGATAACCAACCATCTTTTGAGCCTGAAATACATACTACCTGTTCTACATTTGTGGATAATTCAAGAATTTTTTCTGCGAGATCAAAAAACTCTTCACCAACAAATAAAACTTTTGCACCACTATCATTTAAAATATATGCAACTTCTGGTGGAGCTAAACGCCAATTAATTCCAACAATCACTGCATTTGCTTTCGAACAACCAAGTACTACTTCGTAAAAAATGTCTGAATTTTTATCCATAAAAGCTACCCGATCTTGATCTTGAACACCTAAACCAACAAGACCATTTGCAACTCTTTCGGTTTTTAAATCAAAATCTTTATAAGTTGTTTGTTTATCCTCATAAATGAGAGCAATTTCATTTGGATTATGTTTAGCATGATATCTTGGGATATCACAAAGATGAACTATGTCTTCGTAGTAAGGCATTACTTCTCCCCTCAAAAAAAACAAGATTTATTCTTAATTACTATTTTTAAACTAATCAAGTATGTTTATACTTTGCTAAATGATATTTTTTAGTTATTAAGTAATTCAACAAGAAATAAATTGGAGCAAAAAATGGATTTAAGTTTTAAACCTGAGTATGAAGAATTCAGAAAAGAAGTTATCGACTTTTTGGATAAAGAGCTTACTACTGAATTAAGGGAAGCGGGAAAACTTACAGCTAGTGTTTTTAGTGAGGTTGAATACTCATCAAAATGGCACAAAATTTTACACAAAAAAGGATGGATTGGTTCCAAATGGCCAAAAGAATATGGTGGAACAGGTTGGGATGACATGCAAAGGTATATCTTTGCGAGCGAGTGTTCCAAAGCTGGAGCTCCATCACCTACAGCTATGGGATTAGCCATGGTTGGACCAGTTCTAATGAAATATGGAACTCAAAAACAAAAGGATTTTTATTTACCAAGAATTCTATCCGGTGAAGATTTTTGGTGCCAAGGTTATTCTGAACCTGGCTCAGGATCTGATCTAGCATCACTCCAGTGCAAAGCTGTAAAAGAAGGTGATCACTACATAATAAATGGTACAAAAATTTGGACTACTCATGCTCAACACGCAAATAGAATATTTTGTTTAGTTAGAACTGATAACTCAGGAAAACCTCAACAAGGTATAACCTTTATTTTGATAGATATGGATACTCCTGGAATTGAAATTAAACCAATAATAACAATGGCTGGAGACCATGAGGTCAACCAAACATTTTTTGATAATGTAAAAGTTCCAGTTGAGAATGTTGTTGGTGAAGAAAATGATGGATGGACGGTTGCAAAATATTTATTGGAATTTGAAAGAGGTGGTAATTATGCTGCTGGAATTCAATCTAATATAGAAAAAATAAGACAGATAGCATCAGTAGAAAGATCGGATACAGGAGAAAGTCTGTTAGAAGATGATGCATTCCTTAAATCACTCTCTGAAACAGAAATTAAAGCACAAGCTCTTCTTATGACTGAACATCGAATTATGGCGGATATAGCAGAGAGAGGACACCCTGGTCCTGCTTCATCAATTTTGAAATCAAGAGGATCTAATTTAAAACAAGAAGTTGACATGCTTACAGTTGAAGCGGTCGGTTATTATACAATGCCTCTACAAAATGAAGCTAGACAACCTTTTTCAAATGTTGAAAAAATTGGTCCAGATCATGCTCTTACAGCTTTTCCATCTTATTTGAATAACCGTGCATCAACTATTTATGGTGGATCAGATGAGGTACAAAGAAATATTATGGCAAAATTTGTACTTGGACTATAAATAAAATAATGGATCTCTCTAAGTTAGAAAAAATTTTTGGAGAGAGACTTGTAACATCGAAAGCTGTAAGAATTCAGCATAGCCATGATGAGTCGTGGCATGTGCCGAATTCTATTCCTGATGCTGTAGTATTTCCAGAAAGCTCAAATGAAGTATCAATAATTTTAAAATTTGCAAATGAAAGGAGAATTCCTATCATACCCTTTGGTGCAGGAACATCTTTAGAGGGTCAAGTCCATGCACTAAAAGGCGGTATAACAATTAACTCCATTTATATGAATAAAATTAAAGAAATTAATTTAGAGGATATGGATTGCAAAGTTCAACCTGGTGTAACCAGAGAGGATTTAAATTTATCCTTAAGAGACACAGGTTTATTTTTTCCAATAGATCCAGGGGCAAATGCCTCTATAGGTGGAATGTGCTCTACTGGAGCATCAGGAACAAATACAGTAAAGTACGGCACCATTAAACAACAAGTTATGGGGTTAAAAGTTGTAATGCCTGATGGTGAAATTATTAAAACTGGATCTAGAGCAAGAAAATCCTCAGCTGGATATGATTTAACACAACTAATGCTGGGGTCAGAGGGAACTCTGGGTTACATCACAGAAATCGATTTAAAACTTTACGGAAGACCAGAAGCAATTTCAGCGGGTGTATGTAATTTTAAAAACCTTGATGGTGCAGTAAATACTGTCATTGAGGCAATTCAGATCGGTCTTCCATTATCTAGAATTGAGCTATTAGATGAAGTCCAAATAAAAGCAATCAATAAATATAAAAGTACAAACCATGATGAGAAACCAACATTATTCATTGAGATTCATGGATCTCCTCTTGGGGTTAAAGAACAAATTCAACAATTTCAAATGATATCAAAAGAAAACGACTCAATTAAATTTGATTGGTCTGATCAACAAACTGAAATTGATCGGCTATGGAGTTCTCGACATAATGCTTATTATGCAGCTTTAAACCTTTGTCCTGGAAAAAAAGCTTTTACAACAGATGTATGTGTACCTATCTCATCTTTAACAGAATGCATTCTTGAAACCAAAAGAGATATTGAAGCCTCAAATATAATTGCCCCTATTGTTGGACATGTTGGTGATGGAAATTTTCATTTAATTTTACTTCTTAATCCCGAAGATAAAGATGAGGTAAGTGAAGCAAAAAAAATTAATGATAACCTTGTCGAAAGAGCATTAAAAATGAAAGGAACCTCAACTGGTGAGCATGGAATTGGTATTGGAAAAAAAGATTTTTTAAAGACTGAAAAAGGCAATTCTGTTAATATAATGTCTCAGATTAAAAGATCTATTGATCCAAACAATATAATGAATCCTGGAAAAATATTTTAGAAAAAACCACCGTACTCTGGGGAAGAGTACGGTGGTAAACTAGTCATGTTTACAAGGGGGGAGGTATATGACTAATTCTTGAACTCTGGATAAGCATCCATTCCTAATTCGGAAATATCTAATCCAGAAGTTTCTTCTTCCTCTGTAGGTCTAAGACCAAATACTACTTTAAGAACAGTCCATCCAATTGCACTTAAAACCACAGTAAATAAACCAATACTTACAATACCGATGATTTGAGTTGCCATATCACCGCTTCCATTGAGACCAGGTATAGCAACTGCTAACGTACCCCAAATACCAGCAACTAGGTGAACTGAAATTGCTCCTACAACATCATCAATTTTTAACTTGTCAAGTAATGGTATAGCCAATGTACATATTATACCGCCAATAGCACCAATTATGATTGCCTGTAATGGTGTTGCCACATCAGGACCAGCTGTAATAGACACCAAACCTGCTAATGCACCATTTAAAACAAATGTTAAATCAGTTTTTTTGTATAAAACCATTGATAATATAAGGGCAGCAACTAAACCGGCACAAGCAGCCATATTAGTATTTACATAAACATTTGCCATTGCTGCTGCATCTGCTGCAGAACCCAATGCTAACTGAGAACCACCGTTAAAACCAAACCAACCAAACCATAATATAAAAGTACCTATTGTAGCTAATGGAAGGTTAGAGCCAGGAATAGCGTTTACTTGACCATTTGGGCCATACTTACCTAAACGGGGACCTATTATTATAGCTCCAGTTAAAGCTGCCCATCCACCTACTGAGTGAACTATAGTTGAGCCAGCGAAATCAGAGAAGCCCATCTCAGATAACCATCCGCCACCCCATGTCCAGGAACCTTGGATAGGATAAATTATACCAGTAAGAACTACAGCAAAAATTAAAAAAGGAACTAATTTAATTCTTTCTGCAATTGTACCACTTACTATGGACATTGCAGTTGCACAAAAAACCATTTGGAAAAACCAATCTGACATTTTTGAGTAACCATCAGATGGATCTACAGCTGCTTCAGGATTCCAAAGAGCAGGTGTACCAATATAACCACTCACATCATTATACATGAAGCCATAACCGACAAGATAAAACATTATTCCAGCTAAACTATAAAGTGCAACATTTTTAACACAAATAGTAGCTGTATTTTTTGTTCTTACTAAACCAGCCTCAAGACAAGTAAATCCTAAAGCCATAAGCATTACGAGAAAACCACTAACTAAGAAAGAGAAGGTATTAAAAACATAAGCTGTTTCTGCACTTACCTCAGCGTTAGCTGTACCAGTCATAGCCAGGAATGAGAACCCGGCCATAACTATCATTTTTTTAAATAAACTTTTCATTTTAAAATATCCCTATAAGTCTAAATTAACCGCTAATAGCGTATGTAATGACAAAGAAAGGATCACTGTCATCTCTGCTGCTGTCGATTATTCCAAATGAAAAACCAGAGTCAAAGTCGATTGAAATACCATAATCTGTTTCTTCATCAGCGGCATCATAATCATAGAAACCCAGGTGAAGACTAATACCTATTGCATCTGTAGCTGCGAAACCAGTATCAATCGTGTAATAAACATCATCACCAAAATCCATATCCCAATCTGCGTCAGCTAATATATTTGCTCCAAAAGAAAAAGCACCAATATCAGCGGAAATATTAACCTCACTAAAATCATAACCAGCATCAGTATTATCGGGGTATGCATAGTAAATGTAACCAACGCTTACAGGACCAAAGCTATATCCAGCATAGACATCTAACTCATAAGTAGTATTATCACCAAAGTCGACATTTGATACCCAAACACCGGCTGAAAAACCTGACTCACCAGAAACATCTATGCCACCTGAAACTGCGGCACCTTTACCCTGTGACATTCCTCGCCATATATATTCACTTGTTACAGCTGTATTCCATTCAACAGCTGCCATGGCAACTCCTGACATTGAAAAACTCAATATACCTGCAACTAAAAACTTTTTAATTTTATTAGTTGTTTTTTTAATAATCATTTTGACCTCCAATTAGTTATTCGCGAAATCGCAACTAATAAAAGCAATTTCAATACCAACTTTTGAAAAATTAATATTTTTTTATAATTTTTTGTAATTTATGATAATTTTTAAGAGTAAAATATTTATATAAATCAATTATTTATAGAATTTTCAATAAATTCCATTCTATCCTGTCCAAAAAACATTTCGTCGCCAACAAATATCGTTGGAGCTCCAAAGGCACCTTTTTTGACAGCATTTTCAGTATTAGAAATTAATTTATTTTTAATATTTTGATCTGATATTCTTTTCATAAAATCATTAATATCAAAGTTACTATCAATAAGAACTTTTTTAAGAACTTCTTCATCATTTAAATTTTTCGGATCTATCCACATATTTTGAAAAATAACATTTACATATTTCAAAAAATCACCTTCCTCTTGATATGAAACTGCACCTCTCATTAGAGATAATGTATTAATTGGAAAATAAGGATTTCTTTTGTAAGGTACTTTGTATTTATCAGCATACCTCTGAAGGTCAACCATCATATATTTTCCTTTAGCAGGGACTGATGCTGGCGGATTATTTCCTGTGGCTTTAAAAACCCCTCCTAATAAAATAGGACAATATATAAGATTAGCTTTTTGCCTTTCGGCAATTAATTGAAGTTGTGTAAAAGCTAAATAGGCAGTAGGACTACCAAAATCAAAATAAAATTCAATGTTTTTCACCATCCTAAATCTCTCTAAGCAGATGACCTCCATCCGCTATAATAGTTTCACCGGTTATATAAGAACCTGCATCACTTACTAAAAGTAATAATGGACCATCCATTTCACTAAAATCTCCAACTCTTCTCATTGGAATTCGATTAATCATATCATTACTTAAATCAGAGTCTATAAAATCTTTGTTGATATCAGAACGCATATAGCCTGGTGCTAAAGCATTTACCCTAATTGAATACTTTGCCCATTCTAATGCCATTTGCCTTGTTAAATGAGACAAACCTGCCTTAGAAACACAATATACACCATTTCCTTTTTGAGGAGCTTCGCCACAAATTGAGGAAATATTTAACACATTTCCACCTTTTATATTTTTTTTTCTTCTACCGGCAACCCATTCCCTTGCAAGAAACCAAGGTCCCCTTAGATTTGTATTTATAACTAAATCCCATTCATCTGATGTTGTTCCGTCAATAGAACCAACAGTAGTAGTACCTGCATTATTAACTAAAATATCTATTTCGCCCATACTAGAAATAACTGAATTTAAACAAGATTTAACATTTTCCTCATTAGATACATCTAAATCATAAATTTCTGCTGCCCCTCCTGATTTAATAATAAGATTTTCAGTTTCCTTTAGCTTCTCTTTTCTTCGGGCTGCTAGCGCTACTTTTGCTCCTGACTTTGATAATGTTAAGGCTATTGAAGCTCCGAGACCACTTCCTCCACCTGTTACAAGGGCTACTTTTCCATCTAAATTAAATATTGAATTCATATTTTTTTCCTTCATTTTAATAATCCAAGAGCAGATGCAGTCATTGCTCTTATTCCCGTAGTGATGGTAGGTTCTGGATCAGGTGCAAAAAATGGAGAATGAATTGAAACCATATCAATTTCATTATTCAAATATTTCTCCCAATTTTCTTTAGATGTTCCTCCCAACCAAAATAATAAACTTGGTATTTTTGGATCTTGTCTACCATACCTAGCAAAATCCTCTCCTCCCATAACTGCAGATATTTCAATAACGTTGTCTTTACCAATTTCATTTTTTATAAAATTCAAAACTTTATTTGAAAACTCGGGATCATTATATAAAGCAGGAGTATATTCATCCTTAACTAGAACCTTAGGCATTTTATTTTCAGGCAACCCTGCTGCAATGCCAAGACCTTTAACAATTTTTTTTATTTCATTAATTGTTTTATTCCTAACGTCATCACTATAAGACCTCAGAGTTAACTGAAGCTTTACCTCCTCAGAAATAATATTATGCTTAAAACCTCCATGAATTGAACCAACTGTTACGACTGATGGTTCTAATGGATCAATTTTCCTACTTACTATTGTTTGTAAGGATAAAACAATTTGTGAAGCCAAAACTATTGGATCAATTGTTGTATGAGGATAAGCTCCATGACCTCCAACACCATTTACTATTATATCAACGCTATCAACATTTGCCATCGCGTAACCGAGTTGATAGCCAATAGTTCCTGCAGGACCCATTCCGCCAACGTGAAGGGCTAAATTAAAATCAGGCCTTGGAAATCTCTCGAATAGACCATCCTCAAGCATAGCCAATGAACCCTGACCAACTTCCTCAGCAGGCTGAAGTATTAACATTAGTGTACCAGACCATTTATTTTTTAAAGAAATTAAATTCTTAGCCGTGCCAATCAATACAGACATATGTATGTCATGACCGCAAGCATGCATTACCGGTACTTCCTCACCAAACCTATTTATTTGTCTTACTTTAGAGGCGTATTCAAGATTAGTTTTTTCCTCGATAGGTAAAGCATCCATATCTGCTCTTATCATGAGAGTTGGTCCTTTACCGTTCTTTAGAATTGCAACAACGCCTTTTTCACCAACACCTCTCGTTACTTCATATCCTTCTAATTCAAGAATGTCTGATAGATATTTTGCTGTTCTATCCTCTTGCCAAGAAAGTTCAGGGTTTGAGTGAAGAAATTTATACAAATTTACAATTTCATCAATTTCATATTCTGCTAATGCATTTGAACTTTTCGAACCCAATGAAAGAATAGAAATTAAAATTAATAAAAGTTTTTTATATCTAATATTGTTCAACTTTATCCTCAATTGCTTTACCTCTTCCAGGTATTAGTATTTGTCGTAAAAAAGTACATATAATTTTATTATCTTGATTTGTGCCTGTGGTCCTAATTTTTACTATCCCTTGGCCTTTTCTTGACTTTGATTCCCTTTTTTCCAAAACTTCTGAAGAACCATATATTGTATCTCCACAAAAAACAGGTGATGGAAATTTAATATCGTCCATACCTAAATTAGCAATTGCCTTCTGACTACAATCCGAGACACTCATTCCAATCAATAGCGACAAAGTGTAGGTTGAAACAACCAAATTTTTACCAAATTCAGTTGCTTTACCATACTCAGCGTCAAAATGAAGTGGGTGTGTATTTAAAGTCATAAGTGTAAATAAATGATTATCATACTCAGTCACAGTCTTTCCTGGTCTATGATCATAAATATCACCAATTTTAAAGTCTTCAAAATACCTACCAAAAGTTTCTCTGTAATGATTTGGTCCAATTTCCTTTGAATTCTTAACCATTTTAAAATCCTCTCATAAAGTAAACGAAATTTAGATATTCTATATATATTTAAAATACATACTATTGATATAAAAAATTATATAAAAGTTTATGAAGTGTAATATTAATTTTTATTAATTCTTAAATACTTAACTTAAAATGTTATTATTATATCGATTCTACTTTAGGTTCTTTAATGACTATAAAAAATAATTATAAATATGATAATTCATTTATAAAAAAATTTTTATTTATTTTTTTTATTCTATCGCTTGCTAGTTGTTCATCTACAAAAGAAAAATATGAAAGCGAACTACCCTCACTTCCCTCCGATTGGTCTTCATCATATCAGTCAATGAGAGAAATTGATGGATGGGCTGAAACCTTTAATGATAAAGAGTTATTAAAATTGATTTCTGAGGCTCTTGAGAACAATAAAGATTTGAGAATTGCATCAAAAAGATTAGATATAGCAAGAGCATCCGCACGTGCCTCAATAGCTCCGTTGTTACCTACAATAGGAGCGAATGTCTCAAGAATTCAATCATCAGTAATAATTGATAATCAAAACAACCCAGAAAGATTATATGCCTATCAAGATAGTTTGGGAGTGCAATTAAATTGGGAATTAGATATATGGGGTAAGTTATCAATACAATCTCGTTCTTCATTTAAAGATCTTGAGTCTATTGAAGCTGATTTAGAATTTGCAAAACTTTCAATTGCCGGTTTAACTGCGCAATCCTGGTATCTTTTTTCAGAAGCAAAACTCCAAAAAGACCTCGCCGAGAGAAATCTAGAAACAAGAATAAGTACACTAAAAAAAGTTGAAAACAGATATATGAAGGGTATCGCTCAAAGTAGAGATTTAAGGCTAGCTCGGTCTGAGGTTGAGTCAACAAGAGCTGATCTCATTAACAAACAGCAAATTTTGAATGAAACAGCAAGAATTATTGAGGTAATTATTGGTCGCTATCCAGAAGCAAACATTGTACCTGGTGATCTTCCGTCAATTCCTCAAAACCCAAATATTGGAACACCATCTGAAAGACTTCCCCTTAGACCTGATATTAGATCCCTTGAAGCCCAAATTGAGTCCGCTGGGCTTCAATTAACTTCAACTAGACTGGCTTTTCTTCCTAGCGCCTCTCTAAACGCTCAATGGAATACACTTGAAAATAATTGGTCAGATGCTCTTGAGCCAGACAGATTAGCAGGCTCAATTATAGGATCAATCACACAAAGTATTTTTCAAGGTGGAAGAAGAATTGCTAATTCAAAAATTAAAAAAGCACAATTAGAGACCATTTTGGAGACCTATGCGCAAGCTTTGCTATTTGCCGCACAAGAAGCAGAGGATGCAATTGCTGCAGAAGAAACTCTGGCAAAAAGAGAAATTGCAATTAATAAGGCTTTTGAAGAATCAAAAGCTGCTGAAGAACTAACACTAGATCAATATAACAGAGGATTGAGTACAATTTTTGAATTATTAGACGCACAATCAAGACGACTTAATTCTGAGAGTTTACTTATAAACGCAAAAAGATTAAGGCTTACCAATAGGATTAAAATGTATCTTGCTATTGCAACACCAGTTTATGGAAACAATTAAATATGAAGAGAGTTATTCAATATATTATTAGCTCAAGAATAGGACCAATATTGGTTATTTTAATTGGATCATTTTTTGCTTTTTTAATATCTGTCTCAAGTCCTAAACCTAAAAAAGGAATTGAATTACCAAAACCGACACCAGTTTTTTATGAAGTCGTTACAAAAAAAAATATAACCTTAAAAATTTTTACTAATGGAGAAGTCAAACCCCTTAATGAAATAAACCTAATTTCTCAGGTTTCTGGTCAAATTGTTGAAGCTGCTGACGAATTTGTCGAGGGCGGTATTATTAAAGCAGGTTCACCTCTTGTTTGGATAGATAACAGAGATTATAAATTGGCTGTAATTTCGGCTGAATCAAGGGTAGCACAAGCAAGTAAACTTTTAGAGAGAGAAATTGCCGAGAGTGAACTTGCTAAAAATGATTGGGAAGAATTAGGTATTGGTGAAGCTAGTCCACTTACTTTAAGAATACCCCAGCTCAAAGAAGCAGAAGCTGCAGAAAAAGCAGCATTAGCAGACTTAGAAAAAGCCAAACTTAACTTGGAAAGAACTATCGTTAAACTTCCATTTCAAGGAATTATTCGAGAAAAAAGAACTGGAGTTGGGCAGTTTGTTGGTGCTGGGAGTATTCTTGCAACAGCATTTTCTACAGAAGAAGTTCTTATTGCCTTACCACTTACTGATACAGAATTATCATATTTAGGATTACCCTTGGCATATGAAGAGGAAAAACCTTTTACTGGACCAAAGGTAAAATTCCTCTCCTCGGTCTCAAATAAAACTTTTGAGTGGGAAGGAAGAATTGTAAGAACTGCTGGTTCAATTGATCCGCCTACTAGGCTTGTTTATGTCTATGCTGAAGTTATAAACCCCTATCAACAATCACCTCCACTTGCTATAGGAATGTTTGTTGATGCAATTATTGATGGTAAAACAATTAAAGACGGTTTTTTAGTCCCTAATTCTGCAATCAATAATAATTCAAATATATACGCTATTGATAAAAATGATAATTTAGAAATTAGAGAGATAGAGGTTCTTGGAACAGAGAACGATTATGTAATAATTAAAGGTGAAATTAATGAAGGCGAAAGAGTTGTTGTTTCTCCTTTGAATAATGCAAAAATAGGTATGGGTCTTAAACCAATCTTATTAGACAAAAATATAAGTGGATAATTAATATGTTGAAAGTTATTTCATGGTGGGTAAGAAATTCTAAAGCAGCTAACCTTTTAATGTTTAGTATTATAGCTATTGGTATTTTAAATTTCTTTAGAGTAGAAAAAGAAGTTTTTCCTGTCATTACGGCACCAATTATTTCAATTAAATATGGTTGGCCAGGAGCGTCTCCAAAAGAGATAGAAGATCAGATACTTGTTAGAGTTGAAGAGTCTTTAACCGATGTGGATGACATTAAAAAAATTTCATCTACTGCAGAAGAAAATTTAGGTACTATACAAGTTGAAGCAAGTTCAAAAACTGGAATTGATAAACTTATTCAAGATATTAAACGGAAAGTAGACTCAATTGAATCAATTCCTGAAGAGGTTTTCCCTCCGATTGTCTCAGATGAATCATTTAGATTACCTCTTGTTACACTTGCTATTCACGGAAATACCTCTGAAAAAGAATTAACTCGGGCAGCTGAAAGAATAAGAGATGAATTATCCCTATTAGATAATGTTGATATTGTTGAAGTTCAAGGAAGCAGAAAAGAAGAGATATCAATTGAACTTTCTGAAAATGCTATGCGAAGATATAATGTAACTTTTGATCAGGTTGCAAATGCAGTAAGAAAATCATCTATTAATACTTCACTTGGTAGTATTAAAGGAGAAAACGGAACAATACAATTAACAACAAGAAACTTAGCAGACTCAAAAAAAGATTTTGATAAAATTATAATTCGGCAAACATCTGATGGAGGAACCCTAACAGTTTCTGATATTGCAAGAGTTGTTGATGGCTTCGAAGATGAGAATCTCAGAGCTTCGTTAAATGGTGAACTAGCTATTCTTGTGCAAGTACTCTCGACCGATAATATGAATGTTGTAAAAACATCTGAGTCCGTTTATAGCTGGTTACCAGATGCTCAAGAAAATATGAAAGAGGGAATTAATCTCTCTTTATGGGCAGATACATCAGATCTTTACAAAGACAGAATGTCACTAATTTCTAAAAGTGCATTTGGAGGTTTATTTTTAGTTTTCATCGTATTGATGATGTTTCTAAGGCCTGTTGTAGCTTTTTGGTGCGCGGTAGGTATTTTAACTGCATTTGCTGGTACTTTTATTTTTCTTCCATCAAATGATGTTTCATTAAACGTTATCTCATTATTTGCTTTTCTTTTGGTTATAGGAATTGTTGTTGATGATGCAATTATTGTTGGTGAGAATATTCATTCTGAGAATGAAAAAGGTCGTGAAGGTGCAGATGCTGCAATTATGGGAGCTTATTTGGTTTCAAAACCAGTATTCTTTGCAGTAATAACTTCAATGATTGCTTTTTTACCTTGGCTTTTTTTATCTGGTTGGCAAGTTCAATTTGTAAGAAATATTTCAATAATTGTTTTGCTTGCTTTGGCCTTTTCTCTCTTAGAAGCTTTTTGTATTTTACCATCTCACCTGTCAAATTTAAGGGCAAAAACAAGTGAGACAAAATTATCAAAATTTCAACAAAAGCTTGCGCAAAGTTTAGTTAATTTCGGTAAAATAAAATATATGCCTATATTAATATCATCATTAAAAAGGAGATATTTGACAGTCTCATTTTTCTTAAGCTTTTTAATAATTATTTTTACTTTTGCAGGTTCGTCATGGATTAGTAAATCATTTCTTCCAAATATCGAAGACGATGAAATACTTGTAAGCGTAAAACTTCCTGATGGTTCACCTTTTGAAAGAACATTAGAAGTATCAAAAATTGTTGAAAGAGCTGGACTAGAAACGGAAAAATATTATGAAAATAAAGATAATGCGATTGAAAACACATATATTAATGCAAGAGAAACAACCGTAAGAGCATATTTCAATCTTTTCCCACCAAAAGATAGAAATGCTTCAGCTACTGAAATTGCTAATTTAATAAGAGATAAGATCGGTGATATTCCTGACGCTGAGGGCTTGGATGTATCTAAGGATATCGGAAGAAATCCAACTGATGCAGACCTTTTATTTAATATTACAGCAACTAAATCTGAAGACTTAATTCCTGCTTTGAATGACTTTATAAATAATTTAAGATCCTATTCAGCTACATATGATGTAAGAAACAGCCTCAATAGCTCATTCACCGAAATACAAATTTCAGCTAAACCTAATGCAGAAAAACTTGGTTTAACTTTGGGTGAAATTTCGAGACAATTGAGACAAGCTTATTATGGAGAAGAGGTTCAAAGGCTTCCTAGAAATGGCGAAGATGTGAAAGTAATGGTGCATTATCCAAAAAAATTAAGGCGTTCCTTTGAGAGCTTATCAAAATTTAGAATAAGAACACCTGATGGAAGAGAGGTTCCATTTTTGTCCGTCGCTTCGATTGAACAATCTCCTGGTGTTAAAAAAATTGAAAGAATTAATGGATTAATAAGTGCCTCAGTAAGTACACAAGTTAGAGGTGATTTTAAAACTCAGATACTGACAGAATTAAAAGAAGATTACCTGCCAGGATGGAAAAAAAGATTTCCAAATGCCTCATGGGGTCTTGGAGGAGAATCCGAAGGAGAAGATGAATTTTTTGCAGAAATAAGATATCTAATCATAATCGCTGTTTTTGCAATGTTTGCAATTTTATCTATTGCTTTTAGATCTTATTTTCTTCCAATAATCATTCTTTCAGCGCTTCCGTTTGGTTTTGGTGGAGCTGTACTTGGTCATATTATTTTTGGTAAGGGTCTCTCGATGATTTCATACTGGGGAATTGGTGCGGCATGTGGTGTTGTTGTTAATGATAACCTTGTTTTGGTTGATAATATAAATAGATTAAAAAGCAGCGGAAAACATATTTTAGAGTGTATAGTTGAATCTGGAGTAACAAGGTTTAGACCAATAGTCATAACATCAATTACTACCTTTGTTGGACTAATGCCAATGATGTTAGAGCCCTCTGTTCAAGCAAATTTTCTTAAACCTGCTGTTATATCCTTATCATTTGGTGTTGCATTATCTTCAACAGTAACTTTAATACTTGTTCCTTGCCTTTATTTGATTGGAGACGATATCAGAAATTATATAAGACAAATAAAAGAAACGTCAAAAAGACAAATTAGCAAAATCTCGACATAGTTATTATTTTAATGCATGATTAAATTAGTTAAATAAGGTTTTATTATTATGAATTATGGATATGAAAAAATTGCATACCCTGAAACGTACACAAATGAGGATGAGCTTCATATTATTCTTAAATCAATGCGTGAGAATGATCCTGTTTGTTGGCTAGAACCAGATAACTATAGACCTTTTTGGGCTGTCACAAAACACTCAGATATTTCCGATATTGAGATAAAAAATGATTTTTTTATAAATGACCCAAGAACAACCCTAATGGATATTACTGCTGAAAATTATATTAAAGAATTTACTGGAGGTAGCCATCTCTTAGTAAGAACACTGGTTCATATGGATAACCCTGATCACAGAGTTTATAGGGCTATGACACAATCATGGTTTTCACCTCCTAACCTGATTAAACTTAAATCTGAAATAGAAATATTGGCTAAAAATTATGTCGATAAAATGCTTGAAGCAGGATCTGAATGTGATTTTGTTAAGGATATTTCAGCATTATATCCTTTAAGAGTAATAATGACTATTCTTGGTGTTCCACCTGAGGATGAGGATCTCATGCTAAAACTTACTCAACAGCTTTTTGGTGGTAATGATGAAGATATGAAGCGTTCAGAAGAAGAAAGTATTGACAGTAACGTAATTGCTGATTTCTTTAATTATTTTACAGCTCTTACCGAAGAGAGAAGAAAAAACCCTACAGATGACGTGGCAACTGTCATTGCAAATGCTAAGTTTGAAGGGGAGCAAATTGGGCACTTAGAAGCAATGTCCTATTATACAATAATTGCAACAGCTGGTCATGATACAACATCATCTTCTACAGCTGGAGGGGTTCTTGCCTTAATAGAAAATCCAAACGAATTAAAAAAACTAAAAGATAACCCATCGATTATGCCAATGGCAATTGACGAAACAATTAGATGGGTGACCCCAGTAAAAAATTTCTTTAGAACAGCAACCGAGGATTGCTTAATAGGTGAAAAAAAGATCAAAAAAGGTGATTCAATATTACTAGTATATCCATCAGGAAATAGAGATGAAGAAGTTTTTGATGAACCCTTTAAGTTTAAAGTTGATAGATCCCCAAACAAACATTTAGCATTTGGATATGGAGCACACTTATGTCTAGGCAAACATTTAGCTAAAATGGAAATGGAAATTCTATATAAAGAGCTATTTAAGAGAATTGAAAAAATTGAATTAAATGGCGAACCGTCATGGGTAAAAGCAAGTTTTGTTTCTGGTTTAAAATCATTACCTGTAAGGTACAAAATTAAATAAGATATATATTAAATAAGGAATATATAATGATAAAAACAATTCAAGAAATTATTCAAGAGGCCTTTGATGAAATTCCAAATATAACCCCTGCAGAGGCTAAAAAAGAGCAAGATAATGGTGCTTTAATTATAGATACTAGGGAAATAAATGAATTAGCGCTCACTGGTAAAATTAAAGATTCTGTTCACATTCCAAGGGGTTTAATAGAATTCCAAAACAAAGAGACAAATCCGAATGGATTAGAAGGTTTTACAAAAGATAGAAAAATAATTCTTTATTGCGCAGCTGGTTCGAGAGCCGCTCTTGCTGGTAAGGCTTTAAAAGATATTGGCTTTGCAGATGTTCATAATCTAGGAGGTTTTTCAGACTGGCAATCAGAGGGTCTTCCTGTCGAAAATATTACCTAA
>Ga0160422_10000459_pt1 | contig 24386 bp, 22 predicted proteins | sample Fk160mmetaG_FD_108192 | JGI IMG/M metagenome (GOLD analysis project Ga0160422, IMG submission 108192) | Marine microbial communities from the Central Pacific Ocean - Fk160115 60m metaG | ecosystem: Environmental > Aquatic > Marine > Oceanic > Photic zone | place: The Central Pacific Ocean...
ATCTGAAGAAGAAAAAATACAAATTGTAGAATATATTGTTAGAAAAGATAGAAAGGATTTCCCAAAAGAAGCAGAACTCAATTATTGCCAATCAGATAGAATGAAATTTGACCTTACCGAGTCTCCGGCACCATATGGTTGGGGTTACAATACATCAAGATTTATTCCAAAAGAATCTGGAAAACTTGACTCAAAAAATATTAAAAATTTGAAACTTAAATGGGCCTTTGGTTTTCCTTACTCACAAAGAGCTAGATCTCAACCTCTTTTTGCCATGGGCTCAATTTTTGTAGGAAGTCAATCAGGTGATATATATGCATTAGATACAGAGACAGGCTGTGTAAAATGGAATTTTGCTGCATCTGCGGAAGTACGAACAGGAATCATCATGGATGAATGGGAAAATGGAAAAAAACCAAAAAAACGTCCATATATTTATTTCGGTGATATTCTCGCAAATGAATACGCATTAGATGCCCAAACTGGGGAGCTAATATGGAAAATAAAATCAGATGCTCACCCAAATGCAACTAGAACAGCAACTTCTGCAAAATTTGAAAATATTCTATTTGTTCCAGTTTCTGGTTTAGAGGTTATTCCTGCTTTTAATGACGATTATGAATGTTGTACTTTTAGAGGCGGACTTCTAGCGGTTGATGCAAATTCTGGAGAAGTTTTATGGAAAAAATATTCAATTCCTGTACCTGCAAAATATTCAGGGAAAACGTCTGTGGGAACAAGGATGTTTGGCCCATCAGGAGCACCAATTTGGACTTCACCAAATGTAGATAAGAAAAGGCGATATGTTTACATTGGAACTGGTGAGAATTACTCAACACCTGCAGATGACTCATCTGATGCAATTATAGCTTATAATATTGATACAGGTGAGGAGGTTTGGAGAAGACAAACTTTAGCCGGCGATGCCTGGAATCTTGCATGTATGGGAAAAGGATTACCAAATTGTCCTGAGGAAAATGGACCAGATATGGATTATTCGGCAAGTTCAATTTTAATTGACTTAGGTGATAGAGATATATTGGTTGCTGGCCAGAAGTCTGGTTTCGTTTATGGAATAGATCCTGACACGGGTGAAATCATTTGGTCACGAGAGGTATCAGGAGGAGGAACTCAAGGCGGAATTCATTTTGGAATGGCCTCTGAAGGAAAAACTTTATACGTACCATTGAATGATATGAAAGACACTCATGATGGAAAAGTATGGTTAAATAGAAAGCCAGGAATGCATTCATTAAATACTGAAAATGGAGAAATTATTTGGTCTACAATTACGAATGAAGAGTGTAAAGAAATAAATATTAATTGTGATCCAGGAATTTCAGCCGCTGTTACAGCTATTCCTGGAGCTGTTATTGCAGGACATCTTGATGGAATGATAAGGGTATATGACAAAGAGAATGGAAAAATTTTGTGGAGTTTTAATTCTCTAAGAGATTATGAAAGTATTTCTGGAACTCCTGCATCAGGAGGAAGTTTTAGTGGATCAGGGCCATCTATACGTAATGGATATATGGCCATTAATTCAGGTTATGGTTTATATAATCATATGCCTGGAAACGCACTGTTATTATTTTCAGTAGATTAGATTTTTTAAGAAGCAACATTCCCATGCTTTTGAAAAGCCTTTTCAATTTCATTTTCTATTTCTTTAGTTAAGTTAATTTCAATTGAGGTTACGGCTAATTTTAGTTGTTTCATATTAGTTGCGCCTATTATATTAGATGTAACAAAAGGTCTTGTCGTAACAAATTGATTAGCTAGTTGAGATGGATCAATATTATATTTTTTCGCAATCGAGAGGTAATCTTCTATTGCTTCCTCTGCATATGGACCTTCATATCTTTGTAATCTGTTAAAAAGTTCTTTCCTTGATCCCTTCGGAAGTTTTCCATTTTGATATTTCCCAGTTAGATAACCTTGGGCTAGAGGCGAGTATGCCAATAATCCAACATCTTCTCTGTGAGCTATTTCTGATCCACCTATTTCAAAGGTTCTATTTAAAAGGTTATATGCATTTTGAATAGATTGAACTCTCGGGACAGATGAAATATTTGAATGATGAAGAAATTTCATTGTTCCCCATGGAGTTTCATTTGAAAGCCCTATATATCTAATTTTCCCAGCTTTGACTAAATCATTTAATGAGTCCAAAATTTCATCAATTTCATTTGAGGGTTGGTCAATATGTTCATAATTAATGCTTCCGCCAAATAAATTCATTGGTCTGTCAGGCCAATGAAGTTGATAGAGATCTATATAATCAACTCCCAGCCTTGAAAGACTCTTGTCAATTGCTTCAAAAATTTGATCTTTTGATTGTTCTGTTGGTTGTTCTTTTTCTCTTAGCCAGTTCAATGGTGATCTACCGGAAACTTTTGTAGCAAGAATAATTTTGTCTCTTGATTTTCTCTCCTTAAACCAGGATCCAATAATTTTTTCAGTTGAACCTTGAGTTTCTTTCCTTGGAGGAACAGCATACATTTCAGCTGTATCAAAAAAATTTATTCCCATATCTAACGCATAGTCCATTTGATCATAACCATCTTTTTCAGTATTTTGTTCCCCCCAAGTCATTGTACCCAAACAAATTTCACTGACTTTTATATCTGTTTTCCCTAGCTTTCTTTTTTTCATTTTAACCTCTACTTATATTTAAATATGATTTAGTTTTTATAAATATTACCAGTCAAATAAATGCTGATTTGATTTTAGCCATTCTTTACTTTCCTTATAATTTGGATGCTCTTTACTTACTTCCCACCAATAGTCACTGGAATGATTAAAGTGAATTAAATGACATAATTCATGAATTATAACATAATCTATTATTTTCTCCGGTGCCATTATTAGTTTCCAGTTATAAGAAATATCCCCGTTAGACGAACAACTTCCCCATCTATTTTTGTATGTCCTAATTTTTATTTTATTTAAATGAAGACTCATTCTTTTTGATTCAACTAAGGTTTTTTCTTTAAGAATTTTTTCCGCTGATTTTCTATAGAAAAGTTCAAGTTCTTTTTTAATTTTCTCTTTATTATTTTCCAAATTATTTTTTAAATCTATATGGATACAATCATTTTTTATATATGTTTTTTTTATGTTACCTATACTAATTTTTAGTTTTAAGTCTTTGCCAAGAAATTTAAAAATTTCTCCGTTTATAAAATTTTTTTTAAATGGTTTTTTTAAAGATTTTTGAAAAAGAATTTTATTTTTAATCCATTTTTCTTTTTTTAGTATAAATGCATCTATTTCTTTTTGGTTTAAATTAAATGGCGCTTTCACCTCAACATTTCCATCTTTAATTAGTATTGAAATTGTTTTTTTTCTTTTAGTTCTGGTGATCAAGATATTCATAAGAAATTAATTTTTTGGTGATCCCGACAAGATTCGAACTTGTGACCCCCAGATTAGGAATCTGGTGCTCTATCCTGCTGAGCTACGGGACCACAAATTCAAACTATAAATTAAGTAAAAAAAATCAAGCATATTAATAAATTTTAGGTTTTTATAATGAAAAAAATAGCAATTTATTTGTATCTAATGATCCCTTTACCCCATCTAGATTGCACTTAAAGATAAAAACTTTTCTCACATTAATTATATTACTTCCTCCCATCCTAATTTTGAGTGAAAAATAATGACTTAGTCAAGTATTAGTTGTAATAGATTTTTTATTTTGACGATAATTTATCAATCCATTTATGATAGTGTTGTTGTAAGGGCTCATTTCTTCCGAATAAAAATTCTTTATTGGCCTTTGAGTTTATAAAATTCTGTATTTTGAAATTCATTGGGTAATCTTCATCTACTATAGCTGTTCTACTTAATTCAGCAAAATCTTCTGCATCTTTAATTTGCTCTTTTGTTTTAGGTTCATTCATACATAAAATATATTGGGTTGTAGTAGTACCTTGTAAATCAGGAGTTGGAAAAACTATACTCACTAAACAATGTTGATTTTGAATTGCTGAAATTGAACCATTTGGAAAAACTGAGTGAATTAGCCTTATATGATTTTCAGGCTCCCAATCTTTCTCATCAATTTCAGCAAGTTCATTAATATTTTTTAGACCAAAGGCAAATCTTTGATGAGGTCCATATGTATCATGAGCAATAAGATTAACAATTGTATTTTTACCAACAGTTTCAGGGTGAACCATATGATGATGGTAACCATCAAGATAACCATCCCAACAAATTTTCCATCTAGGTCCATTTAAATTTGTACTTCTAAAAACATGCCAGTTTTTTAAGTCTATATCATCCAGTTCAGTGTCAAATCCATTCATCCATTCAGCGAGATCATATTTAATATCAGGGTTTAGGCATGCCCAAATAAATCCAGATTTCTCTTCGCAAAATAGTTCAGTTAATTTTATATTTTTTATATCAATATCACCAAAGGTATTTGATTTAAAAATATTAACTAAACTACCCTTGTTATCATACATCCATCCGTGATAAGTGCAGTTAAATCTCGATTTTTTACCACTACCCTCAGGACAAACGGGAGCACCTCTATGTTTGCATATATTGATAAAGGTTCTAACTACTCCATTTTCATCTCGAGTTATGAGTAATGGGGTATCTATTACCGTGTAAGCTTTATAAGAATTATTTTCTTTAAGCTCAGCACTTAATGCTATTGGGATAGGGTGATCATAGAAAATTTTATTAACTTCTAAGCTAATAATTTCATCATCAGTGTAATCATTAACTGATTTAACCATAACTTCATCAGCCTGATCTGTAGACCCATTTAAATTATGATTCAGTAATCTCCTAGCTAGACCAATTAATTTTTCTCTTTGATGACCCAATAGATTTCCCTCTTTAAAACTATTTTTAATTGTCGGGGTTTAGATTTTCATTCCCACCATTTGAATTATTTAATATAGTTTCAATCTTTTCAATAGCTTTTTGTTCATCAGTTTTTTCAATAACAGCGACTTCTCTTGATAATCTCTCCCTTGCGGCTTCATATAACTGTCTTTCAGAATAAGATTGCTCTGGTTGGCTATCACTTCTAAATAAATCTCTAACTACTTCAGTAAGAAGTTTTATGTCACCTGAATTTATCTTAGCTTCATACTCTTGAGCTCTTCTACTCCACATAGTTCTTCTAATTTTTGCTTTTCCAGTTAGAATTTCAAAAATCTCTTTTAGTTGATTTTTTGTAGAGACTTTTCTAACGCCAATTTCTTTAGCTTTTTCCAATGGAACTCTTAATGTCATTTTTTCCTTTTCAAATTCTATCACATACATTGTAAGCATTTGTCCCGCTATCTCTTTTTTTTCTATTTCTAAAATTTGCCCAATACCATGAGAGGGATAAACAACATATTGTTCTGGAAGGAATTCCTCTTTCTTACTAATAGTCTTTTTTGATGTGGTTTTTTTAGAGGGTTTCTCTTTTTTAATTATTTTTTTTGGAGCAGTTTTTTTCGGAGCAGCTTTTTTCGAAGTATTTTTCTTAGAAGTAGCTTTTTTCGTAGCAGTTTTTTTCGGAGCAGCTTTCTTCGGAGCAGATTTCTTCGGAGCAGCTTTCTTCGGAGCAGATTTCTTCGGAGCAGCTTTTTTTGGAGCAGCTTTCTTCGGAGCAGATTTCTTCGGAGCAGCTTTTTTCGAGGTATTTTTCTTAGAGGTAGCTTTTTTTGAGGCAGCTTTTTTAGGTTTGGCTCTTTTTACAGTGGCTTTTTTTTCAACTTTCTTTTTAGTTGAATTATCTGAAGCTTTTGACTTATTTTTATGTGTCTTTTTTTTTATGCTCATAAAAGGTATCCTTGGTATGTTGCAGTTAGAGCAAAGCCTTTAGCAGAATAATTAAGCTTTTACAAGATTTTCTAGGTTAATCACCTTCTCCGGGCTCTTCGCTAAAGTATTTTTCAAATTTATTTTCTTCACCATTAAAATCTTCAGCATCTTCAGGGCTATCTCTCATTATTGTTATATTAGGCCATTTATCGGCATATTCAGTATTTATTTTTAACCATTTCTCCATACCATCTTTAGTATCAGGGTGAATGGCTTCAGCTGGGCATTCTGGCTCACAGACTCCACAGTCAATACATTCTTCGGGATGTATAACAAGCATGTTTTCACCTTCATAAAAACAATCAACTGGACAGACATCAACGCAATCCATAAATTTACACTTAATACACTCCTCTGAGACAACATACGTCATTACATACCTTTGTTATTCATCACCTTTTTTCTGATTGCTCCTGCATCTTTATCTGAAATATAAAGCAATCCAGATAGTCTTCTAATTAGGTTTGACTCAAAAGGATCTATTAATCCGTCAGCACAAATTATTTCACACATCATGCTAAAAACAATTTTTTTGCTATCTAAATCATAATTATCGTTAATTATTTTGGACCACTCAAATAAATCTGCAGAGCTTTCCTCCTTCTCAATTGCAAAGTCAATAAGCATATCTGCTTTTTTTTCATCATAATTAAATTGTTTAATAATTAATCTTTTTATGACTTCTATTTCTTGTTTATCTTTTTTGCCATCAATATTTGCAGCACGCAGCAATAAAACTGCTACAGCCTTTTCAATAATAGAGCTATCGAGTGTGTCTTGATTTTCTACGTCTGGGATTTTTTCACCAAAAAACTTTTTTATAAATTTTTTCATTAACAATTTTTTCCTACATTATTTTAATTTCTCTATATAATTTCAACGCTTCTTTAGCATTAAGTCTATTTTTTGCAAAATTTTCTACTGATAGTATAAAAATATTATCAAGTTTGGTTAGTGTTATAATATCTCCAATTTTAATTTTAACTGACGGCTTTAGTGCGCGTATTTTATTAATTTTAACATGTCCATCAAGAATAATTTTTTGAGCTTTTTCTCTCGATTTAATCAAGCGAGACCTAAAAAGCCAACTATCTATTCTTTGTTCATCAATAATTTGATTTTTGTCATTTTTATTAATTTTATTCAAATTTAAGTCTTTCTTTTAACTTTTTCAGTTCATTATTTTCAGCAAAAAAATTTGAAGGTTTTCCTTTATCTGATTTATTTTTAAATTCTTTAGATTTTTTCTTAATGTTTGCTCCATAATTATATTTCTTTTTATACCAAATTTCAGGATCCTCAGAAATAATTCCATTTTTATTTGGCTTAAGTATTTTTTTATTATTTTTAATGAAACCAAGATCTTTTATAATTAGTTTCATATTCTCTCTGGAACATCCTAGTAAGGATATCATCTCGTCTGTTATTAAAAAGCTTTTGTCTTTTTTATCCTTACCAATTTCATTATAGATTATTTTATCAAGTCTCTCAATAATATCTGCCCTTATGACCATTTTACCGAAAACCAAGTAACCAAGTACTTTATATATTTCATGAGATATATTTTGATTTAATGTGCATGAAGTAATTCCGGGTTTGGGTAAATTCTCTCTAATAAGTTTAATATCATTTTGATTATAGTTTTTTTTGGAATAATTAATCCATAAAGATATTAATAATTCAGTAGCTTTTGGTTTAACAGTTGCAGGGAAAAATATTGAATACTTTCCTATTTTGACTCCCATTTTTCTTAATTCTTGTCTTGATTTCTGGTCCAAAATTTTTATTTCATTTTCAATCTTGTTTCTTTTAATAAGCCCAAATTCCTCTAATAATCTAAAGGAAATGCCTTTAGCTCCTGGCGATAAATTATAGGTATTTTTTAGTAAAAGGATTTCTTTTAAGTTTAATTTTATATAATCTTGTATCCACTCAATAAATTTATTTTCGAGCTTTTTTTTAATTGTTAAATTCAAATATTCATCACAAACTATATTAATTTTTGGACTTAGAGGGTTATTACCAGCTTTTAATTCAGCAATTTTTTCATCATTGGAATAAATAATAAGATCTGAATTTAAGACAAATTCGTTAAACTCTGATGATAAAATTTTAAGGGATTTTTTTTCCATTTCTAATTCTACAGATTTAGATATTGCGGGCTTGATTTGCCTTATATATTGTTCTGAGTAAGATCTCTCAATAATTAATCTGAAACCATCAATTTTTCCAAAATATTCACCTTCAACTGTAACATTTCCGTTATCATCGATACCAGAGAGTATATCCTTTTTATCTTTGTACTTAATTCTTAATTTACTCGATGTTTTTTCAACAAATCTCTCAGTAAGTGAATTATGAAGCGCATCAGATAATTTATCCTCAATTTCACGTGTTTTTTTCTGCCAAAAAATTGGATTATCCAACCATTTTTCTTTTTGAGAGACATACGTCCATGTCCTTATACCAGAAAGTCTCATCATTAGAGAATTGATATCACCATAATATTTATCAAATGATTTAATGTGAAAATTAAGCCATTCATCAGATAATTTATTATTTAGACATAACTCTTTAAAGATTAAAGAAATAATTTTTGAGTGTTCGCCTTCGCTTACATTTCTAAAATCTGGAATTTGAGATGTTTCCCATAATGTTTGAATATTTTTTTTATTATTCGCATTTTCTAGAATTTCTTTGTCTTGGCTCAATCTTATTAGAGCTCTGAGATCATCGGCCTGCCTAGAAATTCCAAGTTCAATTTTATTTGGGAGAGCTTTAAGGCTTTCTATTAATTTATTAACGGAAGAAAAATTTAGATTTTTATTTCTCCACTTTGCAGAATTTAGAGGTATAAATCTGTGATCTTCTATTCTTGCAATAATCTCATGATCAATTTCATTTGCTTGACCAGTAACACCAAAGGTTCCATCTCTCTGATATCTTCCCGCTCTACCAGCTATCTGAGCTAATTCGTGTGGATGCAATTTCCTAAAATTCTCTCCATCATATTTTTCAGTCTCAGCAAAAGCAATATGATTTAGATCTAAATTTAAACCCATTCCAATTGCATCAGTGGCAACAATGTAATCAACGTCACCGTTTTGGTACATTTTTACTTGAGCATTCCTTGCTTGTGGGCTAAGTGATCCCATAACAACAGCTACTCCACCTTTTTGTCTTTTAATAATTTCTGCTATTGCATATACAGACTGAATTGAAAAAGCGACAACAGCAGACCTTTTTGGTAAATGACTAATTTTCTTATATCCAGTATAGGTTAACTTTGAGAATCTCTCTCTGTCGTAAAATTTTACTTCATTAATTAATTTCTTGATCACTTTTTTGGAAATGCTTGAACCCATAAAAAGTGTTTCACTCATTCCGCGAGCATTTAAAATTCTATCTGTAAATATATGACCTCTTTCCGGATCATCTATCAATTGTATTTCGTCAACAGCCAAGAATTCTACAGGAATATTTATTGGCATAGACTCTACAGTGCAAACCCAATATTGCGGATTATTGGGAATAATTCTTTCTTCCCCTGTAATCATTGCTACTCTTGAAGGACCTACTTTTGAAACCATTTTGTCATATACCTCTCTTGTGAGAAGTCTTAATGGTAATCCAATCATTCCAGATTTATGTGCAGCAAGTCTCTCGATTGCGTAATAAGTTTTACCAGTATTTGTTGGTCCTAAAGCAGCAATTATAGTCATAAATTCTTTTACAAAGTTTTTTTGAATATTTGAATTAAATAAAAATTAAATTGTACTACATATAGTACTCTTATTAACTTGTAACTTAGATCACTTTAAGAACATATCATGACCGAATCATTTACATGGTTAATTTCATGTTATGTTCTATACTATATATATGTAATGAATGTATTCAATACACAATACATAAATAATAGATTTTATAACTAAATTATGTAAAATATTGAGCATCTTAAGAATATGGAGGATTTAAAATGGATTTCTCAGTTCCAAAAGAAATTTCTGAATATCTCGATACTCTAGACGATTTTATTGAAAAAAAAATTAAGCCATTAGAAAATGAAGATGATAACATTCGTTTTTTTGATCATAGAAGAGAGCATTCAAGAACCAATTGGGATAATGGAGGCCTTCCTTCCGAGGAATGGGAAGAACTTCTTGGCAAAATGAGAAAGCTTGCAGATGAAGCAGGCCATTTAAGGTTTGGATTACCTGAGGAATATGGTGGAAAAAATGGTTCAAATCTAGCAATGGCAATTATAAGAGAACATCTGGCTGCTAAGGGTTTAGGCTTACATAATGATCTACAAAATGAGAATTCTATAGTTGGAAATTTTCCTCAAGTTTTAATGTTTAGAGATTTTGGAACTACCGAGCAAAAAGAAGAATTTATTAATGGGATGTTGAGTGGATCTTATAGGATTTCTTTTGGCCTAACTGAACCTGATCATGGATCAGATGCAACTTGGATGGAAACAAATGCAATTCCTGAAACTAGAGATGGAGTTGATGGGTGGCTTATAAATGGTCAAAAAACATGGAATACTGGAATTCATAAGGCTAACTATGACATGATTTTTGCGAGAACAAGCGGTGACAATGGTTCAGCGCTTGGTATAACATGTTTTTTAGTGCCTTCAACTGCACCTGGTTTTGAAGTTGAGGAATTTATGTGGACATTTAATATGCCTACAGATCACGCCCTAATATCTCTAAAGGATGTTTGGGTACCAAATAATTCTGTATTAGGAGAGCTCGATAGAGGGTTGGAACTTGCTCAACATTTTGTTCATGAGAATAGAATAAGACAGGCAGCTTCTGGAGTTGGTGCTGCACAATACTGTATTAATATGAGTGTTGAATACGCAAAAATTAGAAAACCCTTTGGAAAAGCTCTATCAACAAATCAAGCAATTCAATTTCCATTAACCGAACTTCACACAGAGTGTGAAATGATTAGAAATCTAGTATATAAAACCGCTTGGCAAATGGATCAGATGACAAAGCCTGAGGTGGCTATTCACTTATCTGATAAAGTCTCTATGTGTAATTATCGATCTAATAGGCTTGTTTGCCAAGCAGCTGATCAAGCAATTCAAGTACATGGCGGTATAGGTTATTCTCGTCATAAACCTTTTGAGCATATTTATAGACATCACAGGCGTTATAGAATAACTGAGGGATCAGAAGAGATTCAAATTCGCAAAGTAGCTGGATACCTTTTTGATTTTTTAAAACGATAAATATAAGGAATTAATAATAGTGATAATATTAAGATCATTAGCCCTAATAGTTATTATTATTTTTTTTAATAACGAGTCTAAATCTGAACTTTCCATTGAAACAGATTTAAAAATTTTAATAGCTCAGTCTGAAGAAGGAAACCCTGATGCAAAGTTCTACTTAGGTAGCCTTTATTATATTGGTAGAGAATTAAAACAGGATTATTCAAAAGCTCTAGAGCTATTTAAAGAAGCATCAGAGAGAGGAAATATAGCTGCGACATTTAATCTTGGAGTTATTTATGCAAAAGGCCGCGGAGTTAAGATTGATGAAAAAAAGGCTTTTGAATATTACAAAAAAGCAGCCTTTGGAGGACTTCCTCAGGCTCAATATAATTATGCTCTTTGGTTAAGAGAGGGAAGAGTAGAGGACCCAAAACCAATTGAGGCAATGGAATGGTTCAAAGTATCCTCTAACAAGAATTTTGATAGATCATTAATTGAGCTAGCAAAGGGATATGAAGATGGAACTGCTGGTAGAAGAGATTATAGAGAAGCTGTTAAGTTATACAGAAGAGCAAGGGCGAACGAGGACAATAGAGATAATTCGCCATATCTTAATTCGACCTTCTATCTTGGAAAACTTTATCTCAGAGGATTAGGTGTTGCCAAGGATGAAAAAAAAGGATTAAGGTTCATCAAGGAAGCTGCTAATGGAAATGTAAATGATGCTATAATAGAAATGGCTAAAATTCATGAACAAGGTAGATATGTAAAAAAAGATCTAAAGGTTGCTTTAGATTATTATTCTAAATTAAAGAATAATGAATCACTTGATATAAAAGATGATATTAATAGAATTAAACAGGCTTTGAATTATTGATAATAAAACTATCTTGACGTAATCATTTGGCCGATATAAACCTCACATGAAGTTAATTAACAATTGGTATTAAAAAATGTCTAGACAATGCGAATTAAGCGGAAAAGGTGTAATGACTGGCAACAACGTAAGTCATGCAAAGAATAGAACAAAAAGAAGATTTCTACCTAATTTATGCAATGTTAGTCTTGCCAGCGATAAACTTAATCAAACAATACGTTTTAAAGTAAGCGCTCATGCATTAAGATCCGTTGAGCATGTCGGTGGCTTAGATAATTATTTAATTAAAGCTAAAAATTCAGACCTTTCTCATAAAGCCAAAAAAATTAAGAAGAAAATTTTAAGAGCTTAATTATTAACTTTTATTTTTTTTCTTACATTTGAAGTTTTGAATTCTTCATCGAATAGCCCTGCTAGCTGCTCCGTTATGGCACCGCCTAGTTGCTCAGCATCAACAATTGTTACCGCTCTTCTATAATATCTGTTTACATCATGACCAATACCAATTGCAGTCAATTCAATTGATGGATCTATTTCTATTTTTTGTATAACTTGTTTTAGATGTCTTTCCAGGTAGTTACCAGCATTTACTGATAGTGTTGAGTCATCAACTGGTGCTCCGTCTGATATAACCATCAAGATTTTTCTTTGTTCAGGTCTTGAGATTAACCTACTGTATGCCCATTCAAGAGCTTCGCCATCAATATTTTCTTTCAGTAAACCTTCTCTAAGCATTAATCCTAAATTACGCTTTGATCGCCTCCAAGGCTCATCAGCTGTTTTATAAATAATGTGACGTAAGTCATTCAATCTTCCAGGAGCAGGTTGCTTACCGCTTTCAATCCATTCTTCTCTTGATTTTCCACCTTTCCAGGCTTTTGTAGTAAATCCAAGAACTTCAGTTTTAACCGAGCATCTTTCAAGTGTCCTAGCAAGGATATCTGCGCACATTGCAGCAATAGTTATCGGCCTTCCTCTCATTGAACCAGAATTATCAATTAGTAATGAAACAATTGTATCTCGAAATTCGATATCTTTTTCCATTTTGAAAGATAGTGGTGAGGTTGGGTCCACAATTACCCTTGTTAACTTTGATACATCTAAAAGCCCTTCCTCTAAATCAAATTCCCATGAACGATTTTGTTGTGCTAACAATTTTCTCTGCAATTTATTTGCAAGTCTTGTTACTGCACCTTGAAGATGATTTAGTTGTTGATCTAAATATTCCCTTAATTTATCTAATTCATCAATTTCGCATAAATCAATAGCTTTTATTTGTTCATCATTTTTTTCTGTAAATATTTTATATGGTAATTCTCTTCGAGCTTCATTATCGTTTCCCCTTCCTCTAGCAGCCTGAGCCAATGTATCATCGTCATTATCAGACTCCTCTCCCATTTCTGACATATCAGCATCAATAGACTCATCTTCTTCTGGAATGCCATCATCAATATCCATATCGTCTGACTGAGACTCATCTTCTGAAGATGAACTATCTTCTGACTCCATTGTTTCCTCTTGAGTATTTTGTTCTTCTTCTTCATCCTGATCATCATTATCTGGATCTTCACCTAATTCATCCCCTAGCTCTAATTCACCAATAAGTTTTCTTGTAATTTTTGCGTATTCAGATTGATTATTAAATGATTTAACAAGTTGATCAATTGATGTATTTGCTCTTTCTTCAATCCAGTCTTTCCAAGGTTCAATATATTCCTGTGCCTCGTCTATTTTATTACCAGTTAGCCTCTCCATAACCATGTATGATAATGCTTCAATCATTTTTGTTTCTGGATTATCATTATTAACAGATAGCATTTTTCTTTTTATTTTATTAATTTCCATCTGATGCAAATTTTTTGAAATACCAGACATTGAATTAGCTCCAATGGCATCACATCTCACCTTTTCGAGAATATTATATATTCCTCTGGCATTTTGCCCTTGTGGCTCATATTTTTTATCAACCATTTCTTTATGGTGTCTTAAGTAAAGAGCGAGTGAATCCGCTTCACCTCTAAGCGAGTTAATTTGATCACTATTCATATTTTTGTTTGGCATGGGTAATCTAGCTTTTAAACCACTAATATTGCCTTTATCTGCGCCAAAACTAACTGTTAGCTCATCTTGCTTAGAAATTGAGCGCATAGCCATTGTCAGAGCACGTTTAAATTCATCTATATCAGAATATTTATTTATCGCTTTTTCCTTCAGGATTCGAAATTGGAGACTCTAGTAATTCTTCCCCAAAACATCTTTGATAAAATTCAGCGATTGTTTGTCTTTCTAGCTCATCACATTTATTGAGGAATGTTAATTTAAAGCTAAGACCAATATCACTTAAAATTTCAGTATTTTGCGCCCATGTTAAAACAGTCCTTGGGCTCATAACCGTCGATATATCCCCATTAATAAAGCTATTCCTGGTTAAATCTGCAACTCTAATCATTTTTGAAATAGTCTCTTTGCCCTCTTTATTGTTAAAACTTTTTGCCTTTGCTGAAACTATATTCAATTCATCTTCATGTGGAAGATAATTCAAAGCGCTAACTATGGACCACCTATCCATTTGCCCCTGATTAATTTGTTGCGTTCCATGATATAAACCAGAGGTATCCCCTAACCCAACAGTATTGGTTGTTGCAAACAATCTAAAAAACTTATGAGGAGTAATAATTTTATTTTGATCTAAAAGAGTAAGTTTTCCAGATATTTCTAAAACTCTTTGAATAACAAACATCACATCAGGTCTTCCTGCATCATACTCATCAAAAACAAGAGCAACAGGATTTTGAATTGCCCATGGTAATAAACCCTCTCTAAATTCAGTAACTTGCTGTCCATCTTTAAGAGTAATCATATCCTTACCGATTAGATCTATTCTACTAACATGACTATCAAGATTAATTCTTATGCAAGGCCAGTTTAATCTGGCAGCAATCTGTTCTATATGGGTTGATTTACCTGTTCCGTGATAGCCTTGGATCATCACTCTTCTGTCATGAGCAAACCCGGCTAAAATAGCAATAGTTGTTTCATGATTAAATAAATAATCTTCATCTATTTCAGGCACATATTCATTTTTTTTTGAATAAGCCGGAACTTTTAGTTCTGTATCAAGACTAAAAACTTTTTTAACAGATATTTCTGTATCTGGACTTCCTATATCCAAGGTTGATTGTGTATCGGTGCTCATAAATTGTTCCTTTAAATTTTTATTCTTAAGTTGTGTAGCAAATTAAAATTAAATTTAACAGTGCCCTTGTGATTTTAGATATTTATAAGCACTAATAACTTCTTTTAAAAGGTCTTCTTGTGAATTATCTCCGCCATTTGTATCTGGGTGAAGTTTTTTAACGACTTCCTTAAATTTTTTTCTTATATCACTCTTAGAGGAATTAGGAGTATATTCTAACATTTCAAAGGCTTTATTTGATTTTTGATATTTTTTTCTTATATTTCTTTTTTGCTTTTTTTTCTCATTTTCCTCAAAAAAATTAAAAGGATCATTAAATGCACTTCCATCTTTTTTTGCAAAATTAGAGAAATAATTAGCTTGAGGGTTTGTACCTGACTTCCATGTTGGCCTATGCCCGATAATTGATGAGATTTGATAATCTATTATCTCCTCTTCACTCATTCCTTCAAAAAAATTATAATTTTTATTAAAATCCTTTATGTGATCAAGGCAGTAGTAATACTCATGCGATGTTTTAGTTTTAGCAACAAACTCTCCATTCTTAAAGCAGCCACCATATTCACATTTTCTTTTGAAGGCATTTTCCTTAGGTTTTATTCTTAAATTATTAAAATATTTTGAATTTAATTTCATTTAGAATTTTTTCCTGTAATTAAGTCAGTTAAATTTAATTTTGTTATGTAATCTGATATAGTAAAAAAATTAAAATGGAAATCAAAGTAAATATTATAAAAAAACTTTCTGATACATTTCTGCCAACTGAACTAGAGGTAGAGGATCAGTCTCACCTGCATGCTAACCATAATGATGATGCAAAAAGGGGAGGAACTCATTTTAAAATATTTATTCGTTCTGAAAAATTTATTAATATTAAACCAATAGACAGACACAGAATGGCTATGGAAGCTCTCAGCGATGAGTTTAGAAATGGACTTCATGCAGTTTCATTTGATTTAAGGGCAACAGATGATTAAGAATCCTTATTATAAATTTTTGAGGGATAAATGTTTTTTTTAAAAGGCAAATTGTATAAATTTTTCCTATTAACGGTTTTATTATGTTTATCTAAATTTTCATTTGCACAGCAAGATTTAATTGAAGAAATTGTTGTTACAGGATCATATATAAAAACAACCTCAAAAAAGGATACCTCTCCTGTTGATATTATTCTACGTGACGAAATTGACGGTATAGGTGCTTTTTTAGCGTCAGATATAACAAGAAATCTCTCTATTAACTCAGGTTCAGAAAATAATACTGATGCTTTTACCTCTGGAAGTACTCAAGGAACATCAAATATTAATTTAAGGGGGCTTGGCTTATCATCAACATTAGTTCTAATCGATGGAAGAAGGCAAACGGTTACTGGTGCAACAGCAAATGATGGAAGTGTTTTTGTAAACACATCGGCAATACCATTAATTGCTATCCAAAGAGTTGAAGTTCTAAAAGAAGGCGCTGCATCAATTTATGGTTCAGACGCTGTTGCGGGGGTTGTTAACTATATTTTCAGAAGAGGTTTCGAAGGTTTCGAATTAGACATTTCTGATAAGAGAACAGAAAAAGGTAACCAAAAAGATCAATCAATAAGTTTTATTTTGGGTAACCAGAGCAATTCTTTACAATGGGTTTTAGCAGCAAGTGCTCTTAATCGAACAGCTATGCAAGGGGCTTTAAAACCAGAATTATCTCAATTAGCAGTAAGTGGGCTCGGTAATAGCTTTCTTTTATTTGGTCCATCAGAAGTTAGTCAAGGACCTTATGAGGGAACCTATAGTGCTTTTGAAAATGTTCCAGATGCAAACTGTATTGAAAATAATGGCATTCTTATTCCACAATCCAGTGGCTCCAGGTGTGGGTTTCTTTATGGACCAAGATTTAATCTAGTAAACGATGAAGATCATGAAAATTTGTATTTTTCTCTAGAAAGGAAATTTAATAATTTCACATTAGATGCAGACTTAATGTATGCATCAACACATGTTAATGATAATCCTCAGTCACCATCCTACCCTGCTTTATCATACTTGAGTCCAAGTAATTTAATAATGCCAGGAGTGGCGGGGAACCCATTTGATGTTCCTGTTATGTGGCTAGGGAGACCATTAGGTTCATCATACCCATCACCATTGGCTCCCAGAGAAATAGAGACCTTAAGATTATCAATAGGCATTAGTGGTCAATTTAGTAATGGATTTGATTGGGATCTTCATTACACTTCAAGTGAAGATGATGGTTATATATCTCAACCAGATACAAGCACAAAGAGATTCACGTCTGCAATAAAGGGTGAAGGCGGAATCAATAACAATCAAACTTGGAATCTTTTTGATTCTTCAAAAAATACCCAATCTTTAATTGATTGGATTTCTACAAAACAAGAAACCTGGACAAATAATAAATTAGAAGTAATAGATTTTATTTTATCTGGTGAAATAATTTCAAATTCCTTGGGTTTAATTGGATTAGCTGCAGGTTTTCAGCTTAGACAAGAAGAGTTTTCAGTATTAAGAGATAAGGACTCAAGGATAGAATTTGATGATCAAGGGAACATTTCAAAGCCAGCTGATTTATTATTTTTAGGTGGCGGTATTGAGGCGCAAGCTAAAAGGGATTCTTACGCAGCATTTGCAGAACTTTCAATTTCTCCTAGTGATAATTTCGATATAAAAATGGCCATAAGATATGAAGAACTTGAAAACGACAGTACTTTTGATCCTAAACTATCAGTATTATATAAATTAACGGATTATATATCTTTCAGAGGGTCCATAAGCTCATCTTTTAGAGAGCCCTCATTATCTCAACTTTATTCTGGTCAAGTTGGATTACAAGGTATCCAAGATTATTCAAATGGAGTACCAAAAGGTGGGACTTCATTTATAAGAATTGCTCAAAATGGAAACAACCTCTTATCTCCAGAAGAGTCTGAAAATATAAATTTAGGAATTTTATGGAACCCAATTAAGAATTTAAGCCTCAAAATGGACTACTGGTCTATTGATTATTCAAACGTTATAACAATAGAAAGTGCTCAAGGCAAAGTTATAAATGAACCCTTTAATAAAGATATCAAAAGAACTATTGATGGGACATTAATCGGCGTTACAACAAAATATTTTAATGCAGCAAATGTTAATACGAATGGAATAGATTTAGAATTAAACTATGAAAATAATACAAATTTTGGTCTTCTAAATCTGGGTTTAAGAGGAACGCATATTTTAGAATATAAAATTCCTGGTATTAATGGATCGGTAATTGATGTTGTAGGCCTATTTAATCATGATAATTTCGCAAGATCATTACCTGAAACAAAAATTATTTTAAATACAAGTCTATCTAATAATAATCATACATTTTCACTCTTTGGTAGATACATTTCTGATTACTCTACAACCCGTCCTTTGAGTTCCGCAGCAAAGAGTGCTGGATTTAATCAAAAAATTGATCAATGGCTCACCTTTGACATTCAATACTCATATTCTCTCGCTTTATCGGGTAATGAAATCAGATTGTCGATTGGTGGTAATAATATCTTAGATAAGGATGTCCCAATTGTTTATGATGCAGCTAATTTTAGTTATGATCCCAAACATCATGATCCAAGGGGTAGGTTGATTTATTTCGGTTTAAAATTATTTAGATAATTAACATTTTTTACTTATACTTTTTCTATTCTAATAGAGGTGATTTGATTTCTTTTTCTCTCGAGAATTTTGAATTTAAATCCATAAAAAATATAAGCATTATTAACACGTGGTATAGTTTGAGATTCATGGATAATTAAACCTGCAATCGTTGTTGCTTCATTATCAGGAAGATCCCAGCCATAATTTCTATTTAAATCTCTTATACTCATACCACCGTCAACATCAATTGAATTTGGCATTTGATTTATAACTTCTTCATTTTCTAAGTCGTATTCATCATCAATTTGGCCAACAATTTCCTCTAAAATATCCTCAAGTGTTATTAAGCCCATTATAGATCCGTATTCATCAACTACTAATGCCATGTGAAGTTTTTTCTCAAGAAAGGCGTTTAATTGTTCTTTTAGGCTGGTTGTCTCTGGGACAAACCATGGTTTTGATAAAACTTTTCTAATATTAATATTTTTTAAATCATTATCACTCTTTATTGCTTCCTTTATCAGAGATTTAATATGCAGTAGTCCTATAAAATTATCCGTACTTTCTTCCCATACTGGTATTCGGGTATAAGGTGAAGATAATATTTCTGTGATTTTATTCTCATCTATTTCATCTATATTAATGGCTATAATATTTTTTCTGTGCACCATTACATCTTCAACATTCACATCAGGAAGATCCAAAATTCCCCCAAGCATGTCTCTATCACCTTTTTTTACTTCACCCTCTTGATGATGTATTGATATTTGACCTCTAATTTCATCATGCGCGTCAACTAATTTTTCAATAGAAGTATTTTTTTTGACAAAAAAACTAGATATTTTTTGAGCTAAAATTGCTACTGGTCCAAGAATAATAAAAGTAATTTTTATTAAAAAAGAAGATTTTAGAGACCAACGATCTGAATTTTCAAGAGCAATCATTTTTGGTAAAATTTCGGCAAAAATAACAACTAAGGTCGTCATTACAAATGTTGCTATAACAACTCCAGCTTCGCCGAACAAGGAAATAAACAAGCTTGTTGCTAATACAGAAGCAAGTATATTCACAAGATTACTGCCAACTAGAAGAGTGCTTATTAAAGTATCTTGTTTAGTAATAAGTTTTTCTAATTCTTTTGCTCTTCTATCTCCTTCATCGGCTAAATGTCTTATCCGCGCTTTAGATATCGCTGTTAATGCAGTCTCAGATCCAGAAAAAAATGCTGATATTATTATTAGACCAAGAATAGATCCTATGAAAATAGCAATTGTAGTAATCATTTATTTAAATCCATTTGAAATAAGAAATGTTTTTAATTTATCATCGCTAATTTCATTTTTTATAATTGCATTCCCTATATCATTTATAAGAATGAAAGTATTGGAATTATCTTTTCTTTTTTTATCTAAAGAAAAAATTTTAATAATTTCTTCAGCATAAATTTCCATATTTAAATCTTTTAAATCTGTTGGTAATCCAGATTTTCTAATAATTTGAATAATTTCTTCTTTATTCTCTTTGCTACATAGATTCATTTCAACAGAGAGTTCTGCTGCTAAACACATACCAATCCCTATTGCTTCACCATGAAGAATTCCATGCCCGTCTTTGTTAATTTTATTTTCTATAGCATGCCCAAAAGTATGACCTAAATTTAAAAGTGCTCTTTTTCCACTCTCTTTTTCATCCTCTTCAACAATCTTAGCTTTCAGTATGCATGATTTTTCAACAGCTTCTGCAACTAAATTATTATTTAAATTTAAAATCTCTTTTTGATTAATCTTTAACCAATTAAAAAAATCTTTATCACCTAGTATTGAGCATTTTAATATCTCAGCATAACCAGCAATTATTTCTCTTTTAGGAAGAGTTTGTAATAAGCTAACATCGGTTATAACAGCTCTAGGTTGATGAAATGAGCCTACTAAATTTTTTCCTTCTTCCAAGTTAATACCTGTTTTACCTCCAACAGATGAGTCTACCTGAGATAAAATTGTTGTAGGAATTTGTATAAAATTTATCCCTCTATATATTATAGAACTAGTAAATCCAACAAGATCACCAATAACTCCTCCCCCTAGAGCAATTAAACTATCTTGTCTTTCAATTTTATATTTTAAAAGTTTCTTAATTAATTTTTCTAAACTTTGAAAGCTTTTACTCTCTTCACCAGGAGGAATAATTATTGATTTCGTCTCAATTCCGCTATCTTCAAGAGTTTTTTTTATTTTTGGAAGTATAAATTCTGCTACATTCTCATCTGTTACTATAAAAACTCTAGGTCTTGCTAAAATTTTTTCAATAGAACTTATTAGAATTTTCTCAATATCATCATTTATAAAAATTTTATAAGATCTATCCTTCAGATTTATTTTTATTTCTTTGATTTTATTCATAGGTTTATTTTAAACTTTTTAAAGACTTTATAATAGCATGTAGTATTTTTATTTTATCAAGCTTATCTATAGTTATAGTCAAATCTGCCTTTTCATATATTGCATTTCTTTTATTTAGGAGCAATGACAATGTATCTTCAAAATTTTCAACATTTAAAAGTGGTCTATTTTTTTTATTTTTAAGTCTATTTATTAATGTTTCTTTGCTAGCTTTAAGCCAAATAGATATACAATCTTTCTTTATTATTTTTTGTATTTCTTCATTTATAAATGAACCGCCTCCAGATGATATAATCATTTGTTTTTGCTTAATTTTCTTTTCAAAAAAATTTAATTCTTCATTTCTAAAAAAAAGTTCTCCATATTCTTCAAAAATATCATTAATTTTTTTTCCTAGGTTTTTTTCTATTTCATTATCAGAGTCATAAAAAGGCAACTCCAATTCTTCTGCAAGCAATTTACCTATAGTAGTTTTGCCCGAACCCATCATTCCAACTAAGACAATTGAACGATTATTAAGATGTGATATGATTTTTTTATTCATTTTTAAATTTATAACTCTAATATCATAATAATATAATCAGATAATTTGTTAATTTTTTATTTTTAAAAAATCAGATATAAATAAGAATATGAGATTATTATGTTAAATAATTCTAAAATTATATATTTTATTATTTTAGCAATATTGATTGTACTAACAGTAATAAATGTTTTTGTTGAGCCTGAGGTAAGTGAGATTACAGAAATAATTTTAAATAAAGATTTAAATTTAAACTAGATTTAGGAAATATTTGAATTGAATGATAAGAAGTTTACTAATTGGGATAGTTATTGGTTAGTTAATTTTGAACGGCTAAATATCTTTTTTGATTATCTATATTCAATCAGAGGTTTAAGTAGTAACTCGATCAACTCATATAAGGATGATTTTAAGAGTCTTTGTTTATATGTTTGGGATAAAAATTGGTTTATTGAAAATATTGGTCTTAAAAAAAAATTAGATTATTCAAAGATTAATTCAAAAGAAAATATCAAAATTGAGCTATTAATTAACGATTTTAATCATAAAATAATTTCAGAATATTTATTAGAACTTAAGAAAAAGGGTTTTAAGGAGTCAACCATAAATCGCCGTTATTCAGCACTGAATCAATACTTTAGTTTTGAGGTAAATGAATCAAGACTTAATGAGAATCCAATGCATAGGATTGAGAGGATTTCGTCAAAAAGAGTCTTACCAGATGTTTTATCAGAGGAAGAGGTTGAAGAAGTTTTAAGCTATGTGAGAAATTTAGTAAATATTGGCTCTGAGAGTAAAAAAAAGAAGTCATTACGAACAGCTTGTTTGGTTGAGGTGCTTTATGCAACTGGCATGAGAGTTAGTGAGTTAATTACTTTAAAGTTATCTGATTTACGCTTGAATAGAAGAATTTTAAATGTGATAGGTAAAGGTAATAAGCAGAGAATTATTCCAATAACATCAAGAGCTCATGACATAATTGTAAAGTGGTTGAATTATATTCCTGAAAATTCATTATATCTCTTTCCTTCTTATGGAATTAATGGTCACATTACTAGAGATACTGTTAATAAATTATTAGTGGATATTTCTATAAATACTAATATTGACAGAAAGAGATTAACTCCTCATAAATTACGCCATGCATTTGCTACTCATATTATGAATAGAGGTGCAGATTTAAGAGTAGTTCAAGAATTATTGGGCCATTCAAGTATTTCTACTACGGAAATATATACTCATGTTCTTGATACAAGACTTATTGATTTATTAAAGAAATCCCACCCTCTATCAAAAGATGGTATTTGAAATAATATTATTTATTAGGTAAGAATTAAGAATGGTAAATTATTTAAACTTTGAAAAGCCTTTATCATTAATAGAGGGTAAAATAAGGGAACTTAACGAACAGAATCATCAGGGTGATGTAAGTAAATCCTCTATTGATGAAATCAATAAACTTGAGGTAAAAGCTCAAGAAACAATTGAAGCACTTTACAAGGACCTTAATACCTGGGAAAAAACACAAGTTGCTAGGCATCCAGAAAGACCTCACTTTCTTGACTATGCGAGAGGTTTGGTGGAGGACTTTATTCAATTATCTGGTGACAGGGCATTTGGAGAAGATAGTGCCATTATAGGCGGAATAGGCAAGCTTGATAATATTTCTGTAATGTTAATTGGTCATGAAAAAGGTTATGATACAGAAACTAGAATAAAGCATAACTTTGGTATGGCTCACCCAGAAGGTTATAGGAAATCAATTAGGCTTATGAATATTGCTGAAAGGTTTAATTTACCAGTAATTACTTTTATTGATACTCCTGGAGCATATCCTGGAATTGGAGCGGAGGAAAGAGGACAATCAGAGGCAATAGCTCGCTCTACGGATCGGACTTTATCTCTAGGAGTACCTGTAATATCAATCATCATTGGTGAAGGAGGTTCTGGAGGTGCTATAGCAATTGCATCAGCAAATAAGGTTTTAATGCTAGAGCACTCTATTTACACAGTTGCCTCGCCTGAAGCCTCAGCATCTATTTTATGGAGGAGTTCAGATGAAGCAAAAGTTTCAGCTATTGCTTCAGAAATGAAAATTACTTCTAAAGATTTAAAAAACTTAGGTGTCATTGACCAAATAATTGATGAACCTATTGGAGGAGCTCATAGGGAACATTCGCAAATAATAATGCAAACAAAATTAGCTATTTTAGATAATCTTGACAATTTGAGTAAATTAACCTCAAAAGAATTAATCCAACAAAGACGTAATAAATTTCTAGAGATTGGACGAAATATTTAGATTAATTTTCCACAACAGTTTTTATACTTCTTACCTGAGCCGCACAGACATTTTTCATTTCTTCCAACCTTTCTCCAAGTTTTAGGATCATTTGGATTAAATTCATCTTTAATTGTATTTTGCTCTAATTTAGGATTATTCTTATCAAGGTTGTCGTTACTATTTTCTTCCAACTTATTAATTGCTTCTTGTGAGACCATTTTTATATGAAATAATGTTTTAGTTACATCCTCTCTAAATTTACAAAGTAATGTTTCAAATAATAAAAATGACTCAGATTTATATTCGTTTAAAGGATCTCTTTGGCCATACCCTCTAATTCCGACTATTTGTCTTAGATCTTCAAGCTGACTAAGATGATCAGTCCAGTTTTGGTCAATGAC
>Ga0160422_10000460_pt1 | contig 24380 bp, 21 predicted proteins | sample Fk160mmetaG_FD_108192 | JGI IMG/M metagenome (GOLD analysis project Ga0160422, IMG submission 108192) | Marine microbial communities from the Central Pacific Ocean - Fk160115 60m metaG | ecosystem: Environmental > Aquatic > Marine > Oceanic > Photic zone | place: The Central Pacific Ocean...
AACTTTGAAATCTTTTCCTAAATATTTTTCAATGGTTTTAGCTTTTGCAGGTGACTCAACTATTACAAGATTTGAACTCATTCTGGTTGTTTTAGATTTTTTTTAGTTGCCAAATATGAAAACTTTTTTTTTATTAATATAATTTCAATTTATAATTAATTTTATTTTTTTGTTTTCAATACGTAGTATTGAATAATTTGTTTTAATGGAAATAATAATTTCTCCGAATTCATTTAAGGGAACATTTTCTTCAATTGATGCTTGTAATATTATAGCTGAAGGACTATTGAATTATGATTCAAAATTAAATATAAAGAAACTTCCAATCGCAGATGGTGGAGATGGAACTTTAGAAATTTTCAAGTATTATTTTGATTACGATTCAATTAAAGAAAGTTCAGTTAATTCTATAGGTGAAAAAATAGAATCTGAATACATAATAATTGAGAATGGTAAAACAGCAATTATTGAGTTTGCAAATACTTGTGGTTTAGCCAAAGTTGATTTTAATAAAAACGATTTAAATATTTCAAATTCATTAGGTTTTGGATTACAAGTAAAGTCAGCTATTGAAAGAGGAGTTGAAAATATTATTTTAACTTTAGGTGGATCTGCAACTATTGATGGTGGGTGTGGTGCAATGATTGCTCTTGGAGTGAAATTTTATGATGATAAGGAAAATATTATAAAGGATAAAAATCCTATTGTTTATGCAAATAGTATTGATTTTTCTAGTTCAATAGTAAATAAGAAAAATATCAATTTTACAATTTTATCAGATGTTAATAATACTATTTTTGGTAATAATGGATGTGTAAATGTTTATGGAAAACAAAAAGGTTTAAAAAATTCACAAATTCCAATTTTTGAAAATTATTTAAAAAAAATTAGTTTAAAATTTAAAAAAAAATTCAATAAAAATATTTCAAATATTAAATCAGGTGGTGCTGCAGGTGGTGCTGCAGGTTTTTTAAAACTTTTTTTAAATGCAGAATTACATTTTGGCTCTGAATATATATTTAATAAAATAAATTATTGTGAAAATATTAATGAAGGGTCTATTTTAATTACTGGTGAAGGTAGAATAGATGAACAAACTCTAAATATGAAGGCTCCTTTTTCTTTAGTTAATTACTTAAAAAATAAAAATATTTTCTCAGTAGCTATTGGTGGAATTGTAGATTACAAATGTTTAAATATTCTATTAAAATCTTTTGATTTAATTTTTTCAACAAGTGAATCAAATGATAATATTAAATCATTGAGTGTTGCTAGAAAAAATTTACTAACTACCTCATTTGAAATTGCTGGAATAATTAAGCATAAAATAAATAATAACTATATAAATTATTTAAAAAATACGTTTGAAAATAAATGAAACATTTAAAATATTTTTTTTTCTTATTTATAATTTCATTTAATTCAATATCTCAACATCTGAATTATTCACAATTTTATTCTTCACCTCTCAATCTAAATCCAGCTATGACAGGAATTGGTGAATTCGGTAGAATAGGGATTATTTATAGAAATCAATGGCCAAATATTGGAGATGGTTTACACTATTTTTCTTCATGGGCTGATTATAATTTTTTGAAAACTAATTTTTCTTTTGGTCTGAATTTTTCAAAGGAGATAGAAAATTTATCTAGTTTATCAACTTCAAATATTTCACCATCTATATCATATGAAATTAATTTAAATTATAATTGGATTCTAAAATCTGGAATTCAAGTTTCATATTCAAATTCTAATTTTAATAGTGATAATTTAATTTTTTATGATCAGTTAAATCAAGATGGTTCTTTATCTCAAACAAATGAAAATATATTAATGTATAATAGAAGAAGTTATCTTGGATTAGCTGCAGGTCTACTTGCATATTCTGATAAAGCTTGGATAGGTGCTTCAATATTTAATTTAAACAATCCTAATATTTCATTTCTTGATGAAAATTTCAAACTAAATAAATTATACTCAATTCATTTTGGATATTATATTGAAAATTTAAGATTATCACCATCTATTCATTATAAACAACATTCAGTTTTTAAACAATTAGACATAGGCACTTATATTGATTTAAAACCTATTAATATAGGTATATGGTATAGAGGTATTCCTATTGATTCAAATAACAATTTTAACTCTTTAATTGGTTCGTTGAGTTTAAAACTAAATGAACTTAATTTATCTTACAGTTATGATTATAATTTATCTGAAATCAATAATGCTTCGGGAGGTTCACATGAAATTTCATTAATATATAATTTTCATTTTTTTGGAAAAAAATTGCCTCCTAAAAATGTTAGATTTTTAGAATGTCCTATACCTAATTTTTAAGTAATTTTAATTATGAGTTCAGAGGCAATTCTTCAAATAATTTTTGCAATTATTATTTTAAATTATTTGGTTGATTTATTAAGTGGTTTACTAAATTATAATAGTTTCAATAATAAACTTCCTGAAAATGTAAGTGATATTTATAATGAAAAGGAGTACTTAAAATCTCAAGAATATAAAAAGGAAAACTTCAGATTTAATCTAATTACTACTTCTTTTAGTTTTATCATTTTAAATATTGTTTTATACAACGGATATTTTGGGTCTCTTGATTTAATTGTTAGAAACTATACTTTTGAAAATGAAATTAGTCCATCTATATTATTTTTCTTTTCAATTTATTTTATTAATGATTTTATATCTATTCCATTTCAACTCTATAGAGTTTTTGTCATTGAAGAAAAATATGGTTTCAATAATATGACGATAAGGACTTTTATCTTTGATAAATTAAAAGGTTATCTGCTAACTATAATAATAGGTTTATTATTATTAGTTCCTATACTTATTCTAATTTTACTTTATCCCCAAAATTTCTGGATTTATGCTTGGGTTTTTCTATCTGTACTTATGATTTTATTAAATATGTTTTATACCTCATTAATTGTGCCATTATTCAATAAGTTAACTCCTTTAGAAGATGGAGATTTAAAGAAGAGTCTAAATGATTACGCAAGTAGTGTTGGTTTTTCTTTATCTAATATTTTTGTGATTAATGGTTCTAAAAGATCAAATAAAGCAAATGCTTTTTTTACTGGTTTTGGCAAGAACAAGAAAATTGTTTTATATGATACATTAATTAAAAACCATACTATTCCTGAATTAGTTGCAGTTCTTGCTCATGAAGTAGGTCATTATAAATTAAAACATGTAATATCAAACTTATTTATTTCAATAATTACTACCGGATTAATGCTATTTTTGATGTCTGAAATTTTATTTAATAGTGAAGTGAGTTATGCCCTTGGAGGAAATGTATCTTTTAGACATTTAGAGATATTAGCATTTTTTATTTTATATACTCCTATAAGTAGAGTAATTAACATTTTAGCATACATCAAAAGTAGAAAGAACGAGTATGAAGCTGATAATTTTGCCGTTAGTACTTATAAAAAATCACCTATGATAAGTGCACTAAAAAAATTATCTAGAGATAACCTAACTAATCTTACACCACACCCATTATTTGAATTTATAAATTATTCTCATCCATCTCTAAGTAAAAGATTACGATCTATAGATAATGTCAATAAATAATTTAAATTTTATAAATATTTATAATTATAAAACCTTATTTAGACCATACCCATCAAGTCTATTCCTATAATATAGGAGCATTTTAATATTCTTAATTACTATTTTATCTTTTTTTAATTCTAAAGGCCTTATTGCATGATAAAGTCCCAAGTTTTTACATCCAATTTTTATCTGATCATCGATAGATAGTAATAACTCATCAGATGTTTTTAACTTTTTCTTCTCTGATAAATTTTTTACTGATTCTAATACAGTTTTAAACTTAGTTTTAAAGTATTCTATATTAAGAGTTAGTTCATCTTCTGGGAGTTCAACTATATTTTGAATATCCATTTTATCAAATTTTTTCCTAATTAATTCAAATGCGGTAAAGGATAATATAAAACTGGAAAAAACAACAGTACCTGCCATAAGTTCATCAATTATTTTCTCTGATAAATTATTTAAAATCTCCGTTTTATTATTTTTTTCTAGAGATAAATTATTTTTTTTAATTGGGTTTCCTTTGTTATCTACAATATTTCCATAAATATCCAGAGGATTACCAAAAGAAACAGCCATTCTATTTGAGCGTGTAAAATATTTAAATAGAAAAGTAAAAATTTTAAAAGTATCAGAATATCCTAAATCTTTATTTTGTTTATTTTTTGATAAGTATTGATTTATTAGTGCTGGTCCTTCTAGAACAAATTGATAGTTGAATGTGACTGGTATAATATAAATTTTTTTATTGATTTTATTCAATTCTTTTTGAGCTTCTAATGTACTGCCTAACAATCCAAGTTTTAAGTTTTTTTCAATTGCTCCTGATCTAGATCTAGTTCCACCTGGATAAAATAAATTATGACATCCATTAACAATCGCTCTTTCTGTATACGTTTTTAGAGTCTCTAAATATAAAATGTGTTTTTTTCTTCTATCTACTTTGTAAGCTCCCAAACTATTGAAGAAATAAGCAAAAATTTTTAAATTATATAATACTAAACCTGCACCATACATGAAAGCGGGTAATCCTAAATGAGATATTATCCAACCAATAAGAGCTGAGTCTAAATGTGAAAAATGAGTAGGTACCATAACAATTGTTCCTGATTTTGATAGTTTTCTAAGTCTCTTATATTTACCAACTATTTGAATTGTACTATCAAGATTTAAATTTCCAAAAGGATTTCTTAATCTTGCAGTATTTAACAGTCTTGCTAGAAATGATGTAATTATTCTTCTTGCAAATCCATGATGGCTTCTTTTAAAATTTCCAGTAATTTCTTTGGTGTATCTATCAATGATAATTGGTAAAATTTCATCTTTTAATTTAGGATTATCTTTATCGTTTTCATAAGGGATAATTTTTTCTTTTAGCGAATACCAAAATTTTTGATCATCTGAAGGATCTGCCTTCCATTTAATATTTGATATTCTTAGCTTCTCTTTATAAACTGTATTAATAATTTCATCATAAAGATTTTTATCATTTATTTTTTTAAGTATTTTTTTTTGAGATATTTGAGAAACCTCATTCATAAATAACTTTCTTTTCTTAAAAAGTTCAACTATAGGCCAAAACTTAGATTGTTTTACTATCTTTTTGTACTTCTTTTTTCTTATATCATTCATCTTTTTTTAATATAATGACGTAGTATATAAAGTTAATTTAAATTAGTATCATTTTATGAATCTTAATGACATAGTAATTCCTATTAAAGACGAGATGAAAGATTTTAAGTTGAAATTAAAATCATCTATTTCTAGTCAAAATTCATTAATTGATACTGTTGTCAATTATATCTTAAAAAGAAAGGGTAAACAAATTAGACCAATTTTTGTTTTTCTAACCGCTGGACTTAATGGAAGAATAACAGATTCAACATACAGAGCAGCAATATTAATTGAAATATTACATACAGCTACTTTAATTCATGATGATGTTGTAGACGACTCAAATTACAGAAGAGGATATTTTTCAATTAATGCCTTGTGGAAAAGTAAATATTCAGTATTAATTGGAGATTATTTATTATCAAGAGGCCTTGAGTTATCAGTTGAAAATAAAGACTTTAAATTTTTAGGGGTTTTATCAAATGCTGTTAAACAAATGAGTGAAGGTGAAATTACACAATTAAAAAAATCTAGAAGCCTGGATATTAATGAAGAAACATATTTTAAAATTATTCAAGAAAAAACTGCAAGTTTATTTTCTTCTTGTTGTATGATGGGTGCAATTTCATCTAAAGCCACAGAAGAAAAAATTAAAAAAATGCATGAATTTGGACTTTTAGTTGGTAAAGCTTTTCAAATTAGAGATGATCTTTTTGGCTACCTTTCCTTTGATACAGGTAAACCTTCTCTAAATGATTTTAAGCAAGCAAAAATAACTCTTCCTTTAATACATACCTTATCAAAAGTTGATACTAGTACTAAAAGAAAAATACTTAAAAATCTTAAAAAATATCGTGCTATTGATGAAATTATTGAGATTGTTAAAGAAAATGATGGAATTAAGTACAGTGAAAAAAAAATGATTCAAATGATTGATGAAGCATATTCCATTTTAAAGAATTTTCCGGATTCTGAATATAAGAAAAGCTTAATTAGTCTATTAAATTATATTATAAAAAGAAACATTTAAAAAATTTTCAAAAAAAGTGGGATAAAGTGGGGAAAAGTGGTGTAAAATGTATAAATGTTTGTTACATTTGTCAACAAGTGGTTTATATTAATACTCTGATATGGCTTTTTTCACAGGCGAACATGAGTGTAAATTAGATGCTAAGGGTAGACTGGTTTTACCGTCAAGGCTCAAATCAGTCTTGCCTGAAGCTTCTAAGAAAAGTATAATTATCAGAAAGGGTTTTGAATCTAATTTGATAATTTATCCTATTACTGAGTTCCAACATATATATACAAGAATTAACTCATTGAATGAGTTCAGTTCAGAGCAAAGAAAATTAAAGAGAAACTTATTTAGTGGTATATCTCAAATTGAATTTGATTCTAATGGAAGATTTTTAATTCCTAAAAATATGATATCTCATTGTGGAATTGAAAGAGAAGTCATTTTGATTGGTGTAGGGAATATTATTGAGTTATGGAATCCTAAATCATATAAAAATAATTTAATTAAGGATAGCAAAGAGTTTTCATCTCTTGCCCAAAAATATTTAGATATTTAATGATTTATGAAATATCATGTTCCAGTTTTACTTAATGAATCAGTTAATGGATTAAGTATCAAACCTTCAGGAACATATGTTGATTTAACTTTTGGTGGTGGTGGTCATTCAAAGTTGATCCTAGATAAATTAAATTTAACTGGAAAATTATTTTCATTTGACACAGATAATTCAGCTATAAATGAAAATAAAATCAAAAAAGAAAATTTCTTCTTAATACAAAGTAATTTTAAATTTTTTGATCTTCATATCAAAGAGAGAGGAATAAATAAGGTAGATGGTATATTAGCTGATTTAGGAGTTTCTTCTCACCAGATTGATAATAAAGAAAGAGGATTTTCTTACATAGGTAATAATAGATTAGATATGAGGATGTCTACAAAAAACGATTTATCTGCAGAAGAAGTATTAAATAATTATGATCAAGATAGCCTACAGAATATTTTATTTGAATACGGAGATATTAAAAACTCTAAAATTATAGCTAGAGAAATAATTTCTTATAGAAATAAGAAGAGGATAAGAAATAATGAGGATCTTTTGAAAGCAATTCAAAATATTTCAGAAAAAAAATTAAGCTATAAATTTTTATCTAAACTCTATCAGGCAATAAGGATTGAAGTAAATGATGAGATAAATTCATTAAGAGAGATGTTAGAAAAATCAGTAGATTTTTTGAATAGATCTGGAAGATTAGTAATAATTTCTTACCATTCAATTGAAGATAGATTAGTTAAAAACTTTATAAATAAATCTAGTTTTAATTCTGATTATAATAAAGATTTATATGGGCAAAAAATAGAATTTTTCAAGAGTATAAACAAAAAACCAATTATTCCAACAGATGAAGAAATAGATTTGAACTCTAGATCAAGAAGTGCTAAACTTAGAATAGGAGAAAGATTATGAGTATAAAGAATAATATAAATAACCTATTAGAATCATTGAAAAATCAATTATCAGATTCATTTAATTTTGACTTATTTAAAGTTTTATACTTATTGTTTTTTTTAATTATATATATAAGTAATCAACATTCTGTAGAAAAAAATATCAGAGAAATAAGTCGATTAGAAAAAGAAGTTGAAGAGTTAAGGACAGACTACATTACTCTTAACAATAATTATATGTTTTCAAGAAAAGAAACAGAAATTTTAAAAAGAGTAAAAAGTTTAAAATTAAAGAGTTCAAAATTACCACCGGAAAAAATTACAATTGAAGAATGAATATCAAAAAGGAAATTTTATTTAGAGTCAAAATTGTTTTTGCTTTTTTATTATTAATTAGTTTGGCTATAACATATAGTATTTTTGATCTCCAATTTAGACAAGGAGAATATTGGCATTCAAAATCAGAAAATATCAATTTCAAGTTTGATAATATAAAAGCTAGTCGAGGTAATATTTTATCTGATGATGGAAGTATTTTAGCAACATCATTGCCGTTTTATAAGGTTGCTATTGACCCATCTATTGCATCTCAGAAATTATTAGATGAAAATATTGATTCTTTATCTTTTTTACTTTCATCTTTTTTTAAAGATAAGACAAAAAATCAGTATAAAAATGATATTATTTCTGCAAGAAAAAACAATAGAAGATATCTCCTCTTAAACAGAAAAAAAATTGACTATCAAGAAAAAAAGTTATTATCAAATTGGCCAATTTTTAGAGAAGGTAGATTAAATGGTGGAATACTTTTTGAGAAAAAAGATGAAAGATTTAGACCTTTTTCGAAATTAGGATATAGAACAATTGGTTCTGTAGATGAAAATAATAAAGGCACAGTTGGATTAGAATATAGTTACAATTCTTACTTAGATGGTATAGATGGGAAAATTTTAACGCAAAAGTTAGCTGGAAACCACTGGATGCCAATTTATGATGGTTCAGAAATTCAGCCTAAAAATGGATATGATATTGTTACAACTATAAATGTGAATTTACAGGATATTGCAGAGTCTGCTCTTTTGAGAGGTTTAGAATCAAATGATGCAGATAATGGATCTGTTATTTTAATGGAAGTTAAGACTGGAGAAATAAAAGCGATTTCTAATTTTAGTAAAAATAAATCAGGTTATTATACTGAGAACTATAATTATGCGATTCAAGGAATGCATGAGCCTGGTTCCACATTTAAACTAGCTAGCTTATTAGCATATGTTGAGGAAACTAATAGGTCAGTTTATGATAGCATTGATACTGGAGAAGGTGAGTTTAGATTTTATACTGAAATAATGAAAGACCACAAGCCTGGAGGATTTGGCAAGATTACTATAAAAGAAGTATTTGAAAAAAGTTCAAATATAGGAGTAGCAATGTTAATTGATGATACCTTTAAAGATAAGCCTCAGAATTATCTTAATTATTTAAAGAAATTTGGATTTAATGATAATTTTAATTTTCAAATATTTGGTTCATCAAAACCTCAAATTAAAAATTATTTAGATTCTACATGGAGTAAGGTTTCTTTACCATGGATTGCTCATGGTTATGAATTAATGCTTACTCCTCTACATACTTTAACTTTTTATAATGCGATTGCTAACAGAGGATATTATATTGAACCTCAAATTGTAAAAAAAGTCAAAAATGCTAACGAAACAATTTTAGAATTTGCTAAATCATCTCCCAAAAAAATAGCAACAAAAAATTCAATTAATACCATGAAATTATTACTTGAAGGTGTAGTTGAAAATGGAACCGCGGATAATATAAAACATAGTAATTACAAAATTGCAGGTAAAACAGGAACAGCAAAAAAAGTTTATGAGGGAAGATATATTAATAGATATTATACATCTTTTTCTGGATTTTTTCCTTCAGAAGATCCTAAATATAGTTGTATAGTTGTAATTGATAATCCAAAAAAATATAGAATTGGGGGGAGTGATGTTGCTGCTCCAGTATTTAAAGAAATAGCTGATAAAATATTTATTTCTGATGAAAAATATTTTACTGAAATAGAAAATGAAGAATTTAAATTTTCTTTTCCCCAGATTAGATCTGGATTTAGAAAGGATCTTGTCTATTTATCTAATAATATGGCTCTATCAAATCATTCAACGAATGAAAGTGATTGGGTTAGAACTAAATTAGTTGACAATTCAATTTATTGGGAAAAAATAAATACTAATTCTATATATGTTCCAAATGTTGTTGGCATGACTTTAAAGGATGCAATATTTTTACTTGAGTCAAGAGGATTAAAAGTATCTTTTAAAGGAAAGGGAAGAGTTAAGTATCAAAATATTCCTCCAGGTAAATTATCAAAAAACTTTAATTCAATTAATATAAATTTAGGATGAAAAAATTAATTGAAATTTTAAAGGGTATTAAAATATTATCATCCTATGGTGATTTAGATAAATCTATTAATGGCATTACTGATAATTCGAATTTTGTTAATAAAAATTTTCTATTTTTTGCAATTGAAGGAAATGACTTTGATGGTCATAGATTTATTGAAGATGCAATATCAAAAGGGGCAAACACAATTGTTTGTACGAAACTTCCAGATAATTTAATTAAAGACATTACTTTTATACAGGTTGAAGATATAAGAGAATCTGTTTATAATATTTCCTCAAATTATTATGAAAATCCTGATCAGAAAATTAAAATTATTGCTGTCACTGGCACTAATGGTAAAACGTCTATAGTATATTTTTTATATCAATTTTTCAAGTCGATTAATGTGAAAGTTGGTATGATGTCAACAATAGAAAATAGAATAGATGACTTTATTTTAGATGCAAAACTTACAACACCTAATCCTATTGAATTTTTAAAAATTTTAAATGAAATGGTTATGAAAAATTGTGAATATTGCTTTATGGAGGCAAGTTCACACGCTATTCATCAAAAAAGGATAAATGGAAAAAATATATTTGCCGCTATTTTCTCAAATCTATCACATGATCATCTTGACTATCATAAAACATTTAAAAATTATATTGATTCAAAAAAAATTTTATTTGATGATTTAAATAAAGATTCATTTTCAATAATCAACTTAGATGATAAAAGATCAAAATATTTGACTCAGAATACAAAATCCAAAATTGTGACATACGGATTAAAAAATATTTCTGATTTTAATGCTAAAATAGTTGAGAGTAATAGTGAAAGTATAATATTAAATTTTGGAACTACAGATGTTACTTTTAAAATCATTGGTGATTTTAATGCATATAATATATTGGCTGTATATTCTCTCGCAAATATTTTAAAAATTAATAAGGATATAATTCTTGAAAAGTTATCTGAATTAAATACTCCAAGTGGTAGATTTGAATTTTTAATAGGAGAAAATAATCAAATAGCTATTGTTGATTATGCTCATACTCCTGATGCTTTAGAATATGTTCTTTTGAATATTTTAAAATTCAAGAAAAATAAAAAAGTTATAACGGTTGTTGGTGCAGGTGGTGATAGAGATAAATCTAAGAGACCTGAAATGGGTAAAATTGTTACTAAGTATAGTGATTTTGTATTTTTTACTTCAGATAATCCAAGAAATGAAAATCAAGATGAAATAATATCAGATATTATTGATGGTGTTATAAATGATAATTATGAAGTAGAAGCAGATAGAAAAATTGCTATAAAAATGGCTTTTGATAAGTTTAATACTAATTCAATTATTCTTGTAGCAGGTAAAGGACATGAGAAATATCAAATTATTGGAGATAAATCATTACCTCATGATGATAAAGAAATTATTAAAAAGTTAATTTTATAAATAATGTTATATAATCTATTTGAATATTTAAATAATAATTACGATTTAATAGGAGCTGGAGTATTTCAGTATCTTTCATTTAGGGCAGGTATGGCAGCTATATTCTCTTTGATAATAAGCATTTTATTTGGAAAAAAAATTATTAATATTTTAAGTAAGTTCCAATTATCAGAAAATATAAGGAATCTAGATTTAGAGGGACAAATAGAAAAAAAAGGAACACCAACGATGGGTGGAATTATTATTCTCATCTCAATTCTTATTCCCACTATTCTATTTGCAGATCTTGATAATATTTATATTTTAATAATGTTATTTGTTACTGTATTTGTCGGTTTAATAGGTTTTATTGACGATTATTTAAAAATTAAAAATAAAAATAAAGATGGTTTAAAAGGTAGGTTTAAGATAATTGGTCAAATAATTATAGGAATAGTTGTTTCATATATTATCATAACTGATGACTCAATTGTTGTTAGGAATTTTACAGAATCTATATCTCAAGAAAATCTAAAAGATGGTATTGAACATATTGATACAAAAGATTTAATTACAACAATACCTTTTGTGAAGGATAATGAGTTTGATTATAAATGGTTATTGCCATATACTCTTCATAATTATACATGGCTTTTATATAGCTTAATAATAATATTTATAATATCAGCAGTATCTAACGGAGCTAATATAACTGATGGTTTAGATGGTCTAGCAGCTGGCACATCAGCAATAGTTGGAATTACATTATCAATATTTATTTATTTATCTGGAAATATTATTTTTTCTGACTATCTCAATATACTTTATATTCCAAATATAGGTGAATTAGTTATTTTTTCTTTTGCCTTTGTAGGAGCATGCATTGGTTTTATATGGTATAATTCATACCCTGCTCAGGTCTTTATGGGAGATACAGGTAGTTTATCTATTGGTGCAATTATTGCTGTATTAGCAATTATTGTAAAGAAAGAATTATTGATTCCTCTTCTTTGTGGAATATTTTTGATTGAAAATTTATCAGTAATTATCCAAGTATTATATTTTAAACATACAAAGAAGAAATATGGAGAAGGGAAGAGATTATTTCTTATGGCTCCTCTTCATCATCATTATCAAAAGAAAGGGATTCATGAAACTAAAATTGTTGCAAGGTTTTGGATGGTTTCTATTTTACTTGCAATTATGACTTTAGCAACTTTAAAATTGAGATAAATTGATTGAATGGTTAAAAAGAAATATTCAGGGAGATAAATATATTTGGTTAATTGCTATTATTCTTTCTATAATAGGTTTACTAGCAGTGTATAGTGCAACAAGTTTACTAGCATTTCAACAAAAGGGAGGTAATACTGAATTTTTCTTACTTAAACATTTTTTATTAATTGTATTTAGTTTTATTGCGATGTGGTTTGCGCATAAAATTGATTATAAATATTATTCAAAGATTGCATTAATTGGATTATATGTTTCGTTACCACTTTTATTTTTAACATATAAGTTTGGAGTTAATATAAATGAGGCTTCTAGATGGATTAGTATACCAATTATAAATATGGCTTTTCAACCATCTGATCTTGCAAAACTTTCACTTATAATTTATTTATCTAGCTTTCTTTCAAAAAAACAATACGATTTAGAAAACATTAAAACTTTAATTATGCCGTTTCTTTGGATTGGTTTAATATGTCTATTTATTGCTTTGACTAATTTATCAACAGCATTGATTTTAGGAGCCACATCAATTTTATTAATGTTTATATCTAGAGTAAAAATTTCTCATCTTTCTCTTTTAATTTTATTTATATCAATAAGTGGAGGAATAGCATTATTAACTGGACAGAGAGGATATACAGCAATAAGTAGGGTGGAAGACTTTATTAATAAAAAAAATCTGCCATATCAACTTGAGCAAGCCTATATAGCTGTTTCAACCGGTGGCTTGTTTGGTAAAGGTCCTGGAAATAGTAATCAGAAAAACTTTTTGCCTCAGTCATCTTCAGATTTTATTTATGCTATTATAATAGAAGAGTATGGTTTTATTGTTGGTGTTACAATTCTTATTCTTTATTTAATTTTATTATATAGGGGATTAAAAATATTTATTAAATCAGATAGACCATTTGGTGGACTATTAAGTGCAGGTTTAAGTTTTGCACTTGTAATTCAAGCTGTAACTAATATGTGTGTTGTAGTTGGATTGCTTCCAGTTACTGGAGTAACATTACCTCTAGTTAGTATGGGAGGAACATCCCAATTATTTACTGGTATTACAATTGGGATTATTCTAAGTATAAGTAGAGAAAATGAAAGAGAGCTAAGTTATGTATAAATCAAAAAAAATTATTTTATGTGGTGGAGGTACTGGGGGTCATATCTTCCCAATGTTAGCCATTGCGCAAGAATTTAAAAAAGTAAATTCTAATAATAAAATTTTATTTGTAGGATCAAGTGATAGAATGGAAATGGATATAGTTCCAAAGTATAATTTTCAAATTTATGGATTATGGATTTCTGGTATTAAAAGGTCTTCAATTTTATTGAATATATTATTTTTAGGGGTTCCATTTATTTTAAAAAACTTTTTACTTCCATTTAAATTAATGTCTTCTATAATAAAATCACTTTATATTTTATTAAGATATAAACCTGATTTTGTAATAGGTTTTGGAGGGTACTCATCTGGCCCCTTTTTATTACTCTCCAACTTTTTAAATTTTAAGACTGCAATACAAGAACAAAATTCTTTTCCAGGTTTAACAAATAAAATGTTATCAAATAGGATAAAATATATTTTTACTGCGTATGAAAATTTAAGTGATACATTTAAAAACAATACTGTTTTTAACTTCGGAAACCCAATCAGAAATTTAAATTTAAATTCTAATAAAAGTTCTCATGAATATTTTGGATTAGATAAAACAAAAAAAACAATTTTGGTTTTAGGTGGAAGTTTAGGAGCAAAAAGCATTAATGAAGGTGTTTTAAATAACATTTCATTAATTAGAGAATCATCATATCAAGTCATTTGGCAAACAGGTAAGTTTTATTATAAGAATATTTTTTCAAAGAACATAAATGATAAGAATATTATTGTTAAAGATTTTATTGAAAGAATGGATCTAGCTTATAATGTATCAGATATTATAATTTCAAGAGCTGGAGCGATTGCAATTTCTGAATTATGCGTAGTAGCAAAACCTTTAATTTTGGTTCCTTCGCCTAATGTAGTTGATGATCATCAAACAAAAAATGCAAATGCAATATCAGAAAAAGGAGGATGTATATTAATTAAAGATTCAGAAGCAAAAGATATTATGATAAAGACAGCATTTGAATTATTTGAAAACCAAAATAAAATGGAAATTATGAAAAATTCATTATCAAAATTAGCTTCACCTAATGCTACAAAAAAAATTATAAATAAAATATATGAAATTATATGATAGATAAAATTAAAAATGTATTAGTTATTTTAGTTTTATTGGCTTCTGCTTATTCGTTAATTTTACTATTTAAAAGTAATAATTCGTCAAAGTATAATAAAATAATTATTAATGTTGATAGCACTTTTTTAGATAAAAGTTTTGTTACAAGTTTTTTATCAAAAGAGATTTTATCGGACTCGCAAAATTTAAACTTTAATGATTTAGAGAAAAAGTTTTCTTTAATATCACATATTAAAGATATAACTATTCATAAAGATTTACTTGGAAATTTAAATATTGGAATTCAACAATATGATCCAATAGCAAGAATTGTTTCTGGTAAACTTTCAGATAATTATATTAATAGTAAAGGTCATTTTTTTCCTATTTCTTCTAGATACTCGAAAAGAGTTTTACTTATCCATATGAATGATGAAGTTTTAATTGATAATAAATTGATAACATCCAATTATGGAAATAATTTATTAAAAATGATTAATATTATTAATGAAGATGAATTTTTTTCAAAAATTATTTCAGAAATAGAGATAGATTCTGATAAAAATATTATTATTCATCCTCAATTTTCAAAACAAAAAATTATTTTTGGGTATCCTGATAATTTTGAAGATAAATTTGAAAAAATTATTCTTTTCTATAAAAAAATTGTTCCTGCAAAAGGTTGGAATACTTATAGGACAGTTAATGTAAAATTCAAGAATCAAATTATTTGTGACAAAACTTAGTCAATGGACAAACAAAAAAAATATTATACTGCGTTAGATATTGGGACATCAAAAATATGTGCAATAATTGCTGAAAAAACTGCAAGTAATAAATTAAAAATTATTGGTTTTTCTGAGACAGACTCAGAAGGAGTTTCTGAAGGAATGATTCAAAATTTAATTAAAGCAACATCAAAAATTAAAGAGGTTATAAAAAATGCTAGTGAAATGGCACAAGTTCCTATTGAATATGTGAATGTTGGAATTGCAGGTAAACATATAAGAAGCTTTAGCACACATCATTCAATTGGATTACAGAATAAAGAAAATGAACCTGTTGAAATAAAAACTTCTCATATTAAAAAATTAGAGGAAAGATCAAAAATGGCAGTTATACCAACAAATCATAAAATTATTCATAGTATGCATCAAAAATTTACTATTGACGAAGATCATGAGTCTGTTGATCCAGTTGGAGAATATGGAAAAAAATTAGAAGCTGACTTTCATATAATAAGTGCAAATAAAGTTGATATTAAAATTATGGAGGAGTCAATAAAAAGATCCTACGTCAAGTGTAAAAATTTAATTTTAGAACCTATTGCATCTAGCCTGGCTCTACTTGATGAAAATGATAAGGAAGATGGAATATGTTTGGTAGATATAGGAGGAGGAACAACAGATATCTCCATATTTCATGATAATATTATTAGACATACTGCTGTAATTCCTCTTGGAGGCGATATAGTAACTCAAGACATTAAAGAAGGTTTAGGACTTCCTAGACATCATGCTGAAGCTTTAAAAATTAAATTTGGAAAAGCATTATATGTTAAAAGACCTATTAAGGAATATGTTAAGATTAAGGGAGAAGGACAAAGAGAAGATAAGAAAATTTTATTAGATAATTTATATAAAATTATAGAAGCTCGAATGGAAGAAATTTTTGAAAAAGTTCATCAAGAAATTTTAAATAGTGGTATGAGTGAAAAATTATCAGCTGGTATTGTAATTACTGGTGGTGGTTCACAACTACTAAATTTAAAACAACAGGTAAAATATATTACTGGATTAGATGTAAGGAAAGGATATCCATCTTCGTACTTAACAAAATCAGATATAGTAAATCTTGAGTTTCCTAAATATTCTACTTCTGTTGGTCTTTTATTGTGGGATTATGTAAATTCTTTGAATAATTTAGATGATAATGATAATATGTCATTTACTAGATCCTCACTTCCAAAGGTTAATAACTTTGGAAAATTAGTTACCGAGAGAATAAAAGGGTTTTTAAAAGACGATGATTTAACTGAATTTAAAGATGAAAATTAATAACTATGGCATTTGAATTTGATATACCATCACATCATAAATCAATAATTAAAGTTATTGGAGTTGGAGGGGGGGGAAGTAATGCAGTAAATTATATGAATTCAATTGGAATAAGAAATGTGGAGTTTATCATATGTAATACTGATATTCAAGCATTACACTCTTCGAACGTTAAAAATCAACTTCAAATAGGAATGGAACTCACAAAAGGACTAGGTGCTGGGGCTAATCCAGATAAAGGTAGAGAAGCAGCATTAGAAAGTAGTCATGAAATTAGAGATATGCTTAGAAACGATGGGACTAAAATGTTATTTATAACAGCTGGAATGGGAGGAGGTACAGGCACAGGAGCAGCACCTATTATTGCACAGATAGCAAAAGAATTAGATATTTTAACTGTTGGAATTGTAACTCTTCCTTTTGATTTTGAAGGAAAGTCTAAAATGGAAAAGGCATTAATTGGAGTTGATGAATTAAAAAAAGGATGTGATAGCGTAATTACAATTTTAAACCAGAGGCTAATTGAAATTTATGGTGATCTAAGCCAATCAAAAGCTTTTGAAAAAGCAGATGATATTATTTCTACAAGTGCAAAATGTATTGCCGAAATAGTAACAGTCCCTGGACAAATAAATGTAGATTTTGAGGATGTAAAAACGGTAATGAAAAATGCAGGAACTTCAGTTTTAGGTTCTGCAGAGTCTTCTGGTGAAGATCGAGCTAAAAATGCTATTGAGAGTGCAATCAATTCACCTCTATTAAATGATAGAAGTATTATTGGTGCAAAAAAAATTCTTTTAAATATTGTTTCTGGTGGTGGAGATAATGAATTAACTACTATTGAGCTTAATACAATTACAAAGTTGGTTAATGAATCATCTTCATCTAATGTTGAAATAATTTTTGGTACAGCAATTGATGGTGAATTAGATGATAGGGTAAGAGTTACAATAATTGCTACAGGTTTTAATAAAACAAATATTGAATTTGAAAATTTCAACGAATCTGATGATAATAATAATCAGACAAATTTATTTGAAGAAAATAATATCGAATTTATTAAAAGAGATGATCAACCAATTGAAGAAGTTATTCACAATATTGATGATGATTATAAAGAGTACGAGGATAATTTTGGATCAATTAATGAAAATTATGAGACTAATGACAAGCGTGATGAAGTTATAATTGAAGAGCTTGATTCTTCTGACTCATTTGATGACGATGATTCTTCAAATAAAAAAAATGAATATTTAAAAAAAAGAAACAAAAGAATAACTCATCATAATAATAATAGTTTTGGAGAAGAAACCTATGAACAAAAATTAGCAATTCCAGCTTATAAGAGAAAAAATATTAATTTAGATAATGATGCTTCTGATAACGATCAAACTAAAACTCTAGATTTTACTGAGGAAGATTAATTATTATTTATAAATTTACTTTCACTAAATTTTTATTTGAATGAATTTTATTGTCTCATCATCATATTTATTAAAGAATTTAAATTCAATAAGTGGAATTATAACATCAAATCCAGTTGTCCCAATTCTTGAAAACGTTTTATTCGAGATTGAAAATGGCAATTTATTAATAACTGCCTCAGACCTTCAAACTTCAGTAATTGTTGAGTTACAAGTTGAGTCTAAAGAAGACGGTAGTGTTGCTATTCCTGCAAAAATCTTAATAGATACATTAAAAAATTTACCTGAGCAACCAGTAACATTTTCAATTGATGATCAAAACTATAATATAGAAATTAATTCAGATAATGGAAAATATAAACTTGCCGGTGAAAATTCAGCCGATTTCCCAAAAGTTCCTAGTGTAAGTGATGGCTTTTCTGCGATAATTAATTCCGAAATTCTTAATTCAGCTATATCTAATACGATTTTTTCAACAAGTACTGATGAATTAAGACCTGCAATGACTGGAGTATTTTTTAAGCTATCTCAAAATTCAGGTACATATGTTTCAACAGATGGACACAGACTTGTTAAATATATTAGAACAGATATTAAGGGTGATGAAGTTGATCACGATATGATATTACCTAGAAAATCTTTAAATCTACTTAAATCAATAATCCCTTCAGATAAATCATCAGAAATTAAATTGGAATTCAATGCTTCAAATGCCTTTTTCACTTTTGAAAATGTAAAAATGGTTTGCAGATTAATTGATGAGAGATATCCAGATTATGATAATGTTATTCCAAATGATAATTCAAATAGTGTTACTCTTGATAGGTCAGAAATTTTGGGGTCTTTAAAAAGAATATCTATATATGCCAATAAAACTACTAATCAAGTTAGATTTAAAATTTCTGGTTCAGAAATTTTAATATCTGCTGAAGATTTAGATTTTTCTAATGAGGCTAATGAAAGAATTTCATGTGATCATGATGGTGATGATATTGAAATTGGATTTAATGCTAAATTTCTAATAGAAATGTTATCTAACATTGAATCTGAAAAAGTTTTATTAAAACTATCTGAACCCAATAAGGCAGGTTTATTAATTCCTGAAAATATGAGTGAAAAGGAAGATATCATAATGTTAGTTATGCCTGTAATGCTAAATGATAATGCTTAATCTATTATTATTTATTTTATTAAATATCAATTATAATTCAAATGAACTTGAAAATTCCTCATGGATTAGCGAATTTAATGGAGTTTCTGAAGTTAGAATTTACACAGATAAATTTTTTTCAATTGCTCAATATGATATTTCCAATAATAAATTTATAGGTACTTCAGGAGGGATTTATTCAATTGATAATGGTTATTATGAAGTGATAGAATTCAATTCTTTAGATTCATCTTTTGTGGGAGATACTATTTACTATAATAATATTAAAATTAATATCAAAAATGATCTAGGAATGATGGAATTAGATGGAAAAACATTTACAAAAAATCCTGATGAGAAAATATTAACTGGTTCATGGTTAATGAGTGGAATTGAAAGGAGGGGTGAAATGAGAATGAGAGATATCAATAGGCCAAGAAAAACTATGAAGTTACTAGCAGGGAATAGATTTCAGTGGATTGCTTATGATACATCTAAAAAAGGGTTTTACGGTTCTGGTGGAGGAACTTATACTGCCAAAAATGGCAATTATATTGAAAATATTGAATTTTTTTCTAGAGATTCTAATACTGTTGGAAAATCCTTAGAATTTAATTTTGAGATTAAAGAAGGAAATTGGCACCATAAGGGTTTTAGTTCAAAAGGTGATCCAAAATATGAAATTTGGACACAAAGAAAACATTAATTTTTTTATTGCGCATGTGGCGGAATTGGTAGACGCGCTAGGTTGAGGGCCTAGTGACTTGAATTAGTCGTGGAAGTTCGACTCTTCTCATGCGCACAATTAACCAAAAATTGATGAAAGCTTCATTGCAACTGTCATATCTCCCTCTATTTTCATTTTTCCACTCATAAACATTTGCATGGAATCAGTTTCTTTATTTAAAAGTTTCTCAAAGTCTGAGTTATCAATTAATATAGTACAATGTGCTTCTTTATCTTCATTATTAATTATTGTAGGGTTAATAGTATCATCTATGAAAATACACCCATCACTTAATTTAAATTTTATTTTTGATTCAATTTGACCTGAACTATTTTTTGAAAGTTCTTTAATTTTATTTGTAGTATCTGTTAAATTCATTTTTTTACTTTTTTAATATTTCAATTTCATACATAGATGGCCACCATTTACCAGTAACTAAAATTGAATTTTTTATTCTATTATACGCAATTCCATTCATAACATCTATTTTATCATTATAATTATTTTTATTAAATAAATTTTCTAGGTTTAATTTTCCTTCAACTTTTCCAGAATTTATATTTACAATTAATATAATATCTTCTCCATAAATATTGCAAAATAATTTATCATTAATTATTTCTAGCTCATTTATATTTTCTACTTTACCATTATTATCATAAACCTCTAATATATTTAAGATTTCAAAGTTATATGGATCTCTAAAATAAATTTTTTCTGATCCATCACTCATCAGTAATTTATTTTGATACGATGTTAAACCCCATCCCTCTGTATTATAACTAAATTCATCTATTTGAGTTAATGAATTTATATCATATATAAACCCTTTATTACTTTTCCATGTAAGCATGTACAATTTATTATCATAAATGGTAATTCCTTCAGCAAAATAATTATTATCAATAATTGTTTTATTTAAAGTTTTATTATCAGAAATACTACTTTTTCTTAAGAATGATTTTCCGTATTGTCCAGAGCTTTCAAATAAATTATTTTCATGAATTAGTAATCCTTGAGTATAGCTATCTTTATTATGCGGTAAAATCTTTAAAACTTTATAATCTGTTTTATTAGGTTTAGTTAGAGGGTATTTATAAAATACTTTAGAGATAGATTCAACTTTATTATATTCTAATTCATTTTTAATAACTATTCTATGTTTACCATATCTAGTTAACCTATTAGTTGATATTTTAATACTATCATTGAATATTATAGAGTCTGACTCTAAGACTAAGGTTGATTTCAAAATTTTTTCAGATCTTGATTGAACTTTTATAACTATTGAGTCATTATCTCTAAAGATTGAGTTACTTACTGGAGATACTATTTTAGTGAATGATTTAATTCTTGGGGAATTATTTTTTTTTTCAATCTTATTATCACATGATAATAAGATTAATAAACTATACAATAAAACTATATTATATTTCATTGACTAATTTTCTACCTTTTTCTGTAAGATTAAACCCAACTCCTATTTCTTTATTATCATAATCAATTAAAGAAATTTTTCTAATTAAATTTTTTTTAATTAAAGTAGAAAAAGACCTACTTAATGATGCTTTAGATTTTTTAAGATCTTTACATTCTCCTCTTATAATACCTCTTTTATGATTTCCACCTTTACGAATATATTTTCTTTTTTTTATTTCAAAATCTTTTCTTAATTCACTGATATTTCCAAAAATTGATGAATGCAGATTAACTAAATTTTTTTTTGGTTTAATTCTAAAAAAATCAACAATGGGCTCATAGAAATAAATATGAGCATGAGAGTTTGAATCATTTTCAATAAAACCATATTTAGTTTCAAATTCATTATTATTAGTGGATTCTGAATCTTTTTTTATAGATAAAAGATCATCTATTGATGAATTGATTAAATCAATTTCTATTTCTTTTTTTTGAGTAAATTTTTCTATCCCGTCAGAATCCAATTGTAAATTCTCATTTACTAGGTTTTGATAAGATTTATTTAATATAAACTTTTGAAGTTTAGATAGATACAATTTTATACTGTTATCGTATAAAAATATTTTTTTTATTACTAATTTCCAAATATACCACTTCCTCCTTCAAATTCTGAAGAATCATAATTTCCTCTTTGTCCACCTCTTCTTTTGTTCTGATTTATTCTATATTGAAGTGATAATCTAAATTCTTGTGTTCTTCTCCACGCATATTCTCCAACGGTAAAATAATTATCTTGTGGTTTTCCTCCTCTTTCGTATCTCCTTATCCTTGTTTTTGTCAAATCTCTTACGGTAAAACTTACTGTTCCTCTTTTATCTTTTAATATATCTTTAGATAAACTTAGATCAATTCCATATGAGGATAAATTTTTACCTTGTGGCGAGTCTGAAGGTCCTCGGTAATCAAAAGTTATTTGACCTTCAAGATTATTATCAAACATTTTTATATTATTACTGATTCTTGTTCTCCAGCTATATGATTTTGAATAAAAGTTTTGGTTTTTATAATTACCTTCTGTTTCTGAATTAAACAAATTAAAAGATCCAGTTGTTCTAAATTTCTTTGAGAATTCTATTGATCCGTTAAGTTCAATACCATATGCATTTGTAAAACCTAAATTAACTGGTTTGAAAACGGAATATCCGTTATCATTCACATCGAAAATCCTTTCTATTTCATCTTCAGTATGTCTATAATAAGTTCCTACATATATATTCCCTGAATTAAATTCTTTTAAAAAGCCTATTTCATATGAATCAGTTAATTCAGGTTCTAAAAAAGGATTACCTTCCCAGTTGAATCTTCCATCACTTAATCCCCAAAAAGGATTTAGATCCCAGAATCTAGGTCTTCTTAATCTTTTACTATAACTAAGTTGAAAAGATGTTGTTTTAGATATTTCATAAGTAATAAATGCTGACGGAAACCAATTTGAATATTTTAGATTAGTTTCTTGTTTATCACTCTCCATATTAGCATAAAAGTCGGTATCCTCAAATCTAATTCCTAGCTGATAGGAAATTTTACCAGTTTTGTTTCCTGCCTGAAAATACAATGCATTAACATCTTGATAATAATCATAATTATTTGTAGGAGGGATGTTAATCCAAGTATTGTCTAATAGCTGTTCAGCATAGTAGTCACTTGACATATTGTCATAATCTCTTTTATATCCCAATTCAATTTTACCATTATTTTCATTAAATGGGTATGTATAGTCTATTCTGATATTTTGGTCATATCTTGAACCCTCCTGGAAAGATCTTTGTTCTAACCTAGGTTCGTTATAGTAACTACTATTTTCAGAATCATTATCACTCCATGAATAATCCATCTTAAGATTATGTCCTCTTTTCTTAAAGTTTTTAGTATATGAAAAATTATAACTGATATTATTACTTAAATCGTCAGAGGTTTCAATTCTATTATTTCTTGCAATTTCATTCTGTAAAATATCATAATCAATATAACTATTATTTTCCTCTGAATTTCTATCACTTAATCTAGAACCTAATGAAAAAGAAAAAATATTGTTCCTATTAGGAAAATATGATATACCTGCTCTCCCACCAAATGAAAAACTGTTGTTTAAATTATCCCTATCTATATATGAAGAATATGTAGTATCAGAAAGAAAATAATCAGAATTACTAAAACCACCACCTTTAGTTTCTCTTTGATTTAAACTTATTGATGCAAAAACTGAAAATTTAGATTTTCTATAATTAAAATTTGTTGATATACCATTTTGAGTAGGGTAGCCAGTATTTAAATTGATAGATCCATTTAGTCCTTTAAGTCTTTCTTTTTTTAATATTATATTTAATATTCCTGAAGAGCCCTCTGCACTGTATCTTGATGAAGGATTTGTTATTATTTCAACTTTATCAATTTCATTTCCTTGTAGTTGCTTAAAAGCATTAGGTCCATCAAACCCCATCATTCCTGCTGGTTTGCCATCGATAAGAATTCTAACACTTTGTGATCCTCTTAAACTTATATTTCCTTCAATATCTAAATCTATTGATGGTATATTTTCAAGAATTTCTTCTGCAGTGCCCCCTTTATTACTTAAATCCTTACCTACATTAAAAACTCTTTTATC
>Ga0160422_10000461_pt1 | contig 24332 bp, 18 predicted proteins | sample Fk160mmetaG_FD_108192 | JGI IMG/M metagenome (GOLD analysis project Ga0160422, IMG submission 108192) | Marine microbial communities from the Central Pacific Ocean - Fk160115 60m metaG | ecosystem: Environmental > Aquatic > Marine > Oceanic > Photic zone | place: The Central Pacific Ocean...
GGACCCGAAGAAGTCGGGGTTGGGGGAGTAGGTCCAGTTTCCGTTCGCGGGATCGATGGATGCGGATCCGTTTGCGGGAACCGCGGAGATCGAAAAGTAGGAACCGTCGGTCAGACCGTCCGCGTCGGTCGCGTTGAGATCACCGGATGCGGAAGTGTCCTCGGCGATGGATGCCTGGGTGTCCCCCGATACGCTGGTCGCATCATCGACCGGACTGATGGTCAAGTTGATGGTGATGGAATCATTGTTTTCCCCATCAGTGACTTGAACCGAGAAGGAATCCGACCCGTGATAATCCCCATTGGGTTGGTAGGATAGGGTGGTGGGAGCGGATCCGTTTCCGCTCACGGTTGCGGTCCCATTGGCGGGGGAAGTGAGCAGGCTCCATGCAAGGGATGAGGCTTGGGTATCGGAATCGGTGGCATTGAGTTCGCTCGCCGTCCAGGTCGCAGTCGTGTCTTCGTCGATGGTCTTGCTCAAAGGGCCCGCTCCTTGGGTGATCACTGGAGACTGACTCGGGTTGCTTGAGGAAGAGTACAGGGTGATGATGACCTTTCCGTGGCCTTCGTTCGCTCCGGCGGTGTTGCTTTGATCGGTTCCCGAATTGTAGGAACCGCCACCATAAGCAAGTGATCCATTTTTGCCGGATCCGCCGGAATATCCGCCCCCCCCGCCGGAAAATCCATTACTACCCGAGCCTCCGCCACCAAATCCACCGTCGCTGTTATGAGAATCCGTTCCGTCTCCACCCATTCCGTTGTTAACGAAAGCAAATCCGCCAGTGCCATATCGACCGTCCTGCCCGTTTGAGAGTAAACCTCCCCCTCCAGCTCCGTAATTAGAAATGGAGGATCCACCGCTTCCATCGGTTCCTCCATTAGCTGGATTGTTGTTGGTCACGGCATCTAAATTTCCTCCCGTACCACCCCCGCTTCCAGGAGAAGCGCCTCCTCCGGCAATCAGAAGAGCCGAATTGGTTCCTGAAACAACAAAAGTACCACCTCCACCACCGCTGTCCAAGCCCTTTTGACCGATCAAAATCTTTAAGACGTATCCAGAAGTAAGGGAAAAGGTTCCGCTCATGTAGGCCCCTTTTCCTCCATTTTCGCTTGTGTCGCTTCGATTTTTACCAGGTCCACCTTTTGCACCCCACGCCTCAATCGAGTAATTCCCATCCGCGGGCACGGTCCATTCCTGAATGCCTTGGGTGTTGATGGTAACCGCTCCCTCAAGGTTCGTACCGGAGTAATTTGCGTCGATTTGAGATTGGGTGGGGCCATGTCTTCCGGTGGCTCCGGCGCTGGTGAAAACATAGCTCTGGGGAAGACTGATGACAACCAGGCCATGCCCTTGGTTGAATCCGGCGGTGTTGTTCTGATCGGTTCCGGAGTTGTAAGAACCTCCGCCTCCTCCGCCTTTGTCACCACCCGTGTAATGTCCGGAACCTCCGCCTGAGAACCCGCCTCCGCCTCCACCTCCGTAGGCACCGGCTCCACCTCCGCCAAAGCCTCCGTCGCCTCCCCGTAGTGAGGAATTTCCCGAATTGGTTCCGTTTTGCAGAGAACCGGTTCCTCCGTTGAGAAAACTGTTGGCGGCGGATGCCCAACCGGAATAGGCATTTGAACTTTGCAGATAGCCGGCTCCGCCCGCAGTTCCGGAACTGGTCGAATATACACCGGCGTTCCCCGAGGAACCTCCGGCTCCTCCGGAGCTTCCCTTTCCATTATCTCCACTGTTGGATGCGGAGCCGTCCGAACCGTTCCCGTTATCACCGTCGACGGATTGATACCCTGCGCCACCACCCCCTCCGGCAATCAGAAGGATGGAGTTGAGGGAGGAGTTGTAGGGGGAACGAATTACAAAGGTCCCTCCTCCACCTCCCGCTGACTTTCCGCTTTGCGCTTCGGGAGAATCCTCTCCGGACTGACCGACGAGAATCTTAATGATCTCGTCTTTGCTCAGTTCGAAGCTTCCCTTGACGACGATTCCCCTTCCTCCCGTGGAATTGTTGCTTAAGGAAGAGTTTCCGCCCGAGGCTCCACGGGCTTCTATGGTGTAATTCCCATCCGCGGGTACGGTCCATTCCTGAATCCCTTGGGTATTGATGGTCACCGTGCCGTTCAAATTGGTACCCGAATAATTGGCGTCAATCTGCGATTGTGTGGGTCCCTCGCGACCCGATGCCCCGGCGCTGGAGAAGGTGTAGGTCTCGGCATGAAGAAGAACTGGGAAAACGAATGCCAACCCCAAACAAAAATTAGTTATCAATGATTTTTTCATACCTCTTTCCTTCCCTAGCACAAACCCTCCGCCCAGATTATAAATTGTTAACAAAAATGATTAGCTAAATCCCTGAGGAAAATCAACTTAAAACAACTTGTCCAGGGGTCGGCAAAACCTTTGGCTTCTGTGGCAATTGCTTGAAATTTGGAAATTATTTGCCCAAATCGAGGCATACGAGGTCTCCACGGGCATTTCGCAGGTAAAGCAGACCGTTGGCGAGAACCGGCATGGTCCAGCATTTCCCCCCAATGACCTGTTCCCTTTCCATTGGATCGAACTTGTTGGGGTTGACCCGAGCGAAAGCCAATTCACCCGACTGTCCCAATAGAATCATACGGTCACCGGCCACCATCAGGGAACCGACCTTGAGCCCTCGGTCGCTGACCCGCCATTTGAGTTCTCCGGAGGAAAAGCGCAGGCAAACGAAATCCTTGGGTCCGGCCATATGAACGTTTCCGTCGAATCCATAGAGATAATCACCCACGAGAATGGCATGGTTCATGTGGGTGGAGATGTTTTTGTTCTCGTAGACCTTACTCAGTCCTTTGCCGGTCCAGCGGAATAGGGCGCAGCCCCTCCGGTATCCGGTGGAAAGGAAGAGGTTGAGCCCCTTGACGATGGGGGTGGAGGAATTGGTCCGATAACTGGTTTCCCATTTTTCAAAGGCAAGGGTTTTTCCGGTTTTGGCATCCAAAAGAACCAAGCCGTCGGTCTTGAGCACGGCGATCATCGGTTTGCCGGTTGGGTTGTACACCGTGGGACTGCCATAAGCCGGGCGGTACTTCTGGCTCCGCCAAACCACACGACCGGATTTCTTGTCGAGGGCGTAGGTGGCCCCGGCTTCGACAATAAGAAGGTTTTCGAATACCAGGGGAGAAGCCGCGAAACCCCATTCGGGCGGTTTTCTCATTCCGGAAAGGGAAAGCAGATCCTTTTTCCAAAGTTTCTTGCCGTCCTGCGTTGCGTAGGCATGCAGGAGTCCGTGCTTGCTGAGAGCATACACCTTATCCCCGTCGACGGTTGGAGTGGAGCAGGGTCCGCCTTCATGCAGATAGTCAATCAGAGGAGCGGGGTATGAATCCGACCAAATTGATTTTCCGGTTTGGGCATCGAGGCAATGCACGGTCTCGGACCCTCCGCTTTTCCGCCCATCATGTCCCATGGTGAAGAGACGTCCCTGGGCCACGGAAACCGCAGAGAAACCAACTCCAACCTTGGATTTCCAAAGAGGGTCGGAGATCTCATTCTTCCAATTGGATTCCATCGAGACGCCGTTGCCCTTGGGTCCCAACCAATGAGGCCAATCCGCTCCGGACAAGGACAGGCATAGGCAGAGAAGGACTGAGGCAATGAGTTTCACGGCGGAAGAGTGTGTGAATACTTGGAGCATAGGAGGGTTCAAGTCAAGGGATTCCCTATCGCCCGCTTTCTTTCGAAGGGCTCGGATTTACTCCGTTGCGGGTGGAGTTGGAATGAGTTCGATCGTGGCCTGAGTCTGTAGCTCGGTGGATTCCGCAATCAGAGGATCGACTTCCTCCTTGCCCAGATGAATTCCGAAATCGAGAGTGAAGTTCCGGCTTTCCCCGGGAGCCAACTTGGGAACCCTGCCATACTTGCGCTCGACCAGACGGTTGAAGGGGAATCCTGTGGCGGGTTCGATGCCGGTGACGTATCCGTCCTTTCGGGCGGCGGTGTTCTTCCAAACGGTAAGATAGGGTAACTCGTTGAGATTCCATCGAACCGAGGTGGCGAGATCCTGCGTCTTGTTGGTCAGCACAGCTAGCGCCTCGGCATTCTCGTTGCCCAGGGGTTCGATGAGAAAGACTTCCTCAATGAAGGATTCGGTGGGACCGCGGTAGGTTGGCCAATTCTCCAAAAACTTGGCGGCATGATCATTCATGGGAGTGACGCTATGGGCAGGCGCATAGACCCGAGCTCCCTCTTCGAGAATGGATGATCCGTAATTGCCGTGATAGATCAACTGAAATTCCTGTGACGAGGGGCCTTCGTTGACAAGCTGATCGGAGATTCGGAAGGTACTCGAACCGGGAAGCGTGGAGATTTCCGTGATCAGTTTGAGCTTGGGCCCGTAAAAGAAGCTTTCGTACACGGTTCCCCGTATGCGGATCCGGTGAGGTGGTTCCGGATCGACGACCACCTCATAGGAAGAGGCGGGGATGTTTTGAATCTTTCCGTGCAGGGTGAGGTCGAGGGTGGATTTGCCCCCGGTGTTATTAATGAATTCATCGGTTCCGGGATGACCCGCGAACTCCAGTCCGCACCGCACCATCCATTCGTTGAAGCCTTCCAACCAACCAAGTCCCCCCCGGCTCTCCAAATCAATGAAGGATGGGTGCACCACTTCCTTGACCGGCGAATCCCAACCCAATCGGAGTTCATCCATGGTGACCTCAAGAATGCCCATGCCCCTGGACGGGATGACCACGATCTTGAGTTTTCCGTTGTCCAGAGTGAGCAGTTCGACTCCTTCCTGTTTGCCTCCGGAAAGTCTGGTTTTGGAAACGGCCCACGGACCGGGAAAGGACTTGTCTTTGTGGGATGGAGAGCTCGAACGGTTGAGAAAATTGACGTTCTCGGCGGCGATGGCGTTTTCCGAACTTGGGGACGACGTTTTTCGGGCCGATTTTTCGGAGTCGCAGGATACGCTCCAAAGACCAAAGAGGGCAAGCAAGGGGATGGTTTTCTTCATGGTAAGGAAAGGAGTTGGAGGAGTCTTATCCGAATACTTCTTCGAGAGCGGCCCGCATGACCGAAGGGTCGGGGTCGACTCCGGTCCAATGGCGGATTCCAATCACTCCCTGATTGACCAGCATCCCGAGGCCATCAATGACTTTGCATCCCTTGGCCCGGGCATCCCGGACTAGACGGGTGTTGGGGGGATTGGGGATAACGTCCGCCACCACCATTCCCGAATGCAGGCTTTCGGGATTAAAGTCGAGTTGGGCATCGACGTCCGGGAACAACCCGATGGAGGTCGCGTTGATCACCACGTCCACATCCTCGGGAATGACCACTGTTCCGTCCCATAAAAGAAACTCGGCGGAGCAGGGTAGTTTTTCGTTGAGCAGTTGAGTGAGTTCCTCGCCCCGGTCCGCGGAACGGTTGACCAGAAGAATGGAGGATGCTCCGGCAAGGGCCATCTCCACGCTGATCGCCCGGGCGGCGCCACCCGCTCCGAAAATCAGAGCTTTCTTACCCTTGGGGTCGGTGAGTTCGCGAAGCGAGGAAACGAAGCCCTTGCCATCAGTATTCTCTCCAATCCATTGACCGTCCTTTCGGACCACGCAATTCACCGCTCCCATGAGGGAGGCGGATTCACCGAGTCCGTCCAAGTATTCGATTACCTTTACCTTATGCGGAATGGTGCAGTTGAAACCCTGAAAGCCCATGGCTTTGGCCCCTTTTACGGCATCTTCCAATCCGTCCGGTCCGACTTCAATGGTAAGGTAACGCCAATCCAATCCGTGGTGGCGGTAGGCGGCCTCGACCATGGCTTGGGTCGGGTTCTCCGAGATGGGTTGCCCGAAGGCGGCGGTAAGTTCTTGCTTGAAGTTTAACTCATTCATGATTTCCAATTATGGCTACATTTCCAAATTTAGAAATCAACCCAAATCCTCAAAATTCATGAAACGATCCCTCCTTTCGATTTTCACTCTGCCTTTCGTCTGCCTTTGCCTGATCTTTTTGGGATGCGGCCCAGGAGATGAGTCAGCGACTTCCTCGGATGATTCCGCAAAAAGCAAGGGAACGATCGGGTTTTCCGTCCTGACCTTGGGTAATCCGTTCTTTTCGGTGATCGCAGAGAACGTCCGGAACGAGGCGGCCAAGAATGGTTATGACGTCATCGTGGTCGATGGTGACCGTGACGTGCAGAAGCAAGCCAATCAAATCGATGACTTTTTGACCAAAGGGGTTTCGGCCATCATTCTCAATCCCTGCGACCGGATTTCCATAGGTACGGCGGTGAGGAAGGCCAACGAAGCGGGAGTTCCAGTCTTCACCTGTGACTTGAAGTGCGTGGCGGAGGGCGCCAAAGTGACCAGTCACGTCGGTTCCGATAACCTGCAGGGCGGGCGTTTGGCGGGGGATGCCATGATCGAGGCCCTCGGGGAAAGCGGAGGAAAGGTTCTGGTTGTGCATTTTCCTCAGGCAAACTCCTGCCAATTGAGGGTTCAGGGTTTCAAGGAAGTGATCGGAGCCTACAACCAGGGTCTGGTCACGGGCATGATCGAAGTGGTTGCCGAATTGGACGGTGGAGGAGTTCGGGACGAGGGATACAAGGTCACCGAAGACACTCTGCAGGCTCACCCGGATCTCGCTGGTATTTTTGCCATCAATGATCCTTCGGCTCTTGGGGCGCGCGCCGCTTTGGAAAAGGCCGGCAAACAGGATGAGGTGAAGATCGTCGCCTTCGACGGACAACCGGAGGGAAAACAGGCGATCAAGGATGGAAAGATTTTTGCCGATCCGGTCCAGTTCCCGGACAAGATCGGAACCAAGACGGTCCAGTTGATCATGGCTTATTTCAATGGAGAGGAGGTACCCGAAGAGGTATTGATTCCCACCTCTCTCTATCGCCGGGAAGATGGGTTGAATGATCCGAGTCTCGATTGATCGAAAAGAAACTCGCGCCGGATGAATAAGCAAATCGCAACCAGCGGCGAAGCCTCGGCCCGGGGCACCGACCGCACCTTGGCGATTATCGAATACCTCGGCGGATTCAGGATGGGCAAGTCTTCGAGTGAGATTGCCCGGGCTCTCGAATTGCCCGTGAATACGGTTGGGCGAATTACCGAGACCATGACCAATCGGGGTTGGTTGTATCGTAGAGAGGATGACCGGCGCTACGTTCTGACTAACCGGGTTGTCGATCTGACCCGCCCTCAAGTCAATGACAAGAGCCTCACCCTTTGCTCTTGGAATGCTTTGCGCGATTTGCGGGACGAGACCGGTGAGACCACGCAATTGGCGGTGATGACCGACCGTAAGTGCGCCATTCTCGAGCAGTGCGTTTCCAACCAGGCAATCAAAGTTTCGGGACAGGTGGGTATGCGCGTTCCGGTATACTCCTGCGCCCCGGGCAAATCGATTCTGGCGAAGCTTCCGGACAACGAATTGAAAGACTATTTGAATGCGGTGACCCTACGCAAATTCACCAAGCGTACCCTCGCAAGCCGAAGCGCTCTCATGCAGGGATTGAAGGAAACCGAATTCAACGGGTATGCGGTTGATTTGGCCGAAGGCTTGGAGGGCATTCACTGCGTGGCCTCGGTCATCTTGGATGACTACCATTACCCAGTGGGTGCCATTACCATCATTGCGCCCGCCTTCCGGATGCCTCCGGAGCGATTTGAGGAGATGGGAAAGGCGTGCATGGAGCATGCTTCCCGAATTCGTGAAAAGCTTTTGGCCTAGTCATCCGTTTCGTCCTTGAAGGATCCTGTTCCAGACCTGCTTCGCTTACGCTCGATTCACAAACGCTTTCCCGGTGTGCATGCCCTCAAAGGTGTTGATTTTGACCTGAATGGAGGAGAGTGCGTTGCATTGTTGGGTGAAAACGGGGCGGGCAAGAGCACCTTGATCAAAGTGCTCGGTGGAGCTCATCAACCGGATGAGGGAAGTTTGGAGATCGATGGTCAGCCGATGGTTTTCGAAAAACCTACTGATTCTCTGGATGCGGGAATTGCGATTATCTATCAGGAATTCAACCTTGTGCCCGGTTTGTCGGTGGCGGAAAACGTTTTTCTGGGAATGGAACCGAATGATTTCGGTTGGGTGCGTATGTCCGAACAGAAACGTAGGGTGGAGGATACCTGCAAACGGATTGGGGCGAATCTTTCTCCGAGCGCTCTCTGCGAGGATTTGACGGTGGCGGAAAGACAATTGGTGGAAATAGCCAAGGCTTTGGTGCGGGACGCGCGAGTTTTGGTGATGGACGAACCGAGCGCCGCTCTCACCAAGAAGGAGGTGGAGCAACTCTATCTGCTGGTGGACGATTTGAAGAGCAAGGGAATCGGGATCGTTTACGTCAGTCATCGGCTGGAGGAAGTGGAGCGCTTGGCGGACCGCGCGGTGGTGATGAGAGACGGAGAACGGGTCGGAGAGTTGGGCCGAGAGGAACTGGACAGACGGAGAATCATCGAACTGATGGTCGGTCGGTCGATGGATCAGGAATTTCCCGCTCACCGAAGGCAACCGGGAGAAGTCCGTCTTCGAGCCCATGGGCTTTCCAGGGGAGACAAAGTCAGAAAGGTTTCTCTGGAGGTGAGAGCGGGAGAGATCGTCGCCCTTACCGGATTGGTCGGAGCAGGCAGAACCGAAACCGCCCGTTTGCTTTTCGGCGCGGATGAAAGGGAGTCCGGAGAGATCGAACTTGATGGGAATAGTTTGTCGCTGAGAACGCCGCGGGATGCCATCGAAGCGGGAGTTTGCCTGTTGACCGAGGACCGCAAGGATCAGGGGTTGGTTCTTGGCCTTTCGGTCCGTGAGAATTTTGGATTGCCCAATTTGGAAAGCTTTTCCCGAAGGGGTTGGATCGATGAAAGGAGGGAAGGGCAATCCTTCTCGGGATACGTTGACAAAATTATGATTAAGGTGTCCGGCCCCAACCAATCGGCGGGTCAGCTTTCGGGAGGGAATCAGCAAAAGGTGGTCTTGGCGAAATGGCTCGAGCGCAATGCCGAGATTTTGATTTTTGACGAACCGACCCGGGGCATTGACGTCGGAGCCAAGTACGAGATTTATCAATGGATGAACCAGTTGGCGGACCAAGGGAAGGGAATTCTGATGATCAGTTCGGAACTACCCGAGGTTCTTGGAATGAGCGATCGGATTCTAGTCATGAAAGAGGGGGAATTAGTGGGCGAGGTGAGCAACGGGAACGAAGTTACGCAGGAATCTCTGATGGCCATGGCGATAGGGGCGAATTCGGGAAATTGAAAATGAAATCATGAAATTCTTAAAAACACTTTTTTCTTCCGACTATGGCATGCTTGGCGTGCTTGTGGGGTTATGCGTCTTTTTCAGTTTCATCACCTTTGAGGAGCAACAACCGGTCGGAAAGTCGGGAGCCGAACGCTTGGTCGAGACGATCGAGGCCGAATTTCCTGACCTCGGATCGGTGATCTTGGTTGGTCGGAATGGGGACGAGGGAAGAGCATTTACGGAATCTCTCAACCAAAGGCTCGGAAAGGACGGATGGGAGGTGCGGGCAATGGTGAACGGGGGGCCACCCGACTTGGCCAAGGCTTTGAGGGAAGCCTTCGAGGGGAATTCCACGGTATCTCTGATGGCTTGCGAGCAAGCCTTTTCCCAACTCCCTCTGCTGGAGACTATGCGAAAGGCAAATCCCGCGATCGCGGAGATGAGAGTCCTTTATCCCAAGCCTTACGGGTGGCCCAATTTTCTGAAAACCTCGAATTTGCTCAACGTGGCAAACCAAATTGCGGTGATTGCGATTATTGCGATTGGCATGACTTTGGTGATCGTCACTGCGGGAATCGATCTATCGGTTGGTAGCCTGATTGCCTTTTCGGCGGTCTTGGCCACTTGGATGATAAGGGAATGGATGGGCGGACCGGAGGCAACCGCTCTGGGAATGTTCGTGGGTTGTCTGCTGGCTATTTTAGTCTGCGGAGGATTGGGCCTTTTCTCCGGATCTATGGTGGCTTTTTTCGGAGTTCCGCCCTTCGTTGCCAGTTTGGGTATGATGATGGTGGCGAGTGGACTGGCCTACATGCTTTCGGGAGGATTGTCGATTTACCAACTTCCCGAATCTTTCGATTGGTTGGGACGTGGGGATGATCTCGCGGGAATTCCCAATGCGGTCGTGCTGATGATCCTTCTTTATTTCCTGGCTCATCTGCTGATGAGCCGTACCATCGCGGGACGCTACGTTTACGCGGTGGGCGGCAATTCCGAAGCCGCGAGGCTGTCCGGAGTTCCCGTGAAGCGCATTCTGCTTTGGGTCTATGCCGGCTCGGGAGCGCTCGCGGGCTTGGGAGGGATTGTAATGGCTTCGCAATTCCGAAGCGGTGACCCTAAGTACGGACTGATGTACGAATTGTACGTTATCGCAGCCGTGGTTGTGGGCGGCACTTCACTTTCGGGTGGAAGAGGGAAGGTTTTCGGTACTCTCATCGGCGCCTTTATCATTGCGGTCATTCAGAACGGAATGAATCTGACCGGTGTTCAGAGTTACACGCAGAAAGTGGTGCTTGGCCTGGTCTTGTTGGCCGCGGTTCTTTTGGATATGCTGAAAAAACGCGGTTGGAAACTGAGTTCCTGATCCCTTCAGGCAAGCCGTTTGAGCCTGGCCTTCATGATCAGGTAAAGCTCCCGACTGATCCAAGCGTCGGTGGCGGCGTAACTGATTTGCGAAGGGGAAAGCGGGCTTTTTTGCCAATTGGAAAGTTGAGCGGACTTGGAAAGTCTTTGCTTGAAGAAAATGGCCGTTAGGTTGCGGAGACCGGTTTGTTCGATCTCAAGCGACTGGGCGAGGGTGGCCAAATCCTCGAAACCGGCCGGTTCCAGATCATCAATCTTCTTCAAGTTGACGAGGTCGTCTTTGACCGCGACGCCGGTCTTGATGATCTCGGGGTCTTCGAGGATCTCAACCAAGGGGCCTAGTTTGTGAACCGGATAAAGTCGAAAGAGGAAGGCCTGGTCCGCAGTGGCCAATTGGATGAGTGCGGGTGGGTTGTTGGGGCCACGCTTGAAATTCGGTTTGCATTCGACGTCAAAGCCGAGAACTCTTTGCTTTCTCAATTTGGCGGCGAAACGATGAAAGGACTTCGTGTCCTCGGCCACTTTGACGGATCCTTGAAAGCGGATCAGGGGAAGTTCGTTAATCGTTTCCTTGTCGAGTCTTTTGGGGATTTCCTCGTCGCTGGATCGGGGTACTGCCATGGCGCTTAGAAAGAGAGGGTCAATCCGTCATAGGCCATGAGTACCTTTTGGGGATTGGATCGGGGAGAGGGAGCCCCGGGAATTCCCGATTTCGTTTCCTTGACCGCAATTTTGGAACGTTCGAGAAACTTTTTGGTGTGAGCGAGGAAATCCTCGATTTCCTCGTCGCTGGATCCTGGGTCATGGTGAAAGATGGCAAGCGTTTCCACTTCTCCGCGGGCGGCCAATTCGACTCCCATGATGTTGCTCGAATGCCCCCAATGTTCTCTTATCCCCATCGATTGGGAGTGAGTGTAGGGGGCGTCGAAAATCAGCAAGTTGGCATCGCGTATGAAATCAATGAAGGGATAATCCTTGCAGTGGGCCTGGTTCTTGTGCTCGGCGTCGGTCGAATATACCACCGAGGCATCCTCCCCGTCGACCCGGTAACCGAACGATACTCCTGGGTGATCCTGTTCGATGAGTCGTATTTCGCAGTTGCAGGTCTCGATGACGTCACCGGGAGCATGAACTTCGAAGGCAGTCTCGCATTGAAAGGTGTCAAAATCGATGGGGAAATACGGTTCCTTCATCTGATCGATCAGGGTTTCCCTAAGGTTTTTGTGGGCTGCATGAAAGACGATCTTGTTTCCCGGTACGTAAGCGGGAGCGAAAAAAGGAATGCCTTGGATATGATCGTAATGAAAATGAGAAAGAAAGATGTGGAAGGTTTTGCCGGATGCCGAACCGCTGTCCATGAGTTCCTTGCCCAAAACCCGGAGTCCTGAACCTCCGTCGAAGATCAGGTAATCCTCCGAACCGGTTTCGAGGTGTACGCAGGGCGTGTTTCCCCCAAAGGTGGATGAATGCCTGAAAGGAAGACTTTTCTCAACGAATTCACGAATTTGTCTCTCGGAACGCAAGTCCTTCCCCCTCGCAGCGAGAAGCGAAGCGACGACTTTTTCCTGAACCTCCGTCGCGGTGGGGGCAATGGGAATGGACCCTCTGGTTCCTTTGAAGTGAACTTTCATATGCTCAATCCTTCATTTATTTCCTTTTTAGGAACTCAAAGGCAATTCAATTCTATCATGGATTGATTGATGCGTCCTTGAAGATTTGTTCGTCTGTGCTTGAAGAAATCCCAATCTGTGATCATTTATCAGGAATGTCCCAACACTATGATCTAAACCAAGCGATCTATCAGGTCGGGCAAAACTCGATGAGTTTGGCCCAGTTGTTGAATTATTTCGTTGATCCCTCCTATCAGCGGGGGAACTTGTCCAGAATTTCCGACATGCACGTCAAGACCGGTCGGCCGGTCAGTTTTCGAATCGACGACGACCTGACTCCCATTCCCGAGGGATCGGGAGTTTCGGATGAGGTAATCCGTTACATGCTTGGAGTGCTTTTGAGCGAAAAGCACCTTTCCACCGCATTGAACGAGGATCAACCGGAGGACGTGGATACGGCCTTCGAATGGAAGGAAAAAGGGGTTAATTTCAGGATCAACGTTTTCCGCGATCGGGATGGGCTCGCTTTCGTCATGCGGGTATTGGCCTCCAACATCCCATCCATTCAGGAAGTCGGATTGCCTTCGGAAAAGATTTGGCAAGACATCACCAGTCTGAAAAGAGGCTTGGTTTTGGTGACGGGGGTCACCGGAAGCGGAAAGTCCACCACCATCTCCGCCCTCATCAACCACATCAACTTGTACCGCAAGACCCGGATCATAACCTTGGAGGACCCGGTGGAGTTTCTCTTTCAAAGTGAGGCATCCATGGTTTCCCAAAGACAGGTGGGGCAGGACGTGCCTACTTTTGCCGGAGGGTTGAGGAGCGCCCTACGGGAAAACCCGGACGTTATTTTCGTGGGCGAAATCCGAGACACCGAGACCGCCTCCCTGGCCTTGAGCGCCGCTGAAACCGGTCATTTGGTTTTCTCCACTCTTCATACTCGGGACGCCAAGGGAGCCTTGAGCAGGATCGTGGACATGTTTCCTTCCGAGCAAACCAAAAGCCTGTGCCTGCAGTTGTCCTTCAGTTTGTCTTTTGTGCTGAGTCAGAAGCTGGTTCCGCGAGCGGATGGCAATGGGCGTATCCTGGCCATGGAGGTTTTGAAGAACATCCCCGCTCTGGGCAACCTGATTAGAACGGGGAATTGGCAACAGGTCTATTCGACCATGGAAACTCAATCCAAGGAGGGAATGATGACCATGGAGCAACACTTGCTTCATCTCTATGAGCATCAGGTCATCACCAAGGAATCCGCCATTACCTACACCAACGAGGCCACTCTGATCGAGAGGTTGGGTTGATCGCATATTCGGGAGATTGATTCGTTTGAAGCCAGTGTGGAATTCATGAAAACATCGACAGCGAAGGTAAGCTTTCACCGCATTTCCTTGGGTTCGGGAAAAGGAAAATCCCTCCTGGCCGCCCTGCTGTCTTGCGTAGTGATCGCATGCGCCGAGACCGCGACGGACCCCAAAGAACTTTCTAGTGAGCCAAAACCATCCGAAGGAAAGATAAGAAAAGTGGAAAAGACTGATGAGGAATGGAAAAAGACTCTAACGCCCGAACAATACCGAATCCTTAGAAAAGCGGGCACGGAACGACCCAATGGGGAAGTCTATGATGAATTTAAGAAACAGGGCGCGGGCACTTATTTTTGCGCCGGTTGTGATGCCGAACTGTTTTCTTCCAAGGAAAAGTTCGATTCCCGATGCGGATGGCCTTCCTTTTATGATCCGTCGAAAGCCAAAAACGTCAAAACTTCCGTCGATTATTTGCTGGGTTATCCCAGGACCGAGGTGCTTTGCGCCGTGTGTGGCGGCCATTTGGGGCACGTTTTCAAAGGGGAGGGCTTCGATACGCCAACCGATCTTAGGTATTGCATAAATGGAACGGTCCTGAAGTTCGTTCCCGATTCTCCGGATACCGACCGAAACGCCTCGGAGTAATCGGAAGCGATTTCCTTCTTCGAATCACTCCAAGATCGTGGATTCGAAGATTTCAACAATGAAATTTCCCGTTGATTCTTGCTTCGTGGATGGGGTTTTGCGAAGGTAAGTGACAAGCTTGACATTCTCCATGGTTTCCGACGTTCAAAAGATCATCTTTTCAGGGTTTTGCCTACTCTCGGCCTTTAGCCTTTGGGCAAACGATCCTCTGCTTGATAATTCAGTTCTTTCGGTGGAAATTCCTCGCTTTGACGAAGAGGGTAGGCTCAGTTGGAGGTTGCAGGCGAAAGAGGTCCTGCCAGCCGGGCAAAACCAATATCAGGCCAAGGATCCGGTTCTCAGAACGATTGCCGGATTCGGGCGAATCACGGACGCGAGAACGAGCGAAGGCGTATTTGACGTAAAGGAGGGAAAGGCCAGTGGCAAGGACACTTTGAGAGTACGAGGGGAGGGTTTCCTCGCTCAGGGGGAAGATTGGTTTTGGCAGGAAAAAGCCGAGGAGGGCTTTCATAAGATGGCCTTCCGCAAGGAGGGATCCGTTTCCTTCTCGGAAGTAGAAAGCCCATTGTTCGCATCTTTGGCCGAGTCACCTGCGAGTTCGGTCCCTCAATCCGAGCCCATTACGAAAAAAACCTCTTCCGGAGAGTTCCAGTCCACCGTGGCGGATGCCGATTACATGGAAATGGTCGCCTTGGAAGATGGAGGATACCGTTTTCTGCTTCAGGGAGGCGTTCGCATTAGTGGGAACGAGGTTGAAATCACCTGTTCCCGGATGGAAGTGTTTCTGCTTTCCGAAGACAACTCGACGACCTCGGTCAAATTTGGAAAAATCAAGCAGATCAATGCGGTGGATTCGGTGACCCTGAAGCAACCGGGCCGAGTCTGTCATGCGGATCGATTGAACTTGGACGGTATCAGCGGGGTCGCCTTGTTGGAGGGATCCGCAAAGGTGATCGACGAAGAGTGGGGAATGGCGACGGGGGAGAAAATTTTTCTGGAAAGTGGAACGCGCAAAGCCCGTATAGAGAAAACCGATCAGGTTCGTCCGCGTTTGACTTTGCCTGAGATTCAAAATTTCAATCTTCCCTTCGGAAAAGAAGCTTCGGGCGATAATCAATGAGCGAGTCATCCAATCCTCCTAAACTACTGATTTCCGAACTAAGGAAGGCATATTCGGGGCGAGAGGTTGTCAGCGGAGTTTCCATGGAAGCCAAGGGTGGAGAAATCGTCGGACTGTTGGGACCCAACGGAGCCGGGAAAACCACGAGTTTCTCGATGATTGCCGGGTTTACTCGCCCGACTTCCGGTTCCCTGTCTCTAGACGGGGTTGACCTTACTCGCTTGCCTCCTCACCAAAGGGCTCGAAGGGGTTTGGTCTATTTGCCTCAGGAACCTTCCGTTTTCAGGAAGCTCAGCGTGGAGGATAACATTCGGGCGATCGCTCAAACCTTGAACCTTTCGAGAGAGAAGGAAGATGAGGTTGTGCAAACGCGTCTGGACGAGCTTAACCTTAACCATCTGGCAAAGCAAAAGGCTCACACCTTGAGCGGGGGAGAAAGAAGAAGATTGGAAATCACCAGGGCCTTGGCTCTGAATCCCAGTTTTCTGCTTTTGGACGAGCCCTTTAGTGGAGTGGACCCCATCAGTGTCAGCGAAGTCAATGGGATCATTACCGGTCTACGTGATGCGGGTATGGGAATATTCCTTACGGACCATAACGTTCGGGAAACCCTGCGGGTGGTTGACCGCGCGTACCTTCTCTATGAGGGTAAAGTGCTGGCGCACGGTGACTCAAAGTTCCTTCTTGCCGATCCCGAAACCCGGGAAAAATACCTGGGGCATGATTTTATCGCCTAACCAAACCCTGAAATTCAATTGCCATGAGCGCTTCCCAAGTTTCCCTTCCCGCACCCATCGAAAGCATTGCCGTCCGAGAGTTTTTCGAGGATTTCGGTGAGCAACTGCGTTTGCGACTGGTTACCAAAGAAAAGACCCTCTCCAGAAGTACGATAAGAGAACGGAGCGTGAATCGACCGGCCTTGGCTGTCACCGGTTACTTCAAGTATTTCGCGCACAAGAGAATTCAATTGTTCGGAGCCGGAGAAATGGCCTTTTTCCGTGAGCAAAGTCCAGCTCGAAGATCCAAGTTGCTTGCAATCATGGCTTCCAAACGGATTCCCTGCATCGTGGTTTCGAGGAATTTGGCCCCCACCGCGGAAATGATTAAGATTCTCGACGAGCATGGAGTGCCTCTTTTTCGAACTACGCTCACTTCCAAGGCATTCACCACCGAGGTGACGATGTTACTGGAAGAGCGATTTGCTCCAAGGACGACCTGCCATGGAACCTTGTTGGACGTGCGGGGCATCGGTACGCTCATCCGTGGAGACAGTGGAGCGGGCAAGAGCGAAGCGGCCTTGGCCCTGATTGAGCGTGGGCATAGTTTGGTGGCCGATGACATGGTCCGGGTCAAGCTGCTCAGCGATCATTCTCCGGTCGGATTTTGCGATGAGATGAGCAGAGGCTTCATGGAATGCCGGGGAATCGGTATTATAAACGTCGAGGAATTGTTTGGCATTCGCTTTGTCCGCTTGGACAAGCGCATCGATTTGGTGGTTACTTTTCTGGAGGATTCCTCGGAGGTCGAACCCGACCGGACTGGTTTGGAAAGAAAATCCTTTGAAATCCTCGGGGTTGAAGTTCCACATATGGAGATTCCCTTGCGCCCGGGACGAGATATGGCTCGCTTGGTTGAAGTCGCCGCTATGGTTCAAGCGGCTCGACAACTGGGTCATGATTCCGCAACGGAATTTAATGAAAAGTTGCTCAAAAAAATGAACCAATAGCCAACGGCTGCCCTGAGTTCTCAATTTTTTTTTGTCTAAGTTACGAATTATCAGCGAACTGCGTAAAGGGGATAAAATCCTTTTTCTGGCAACTAAAAAATATAAAAAAACTTATGGACTGAACCGTGTTAATAACTTGTGAGAAAGTTTCTTTTGTTTGTGAAATTTTTTTCTTGGTTTAGCGAAGATTCTTCTTCAAAAGGAGTGTATCCCTTTTGTAACAAACTTTAACTCATCCCCCACACTTATCCCTTGAATATTACCTGCAAACTGCTGTTTTTGAATGATTTGCGCGAACTTTTGAGAGTCCGATACACTTTCATCGAAAGTTGCAAAGAGAATTTATCGAATTTGCGTAAAGTGTTTTCCCTAGGCAGTTTTTGCGTCCTTGAGGCTGGGTGTGAATAAATTTCCATAATTCGAATGTCCCAAACCACTTCCACTCCTGAAACCTTTTGGAATTCCCTTCGTGAGCAGCTCTTGGAGGTCATCCCGGCGGATACCTTTAGAGTGTGGTTCGATAACATGCGTGTGGGGCGTTTGGACGAAGACGGATGCGAGTTGATTACTCCAAACGAATTCTCCGCCATTTGGATTCGAGACAACTATCTGGACGTCATCAGACAGGAGGCGGACCGATTGGTGGGGCACCCCTTCACCGTCGAACTGCTTGGAGACTTGGTGGACGAAGATGAGGACGGTTTTAAAAGCGATCGATTTCCCTCGGCCAAGGATAGCAAGCGAAAAGGTTCCTCCCGCGTAACCGGACCGGCATTACAGGGCCGTTCTTTAGGCATTAACCCCAAAAACACCTTTTCCAATTTCATCGTCGGCGGAGGGAGTGAACTTGCCCATGCGGCATGCGTTGCGGTATCCAACGCTCCCGCTCACGCTTACAATCCTCTTTTTCTCTATGGTGAAACCGGATTGGGTAAGACCCATTTGATGCATGCCGTAGCCCATCAGGCCTTGAACCGCAATCCCTCCTGTCGGATCACTTACGTATCCTGTGAGAAATTCACCAACGAATTCATCCGGGCTATCCAAGAAAATACTCTTACCAAGTTCAGATCTCGTTACCGCAGCGTCGATTATCTTTTGATCGATGACATTCAATTCTTGGCCGGCAAGGAGCGCATTCAGGAGGAATTCTTTCATACCTTCAACGACATCTACGAATCTCAGCGGCAAATTTTCCTGACCTCCGACCGTCCCGCCGGAGAAATTGATAAGATTGAGAGCCGTTTGCTCTCGAGATTCCAATGGGGTTTGGTGACGGACATTCAGGCGCCTGACTTGGAAACCCGTGTGGCCATTTTGGCTCGTAAGGCAGAGGCCATGGGGATTTCCGTTGAGCCCGAAATCATTGAGTTCCTCGCCAAGAACATTTCCCGCAACGTGCGAAGAATGGAAGGGGCTTTGACCCGGGTAGCCGGATATGTCGGACTGACCCGAAAAAAAGCCGATTTGGATACGGTTCAGCGATTGCTGCGTGACATTCTCAGGGAAGAAAACCTAAGTCGCATCACCATCGAGACAATTCAGAAAAAAGTGGTTGATTACTATCACCTCCGAATGGCTGACATGCTCTCGCGTCGCCGTCCCGCCAACATTGCCTTTCCGCGTCAAGTTGCCATGTATCTGTCGAGAATGCTCACCGAACATTCCTTGCAGGAAATTGGCAGCGCCTTTGGAGGCAGAGATCACGGTACGGTCATACATGCCTGCAAAACGGTTGAGAATATGATGGATCAGGACACGTCCATCAAGCATTCGGTCGAGTTTCTCAACGAACAATTGTCGCAATCCATGGAGTAGAGGAAGTCTTTGCGGCTTCGAGCCTTTCCTCCCTTGTCATTCCCTGAAAATTCCTTAGGAATTCTTTTCTATGAATATTAGTGATCCCGAAAATTCCGAGGACTCCTCGGTTGAGTCCGGAGACGACCCCATTACTTCTCCGCCAACCGAACCCAACGAGGAACAGAAGAGAGAGATTGCCCGTTGGGTTGCCGAAGGTATGGGCTTATCCGACGTACAAAAGAAAATTAATGCCGATTTCGGGGTTGTCATGACTTACATGGACGTGCGCTTTTTGGTTGATGACTTGGACCTTACCTTGGTCGACAAGGAGGAGGACAAGCCAAAGGAGACGGACGATGCGGCGGAGCAAGCCCTCGAACCCGAACAAGCCTTGGATGCGGAGGGAGGAGTTTCCGTGGAATTGGATTCGGTCACGCCTCCGGGAGCAATGGCGAGTGGGTCGGTGATCTTTTCAGATGGTCAGAAAAAACAATGGACGCTCGATCAGTTCGGGCGCTTGGCCCTGTCCGGAGGTGACGAGGGATACAAGCCTTCCGAGGAAGACGTCGTTGAATTTCAAAAGCAACTGGATGGAGCCCTGCGAGGCAAGGGTTTCTAGCTTTTCTCCTTTTGCTTAAATAGGGGAGTCGACAGGTAAGGGAAGCGTTGTTCTTTCCAAGTCGACTAAGCGGGAAAAGTCCTTTTTTTCGTTCAGGGTTCCGGTTTCCTCCAATTGTGTGGACAGAAGAACATTTTCCATCGCACGATTCAAACGGATCGCCTTCACCTCCTTTTTTTCAAAAAGGAAACGTTGGGATTCGAACTCTTCCGTTTTCCTTTGTCTCTGCTGAAACTTGTTCCATTCCTGCTTGTGATGAAGTAATTTGAGAAAATTTTCCCGCTCGGAACCCTTGAGAATCTTAGTCACGATCGGATGGAATGGATTGTTCAATTCGGGATACCGTTTCCTGATCCTTGTTTTTATGCTCTCCTTGATCTTATTGGTCTCTGTGAGCGAATCTTTCTTCTTTTTGGCCGCCTCATCCTTCGCTTTCTTGAAAGAATCGATTTTTCGTTTGAGCTCCGGGAAGGCGTGAGTGCCGTTCAAATCCAAGGATCGGGAGAGTTCGCCAAGGATTGCTCGTTCCTCCGGTTCGGCCATGTTCATTAATTCTTCCATGGAAATTTTCGATTCCAGAGGGTTTTTTAGGATTTTACCCAGCCATCCTTCCTCGCTGAAAATCTTTTCCGCAAGTTCGCTCAATTTTCCCGATGCGTCTTTTTTTTCCGTAGACTTTTTCTCCCCAAATCCCGGCGAAAAAATGGTTCGCAACCAGATTTCGGAAGTTTTGACAGGCAAGTCGATGGTATCGGAGTGGATGATGACGTAAGCGTGGGCTTCGCTCATCGAAGTCCGTCCGTCCCCGTCGTAATCCGGCTTTTGTACTTTGTCGCCGGTGCGGGTGGTTCCGCACAACGCTTCCCAGAATTGAGTGCTGTATTCGCGGTAATCGCTTTCTCGTACGTCGGGCGTGCATCCGGCGGCAACCCGGTTGTGAGTGGTCGCGAAAAAGCCGGCTCTTGGTTTGTCCGAGAGCCCTTTTTCGGAAGAGCCGTCCTTAAAGATAATTTGAGCAAAGCCACCGCTGTAGCATTGTACCATTACGAACAGGCATGCCTGCCCGTCCGGCAAAGACTCCAATTTTTGAGCGAAGGTTTCCATCTTCAGATGAAAATTGTTCCAAAGGTAGGCGGTGGTGTTTTTGGGTTTTTCCTTGTTTCCCTTGCCTCCGTGTCCGGTGAAATAGATTAGGTTGATCGCCTTGTCCGAGGCTTTCTTTCGCTCGCTTATCCATTTTTCGAGTGATGCGAGGGAGGAAGCGCCATCATTGGGGAGGTCATTGCTCCGGTACTGGTAGTTCAATCCGCTTTTTCTGCCAATGATCTCAGCCAGAGCCCGATTCACCAGAGGAATCTTGAAGTTTGGATCAAAAAATTGCAGATCCCTGTCCGGAGCGTTGCCATCGGCGAAATAAAGGCTCATTCTTGATTGCTCCAGACCCAGCGTTGGCCGGATCCTCATGAAGTACTTAACGTTGCTTTCAAGGGAGAATTGATTACCCGAAGGCGAGTATCCTCCTCCAAGAATGAGCAGATCAAAGGGCGATCCGGAAAAATCCTCTTGGACCCGGGAGGACTTTTTTCCGACGGTGGGCTCTGCTTGGGCAGAGTTCTCATGCCCTTTGGATTCCGCTTCCTCCTTCACTAATTCGGGAACCTTCTGTTCACCAATCGTATCCTCCGGACAAGCAGTGAGTGAGCTCAGGTGTAAAAGCAAAGCAGTCAGAAAAGAAGTCAATATCTTCATCTCCTCATCCCAAAGGCAAAGCAAAGGCTAGGCAAGAACCTTACGACGTTTTAACGCTTTTGTTTCGAAGTCTGCCGGTGAGAGTCGACCGGATGAATGCCTCCTCGCAACGCACCCGCCTCCACCGCTCCGAAGTTGGCCTGAAAGTCTTTGACCAAGGGCCTGCTGTTGGGCATGGAAAGCCATACGCGCAGAAGATGCCGTCTTTTATCCGATTCAATGAAATCCTCGAATGCGGTTCTTCTATGGAGAGTGGTCCAGTTGTTCAGGAAAAGCATATCCCCGGCCCTTAAGGTAAAGCGAGTTTGCAGTTCCTCTCTTTCGCAAACCTCATCCAGAAAATCGAGGGCCTCCCTTTGCGGCGAACTTAGGTTCGGGCAATCGGGGTCGGCATCCGCCCGGTCAATGAGAACGCGGAGGTAGGAGCAGGCGAAGTGGGAATCCTGCCATGAGAAAATCGGTTGCATGCAGTAGGGCGAAGGGTTCGCCCGGTCAATGACGTGTCGCTTGTAGGGGTAGTTTCCCGCCAAATGAGCATGAAGGTCAGGTCGTTCTTTGCGGATCGTCCTTTCGACGGTTGAACTTTGAACAACTTGATTTTCACCTCCGCTTTTCGCTGGATTCAAGCATAGGAATGCAATCACGTCGCAACGGTCGGTATGAAAACTGAGTTTGCGGTTCGTGTTGGGACCTCGGGTTCTGGGATCGTCCTTTCCGAAGGATTCGTTCCGTATGCTCAGAATAAGCTCCCCCTTGGCGCTTTGAGACAAAGGAGTTCCCAAGCTCCGGCAAAACTCCAGAAACCAGGCGGAATTTTTCTCAAAGCCCGCGGTTGCCAGGGATTTTGGCGCGGACAGCCGATACATACCCGAGGCATTCTCAAGTTCATCCGCTAGTTTCTTCGTGTCTGGTTTCGAATGTCCGTTCATTGAATAGTTCGTTCGCGCCTTGCAATTTTTGCAAAGTCCTTATGAATTATAAACGACCAATGAGCAACCGCACCATCCTTTCTTTTCTCTTTTTCGGTATCTTGTTCCCTTGTTGTTTGTCGGCGCAGCCAAAGTACCTCGAACTTGAGGGTTCGGAACTGGTGGACCAAACCCTTTTCCTTCGTTTGGATGGTCAGTCCTTGGAATTCAGCAAAGTCAATTCTTCGGTTTTGCGCAAAGATGCGTTTTCCTGGCATGGGCAGCGGTCCGGTGAATCACTTTCGACTCTTTCATTCGTAGCGATGGAGGGTCATTATCATGGCACTCTTCTCTGGGATGGAAGAACTTACAAGTTCAAGGGACCGGGACCTTCCTTCGTTCTTTCCCTAGCGCCTCGGGCTCTTCCTTGCGGAGGATGCCGGGTGGGCTCTTCTCTTCCTCCCGATCCTCGGAGGGCCGGACAAGTCGCCCGCACCTGGAGAACGGGAGATGCCAATCTCATCGATTTGCTGGTGGTGTATCCTGCCGCCGTCGTTTCCGCGGCCGGCGGTGAATCCGCGTTGTCCGCGGCCATTCTTGGGGCAGTGGCGGATGCCAACCTCTGCTATCTGAACAGCGGATTGGATCTGCGACTGCGTCTCGTTCACCAGGCCCAGACGACTTATTCGCCAAGCGGGGTTCTGGATACCGATCTGAAAAGGATCAAGGAGACCGCGGACGGACACATGGATGAGGTTCATGGTCTGCGTGATCTGTATGGAGCCGATCTGGTTGCCTTGCTTACCACCACCAGTGATACGGGTGGGTTGGCCAACACCATGAGTACGCCGAGCCTTAATTTTGAGGATTCCGGATTCAGTGTCAGCGTATGGGATCAGATCGGAGCGCCCAGTTACACTTTGGCCCATGAGGTGGGACACAATATGGGCTGTTTGCATAATCGGGAAGATGATGACACGACCGATGGTGATGAAAATTACGATTTGTTTGCCTTTAGCTTCGGAAAGAGGTGGCAGGACGAAAATTCCGGCTACCGGACCATTATGGCTTACGACGACAACGCGGAAAACTTTCCAACTAAGATTCCCTATTTTTCCAACCCGCAGGTTTCCTACCTTGGGGTGGCCACGGGAAATGCAGGGACGGAAAACAACGCAAAGGTCCTGTCCATCACCGCTCCCTACGTTTCCAATTTCAGGAAGTCCACGGTTCAGGCAATCAATTCGAGCGTATTCACCTTGAGGGTGGCGGAAGGAAACGCTTCTTCTCTTGGAGTGAGGTTGGCCATGGAGCCCGCCGACTCGACTCAGGTCACTTTCAGCATTTCGGGCGATTCCGATTTTCAAATCATCGGTCCTTCGACTCTCACCTTTGATGCGAACAATTGGAATCTGAGTCAAACCGTGGCCGTTTTCGCGGGTTCGGATACGGATGATCAGAATGGAACGGCCACTCTTTCCTTGAGTGCGAGCGGGATGACCACGGCTACTGTGGACCTTGTGGAAGAAGACCAAAATAGCTCCATGGGCTCCTCGCATTATGCCTTTGCCGGGGTCGTCACCAACGAACTGGGGATTGGCTTGGGCGGAGTGGAGGTTGCTTTCTCGGATGGATCTTCCAGTGTCTTTACCGATGCCGATGGGCTTTTCTTGGGAAGTTTGTCCAGCGGTTGGACCGGTTCGGCAAGTTTGTCCAAGGCAGGGTACGCTTTTAGCGGAGCAAGCGTAGACTTGCCCGGGCTCTCCGGTCATTCTCTTACTCACGCCTTCAGCAGTTCGAGATCAACGATTCTGTACGTTGATCAAGATGCATCCGGACAAAACGATGGAAGCAGTTGGGCAAACGCCTTCACGAATTTGGCACAGGCCTTGAAGGCGGAAGCCGATTTTCAGGAAGTTTGGGTTGCGGAAGGAACTTATCTGCCGGGCGAAGTCCGCACCGATACTTTCATTCTGCCTCCGAATATCCCCGTCTATGGTGGTTTTGCGGGTAATGAGCTCTTGCGCTCTCAGCGTGATTCCAGCGCCTACACAACGATTCTCTCCGGAGATTTGGGGGTTGCGGGCGATCATACGGACAACGCCTATCACGTAGTCTCTCCAGCCTCGGGCTCGACTTTGGATGGCTTTGTCGTGCAGGAAGGGTATGCCAGCAAGAACATCACCGGAGACGATCGGGGCAAGGGGGGAGCCTTGTGGGCTGATGGAATCGCGTTCACCGTCTCCAACTGCTCTTTTCAA
>Ga0160422_10000462_pt1 | contig 24313 bp, 15 predicted proteins | sample Fk160mmetaG_FD_108192 | JGI IMG/M metagenome (GOLD analysis project Ga0160422, IMG submission 108192) | Marine microbial communities from the Central Pacific Ocean - Fk160115 60m metaG | ecosystem: Environmental > Aquatic > Marine > Oceanic > Photic zone | place: The Central Pacific Ocean...
TGTCCTTACGCAATGTGCGACGCGGACCGACCTGCAAACCGACCCCGCTCGGGAAAAACGGCTGACCTCTCTGGGATATGAGCCTCTCCGGTTGAAAAAGATGACGGCGGACGCTCGCTACTCCGGCTTCTTTCAGGTTAACGGAAAGGAAGTCCATTTACTCATCGACTCCGGAGCTAACAGCACAGATCTCAATTACGACCTCGCCAGAATCTGCGGGATAACCCCCGAGAAATCGGTCAAGGTTGTCAGCAGGGGTGCCCTCGGGCGGTCGGTAACATCGTGGGTTGGCCTTGGAGCGCTGGGAGCTGGCAATGTCACCGCGACGCCGTTCCCCTTCATGTTGGCGCCCCCCTCAAAGCGCAACACCGCTACAAGCCGCTACGACGGGCAACTTGGAATCGACGCTCTCAGCGGGCTTGCATCGCTCGTAGACCTCAGAATCGGAAATCTCTGGATTCCCGGTCCAAGAGCTGGCAATGCATTCGAGGGAGGCATAACGGCGCTCGGCAAACAAGAAGGACTGGGCCTCCATGTATTGCCGCTGGAGCCCGCCGGGCGCCTCCCGCATCTGCTGGTGAAATGTCGCTACGAAAACCACCGACTGACATGGATTGTCGACACCGGGGCTGAGGTAACCGTCATGGCCTCGGAAAGTGCCAAGCGCCTCGGTATTCCATCAGTAGCATCGCGCTCAAAAATCGTTGATGCCTCTGGTGATCGCGCCTCTGTCCGCAGCGCGGTGCTGCATGATCTGCTTTTCGGCCGATTGCTTGTGCACGAATTCCAAGTCGCAGTAACTCCACTGGGGCCAATCCGCCAAACTTTCCGGGACCGCTCTGGTAGGCCCGTAGACGGGATTATCGGCATGGATTTTCTCGAAAAGAGTTCAGCCCTTCTCGATACTGCGTCACAAATACTTTATCTGGGAAGTCCCTCGTAGGTATGCCGTAACCATAAAGGATGAACGCTCACCAGCGGACCCGCATGCCTCCAAAAACACCAAGCCCACGACCAGGATAATTAGCGATTTCCTCGTAGGTGCGATCCAAGAGGTTTTCTACCCTGCCATAAACCGAGACGCTGTCATTCACTTGGTAAGAGCAGTAAGCGCGGAGCAGGACAACGCTATCAAGCTCCTTGCGGACAGAGGGAAATATCGAGAAGTCGTTATCTTCAATCCCCTTGCTAAAGGTCATCCCCGCTCCCAGCACCAATCCCTTTACTGGCTCGCCCATGAGATCAAAGCTGGCGCGGTGCCGGGCTCTGCGAACAAGGCGAGAGCCTGTGACATCATCACTGGCCTGCTGCCACGTGTAGCACCCTCGCCATCCAAGGTAATCATCACAAATCTTTCCCTGAGCACTTAGTTCAATACCGCGGGTTGTTGCTCTGCCGATATTCGCAGGACTGAAATCAATCAGATTTCTGATCCGGTTATCAAACCAGGTAACATCCATAAGAAGGTTCTCTAAAGCATTCCACTCGACTCCTGCGTCCCAGCCCGTGGAACGCTCCGCCTTCAGGTCCGGATTGCCAACGAAATTGAAAGCCGGTATAGCGCCGAACAGCTCGAAGTAGGAAGGTGCACGAAAACCTGTCCCATAGCTTCCGTGGAAACGAAAATCCTTTCCCGGAGCCTGCCAACTTCCCGTCGCCCGCCACGTAAGAGAGTCTCCCCATCTCTCGAGATTCTCCCACCGTCCACCAAGAGAGACCGAAGCTTCCGTAGTCGGCTGCCAGAGATGGTTTGCGTAGATCCCATTTCGCCAGCCCTGTTCATCCACTGGCGTGGCGGTGGATTGAAACGCCGTCCATTCCACCAAAGCTCCAACCGCAGTCTCGTGCTGGCTGTTCCAGCTCAGGACATTACGCAGATCGATAGAGGCCTTTTCCGCATCACTGGCAAACGGAAAATCTCCTTCTTCCTCAAACTTCTCACGGTAAAAACCTGCCGTCAGGTGGCTGCTAAGACGATCATTAACCCGGTGGTTCACATACCCTGTGAGAAGAGCTGCTTCTCGCTCATCTACCGCTGGGCCGGAAAAACTTCCCACGCTCCCGGGATTAATAAAGTTACTAAACCAACCTCGGGCCGTCACACCAGCGATGGTCTCTGCTCCCAGATCCCGCTCCACCCGAAGGGCAAAGAGATCCTGTCTGAAATCATTTTCTGCACGATCATTCTTTGTCTCTTCCCGGCTACCAGCAACATACCACCGGGCGCCTTCGCCACCTCCCCGGAGCTCCGCCCCACCCCGAAGACTTCCAAATGAACCCGCCTCCAGAAATACATCACGCCCGGGATTATCAGAGCCTTCACCTGTTTTCAGATCTACGACTCCCCCAATAGCCTCGCTTCCATACAAAGCGCTCTGTGGACCACGCAATACACCGATTGAAGAATACCCGAACAAAGGGTCTCCTCCAATCAGGTTCAAGGGTGTTATGTTAGAGTCTGAAACTCTGACCCCGTCAATCCGTAGCAGGGTGTGGTCAGACTCAGTGCCCCGCATCCGCAGAGCTGTGATTGATCCACGCTGTCCACCCTCGGAGCCAACCCCGGTTCCGGGAATAAGATGTAATGCGCCCTCGAGGGTGACGAGGCCACGCTGCTGAAGATCCTCACCGTCCAGGATAGTCAATGCACTGCCGACAGCTTGCAGCGGAGTTTCGAGGCGGTTAGCGACCACCACCATCTCCTCAACTTCCTGACCCCGCGCCCGGTCGAGGAGGACCGTGGCACCCAACACGAAAGTGATGACGTTAACCGTCACCAGAAATGTATTCTTCACTGGATAATGTGCTCTGCAACCCGTCACTCGCGGGCTATTTGAACTTCTTCTCAGGCTGGCAATCTGGCTTGACCCGCAAATTTTATGCAGGCCACACAGTGGCGGGACCGCTCCGGATTTTCACCGGATTTCCCATCTATTTCCTGCCCGTGCCACGGGCTTCCCAAGGAGACCCCGGCTCTCCCGAGGGGCGACACAATCCAACGGGCCCACCTAAAGAGCAATAACCAATTTACAGCGCTTGACGCTTAGCACGATGGAGCAAAATACCCCGGGAACCGCCGCGATTTGGTAAAATTCAGAGGCTAGAGGTTCTCGACCGCTTCCACTACCTTGTCAGCAGTAATGCCGAGCTCCTGCATGACAACGTTTCCTGGTGCGCTGAGTCCGAATCGGTCAATACCAATCACACGCCCGGCTGCCCCAACGTATTTCCACCATAGGTTGGTGACCCCTGCCTCGATGGCGATCCTCCTTTGACAAGATTCTGGGAGAACTGAATTCCGATAGCCATCGTCCTGACGATCAAATCGCTCAAGGCAAGGCATCGAGACAACCCTGACGCCATCTCCGAGACGATCCGCGGCCTCAAGAGCATGTTCGACCTCTGAGCCGGTCGCCATGATGATCGTTTCCAGCGCGCCTTTCTCCCTACGGAGTATGTATCCTCCAAGGGCGGCTCCCTCACGACGCTCTCCTACCGGAACACTGCTGAGGTTCGGGACTCCCTGTCGAGTCAGGATAAGAGCCGTTGGCCCATCAATCCGCTGCATGGCCGCCGCCCAGGCCCCTGCCACCTCCTCCGGGTCAGCGGGACGAATTACGTCAAGATTAGGAATCACACGCAACCCGCTCACCGTTTCGACCGGCTGGTGAGTTGGGCCGTCCTCTCCGACTCCCACGGAATCATGGGTGAAAATATAGGTTACCGGGAGGCCCGCCAGTCCTGCCAGCCGAATAGAAGGACGAAGATAATCTGCGAACACAAGAAACGTTGCCCCGCTGGCACGGAAGAGTCCGTCGTAAGCGATCCCATTACAGATTGCACCCATTGCGTGCTCACGAATACCGAACCAGATGTTGCGTCCCAAGGGGTTGCTGGCGCTGAAATCCGTATCGTCTTTAATGTAGTTCTTGGTGGAACCATAGAGGTCCGCTGATCCACTCACCAGCTGAGGGACAGCCTTCGACACCGCATTGATGACCACACCACCAGACCCCCTCGTAGCGTCCTTGTGGTCAGGATCAAATTCCGGAATCTGGTCGAGAAGGTCGTCAGGAACGGACTTGGAAACCCCATCCTGAAGCTCAGCCGCCAGATCAGGATTTTCAGCAGCCCAGGCTTCGTAGGTTTCTTCCCACGCAGAAAATTCATTCAGCATTGCGCGATTTCGGTCTGCGAAGAACTTCCTTGTCTCCTCGGACACGTGAAAGGTCTCCGCAGGCAAACCGAGACCTTGGCGGGCTGCTTCCGCAAACTTGGCTCCTCCCTCGCCATGACCAGCGGCAGTTCCTGCCACCTCCGGGATGCCTTTTCCGATGAGAGTCTTCGCTATTATTACCTTTGGTTTTCCATTGTCATTTTCCTTGGCTGACTGAAGAGCCTGGCCCACCGCAGTGATGTCATGCCCGTCGACGGTAACCGCATCCCACCCAACCGCAGCGAAATACGATTCAGCGTCCTCGCTCTGAGTGACCTCTGCCATGGCGTCAAGAGTCACATCATTACTATCGTAAATCAGGATGAGATTATCCAACCCACAGTGACCTGCGAAAGCAATGGACTCGCGAGCAACTCCCTCCTGCATGCACCCGTCTCCTGCAAGAGCAATCACATGATGGTCAAAGAGCGTGTGCTCGGGTGTATTGAATCGAGCGGCAGCTCGCTTTCCGCTCAGGGCGTAGCCCACCGCGTTTCCCACACCCTGGCCCAACGGTCCAGTCGTCGCCTCTACTCCGGGAGTTTCCTGATACTCGGGGTGGCCCGGCGTCACGCTGTGAAGTTTGCGGAAATCCTTCACCGCCTGAAGCGACAAATCGTATCCGGACAGGTGCAGCCAACTGTAAAGAAACATCGAGCCATGGCCTGCGGACAGAATGAATCGGTCCCGATTCAGCCAACCGGGAGTCGATGGGTTATACCGCATGGTCTCGCCGAAAAGAACTGCTCCAATTTCGGCGCATCCCAGAGGAAGCCCAAGGTGCCCGGAAGAACAGGCATGCACTGCATCGATCGCCAGCCCTCGGGCCTCCTTGGCGGCCTGGGTCAAAGATCCACTCGTCTCGTCCAATATCTCCTTGCTCATGGGTGGCGCAGGATTGGGGAACCCGCTGAAGGGTGCAAGGCGTAATACCGAAGCGTTCGAGGTCTGCACCAGACCGTCGCCCGCGCCCCGGTGTCGTCGGGGCGGATGAAAGAGGAGCCGATGATCCTTCTGCAGGGGCAGGGCCGCCCCTAAATCACTGCAGTGAGAGGAGTCCGGCCCTTGTCCCTGCCGCGTCTAAGACGAAGCAGTATCTCCCATGCCTCATCCTGTCCCATATCCGTAAGCTTAAACTTTTTGTGAGAGTGTAAACCATCGTCCTCTATCCCTACGATGGAACGCTTGCCTAGCTTTTCTACCACAGTAGACGTATTCGCAGGCTTGCGCCCGTAGGAGTCGAGAAAGATATTCAGGCCCTTGGAATCAAGGAGTTCGGCGCCCTCCTGATGCTTGCAATAGGCCGCAAGAACCACTGCCTCAGGTCCCGAAAGAGCAATATCCTCGTTTTGGAGGTAGTCCCGAATCTCTTTCAGCTCCATCGCCGCCGCGCGATCCCGTTCCTCGGCAGAGGTCTCCGAAACAGCCGCAATCTCCTCTTTCGCCGCCATAATCTTAGTGACCACGCCTTGGAAATCCCGCAGCTCAGACAGGCTTAAACGCCAAAGGTCATCAGCGAGGTGTTGAAATTGAGAGGGTGCGCTCACACAGAAAATTTATTAAAGTTAGTCCCATTTGGCAAGTTTTTGCTAAATTTATTTTGAGTTGGTCCTCTCAAGGCTCTCCAGATTTTCCTTTAATCACAGCATTTTGATATTATTTGGCTAAAACAAATGTTAAAATTTAGCTCGCAAACTAATTTTTTGACGCTAGAAGTTCTCCCGTAAGACCAAAAAACGCTGCGTTGGCGTTCTCCTTCGCAGGACTCACATAGAGAATTTATCGAAATGAGCTCTTTTCCCGCTGCAGACTCCCCATCTGACTCCCAGAAGTTAGTCCCTTTCAACCTCGCCGAGGACCGCGTGAAGAACGAACTGGCAGGAGCAGTGCGCGATCTCGGCTCCAGCGGGGAAGAATCCGAGAATCTCAGCTCTCTCGTCAGGAAAATTCGTGCCCTCTTTCCAGAACTGATGCAGCTCCGGGGGGATCATGATGCGACATTGGAGCTGCGTGACCGCCAACTTAAGGAACTCGCTCCCTACCTTTTGGGCACAAATACCTTCATGGGCGGCTCAGCCCCAGAAAAAGAAGCCTTTGAGCCAGAGCCCCTCGAGAATCCCCTCGATGAAGTCGCCCGGCGTATGTGGGAAATCTCCGTTACGGAACAAACGATTGAGCGCTACAAGGCTCAAGAACAGGCATTTCGGGACGAAATACTCGGCTCAGTGAGCCCTGAGCACCTGCCCATGGTCCGCTGGGCCCTGTCTCAAGCCTGATTCTTGGACCCCGTCGGGCCAAATTCCTTTTAAGCTCAGGCCGTCCGCGAGATATGGAGGCCACGCCCGGAAATCCCTCTGTGGGTGCGGAGAGAAGCCTCGACAGTTGTCCAGAGCGCATATTTGCGTTGCTTCGCCGCCGTTCACAGGTAAAACCCCCGCCCCCAACTGGATTCTCTTGTGGCCGAAACAGCGAATACTCTCCGTATAGCACTGCCCAAAGGCAGTCTTCAGGAGCCGACCCTCCACCTCCTCGCAAAGGCTGGCTACCACGTCTACTCCTCATCGCGTGGATTACGGCCGTCGTCCGACGACGATGAGTTGGACATCTTCATGATTCGGGCCCAGGAAATCGGATCCTACATTCATGACGGTTTTCTCGATTGTGGTATTACCGGTTATGACTGGGTCTATGAAAATGGTGCGGATTTGGAAGATCTGGCTGAGCTGCCCTATTCTCGCGCTACCGTTCGACCAACCCGCTGGGTGCTGGTAGTTCCTGAGGATTCTCCGATTAAGAAGGTTGAAGATCTTGAGGGAAAACGAATTGCGACCGAGGCCGTAGGAATCACCAGGCGATATCTGGAGAGCAAGGGGATCACCGCAGACATCGAATTTTCGTGGGGAGCAACCGAAGTAAAGGTTCCAGACCTCGTGGATGCAATCGTCGACGTGACAGAAACTGGCTCATCGCTCCGAGCCAATAAGCTCCGCATCGTTGACGAATTACTGGTCTCTTTCCCTCACTTTTTCGCATCGAGGGAGGCCTTTGCCGATCCGTGGAAACGCCAGAAAATGGAGCGTATGGTCCTTATGATTCAAGCTGCACTCGCTGCACGAGACAAAGTTGGGCTGAAGCTCAACCTCCCCGAAAAGTCCTTGCCGAAGGTATTGGAACGCCTACCCTCACTCCGCCGTCCAACAGTCAGCTCGCTCGCGGAAGCCGGCTGGTTGGCGGTAGAAACCATCATCGACGAGTCCGCTGTCAGACACCTCGTGCCAGACCTCAAGGAACTCGGAGCGGAAGGAATCATCGAATACCCGCTAAACAAAATCGTCTCCTGATAATCTCTCCTGTCCACCCTCGAACAACCACTGTTAAACATGGGCTCGCTGAAAAAACGTCGAAAGACAAAGATCAACAAGCACAAGCGCAAGAAGCGGATGAAGGCAAACCGCCACAAGAAGCGCTTGCGTTACAAGTCGTAGGAGCCTGACTCCGAACGGGAAGGGCGACACCAGCGCCGCTCTCTGCACCGGATACGGGCCAGTCATCTTTTCGATGAATCGAGGGGAATCGCTGTGATTCCTTCGTTATAATGCTGCCCGGACTTTCCGACTCGCAGGTAGCCTGTTCAGATGGGTAAAACGCGCCTTGTCCGCGGCCCATTGCTCGGCTACCTACTGGCTAACATGAAAGCTAGTCTCCCGGCCATAGCGGCCTTGTCCCTACTCCCGACCATCCTGTCAGGAGCACCAGAAAAACTGTTCAACGGTAAGGATCTCTCTGGCTGGAAAGGCCACTCGAAATTCTGGTCCGTCAAGAACGGCGCTATCGTAGGCGAAACTAAGGCCGACAACCCCACCAAGGGAAACACCTTTCTCGTCTACCAAGGAAAGGCTGTCGATGATTTTGAACTCACTCTGAAGGCTAGAGTGACCGGGAACAACAATTCAGGAATCCAATATCGGTCCAAGCTCGTCAACAAGGACAACTGGGTCGTCAGTGGCTACCAGATGGATATGCATCCTTCCCAGAATTACCTTGGGATGATGTATGAGGAAAAAGGCCGCGGCATCATCGCCCAGCGAGGTCAGAAGATCAAAGTCGCCTCCGACGGTAAACGCGCAATCGTGGGTGATTTCGACAAGAAAAAGGAAATTAAACTTGGGGAATGGAATACCTATACGGTTAAGGCAAAAGGCAGCGTTCTCACTCACATGGTTAACGGAGTCACCACCAGTGAAGTAGTGGACGACCAGAAGTCCAAACGTTCTCTCTCAGGGGTAGTCGCAATACAGCTTCACGCCGGCAGCCCGATGAAGATCGAGGTCAAGGACATCGTCCTCAATCGCGCCTCCAAGAGGGTCGCGAAGAAAAAAGCGGCCTCCAAGGGTGAGGCAGTGGTCCACCCTGACGGCTTCGAAATAGAAAAAATCTATACGGTCCCCAAGGGACAGCAAGGCTCATGGGTCTCCATGGCCATAGACGATAAAGGGCGTCTCTACTGCAGCGATCAGGGGAAGGCAGGAATTTGGAGAGTTACCCTGGGCGAAGAGCTGAAAGTTGAAAAGGTGCCCGCTCCAATCAGCGGGGGCCACGGACTCCTCTGGGCGTTTAATCGTCTCTATGTCTGCGTAAACGGTGGTGGCGTAGGCGGCCACGGAAGTGGGCTTTACTACCTCACGGATACCGACGCCGACGACCAGCTCGACAAAGTCACCAAGTTACGTGGACTGCAGGGCGGGGGCGAACATGGACCCCATGCGGTCGTTCTCACTCCCGACGGAAAATCTCTTATGGTCCTCGGCGGTAATCACACCCAGCCTCCCAAGCCTGAAATCTACTCTGTCCCCAAAAACTACGCCGAAGACCTTCTTCTTCCAAGAATGACCGACGCACGAGGACACGCGCGCAATATTCGAGCCCCAGGCGGCTGGATCGCGCACACTGATCCAGACGGCAAGACGTGGAACTTCTATTCATCTGGCTTCCGTAATCAATACGACGTGGCTTTTAACGCCCACGGGGAAATGTTCACCTACGACTCGGATATGGAATGGGATAGCGGCACGCCTTGGTATCGCCCGACGAGAGTGTATCACTGCACCAGCGGGAGCGAGTTTGGGTGGCGCACAGGGACAGGAAAATGGCCCGTCTGGTATCCGGATTGTCTACCCCCGACTGTTGACATCGGTCCCGGCTGCCCGACCGGAGTAATGTCAGGGCTTGGTTCCAATTTTCCCGCTGACTATCAGCATGCAATCTACGCCTTTGACTGGACCTATGGAACGATTTACGCGATCCACCTCGAACCCGAAGGATCCAGCTACCGGGGAATCAAGGAGGAATTTGTTACCGGTGTTCCCCTCAACGTTACCGATGGAGTCATCGGCAAGGATGGTAACATGTATTTCGCTGTCGGGGGTCGGGGAACTCAGTCCGCTCTCTACCGGGTGACCTACACGGGTAATGCATCCAAGGACCGGCGCTTCGCGGACACGAAGGCTACTCAGGCGCTTCGGAAGACGCGCCGTGATCTCGAGCAATACCACGGTAAGGCCGTTGCCGGCTCCATTGAAAAGGTCTGGAGTGCACTTGGGCACGAGGATCGCTTTATTCGTTACGCAGCTAGGATAGCACTCGAGCATCAACCTGTGAGCGACTGGGCAGCCAAAGCCCTGAATGAAGATGACCTCCAGACCTCTTTGACCGCACTTCTCGCTCTGACAAGACAAGGAGATGCAAGCCATCAAGGGGCGCTTCTTGACGCATTGAGTCAGCTGTCACCAGCCGCCATGAACGAAGCTCAGCAACTGGAGGCTCTCCGTATTCTTTCTCTCTGCTTTATACGGATGGGAAAACCGGACATCGCAACTGCCGAGTCCGTCATCGAGGCGATCAGCCCTCTTTACCCCGCCAAGACTGATGCCCTTAATCGAGAGCTGGTAGATATGCTTGTCTATCTCGGGGATCCCGCCGTGGTCGCGAAGACTGTTCCGCTCCTGAGTCAGGAAGCCGTCGGCCTCGAGGAGATCGAGTTTGACGACGACCTTCTCAAACGTTCCGGACAGTATGGAAATAGCTTTCTAAATCAAAAGTCCAACAACCCGCAGAGGCAGCAGATTCACTATGTCTTCGCCCTCAAAAACGTCTCTGAAGGATGGACGCCGGAACTGCGCAAGCAATACTTCAGCTGGTTCGCCAAGGCTCGAAACTTCAAGGGTGGGGCTAGCTTTGGAGGCTTTATCAACAACTTCCGTAATGAGTCCCTAGCAAAGGTCAGCGATGCCAAGATGAAAGCTGAGATGGACGCTCTCAGCAAGGCCCCGGCACGCTTGGTGCCAGAGGGCTACGACGATGCTCGTAAGATTGAAGTCGGTGTCCTGAGGGGCATGAAATTCGACAAGAAGGAGATCGACGCGAAAGCTGGTGAAAAACTAGCAATCGTTTTCACCAACAATGATCCGGACGGCTTGATGCATAACCTTGCTGTCATCAAGCCGGGTACACGCCAGAATATTCTTGAGGCGACTATCGCACTGGGATCCAAAGCGATTGAAAAGAACTTTGTTCCAGATAGCCCTGATCTCCTCGCCTCGACCCCACAGGTGGCTCCTGGACGGCGGTTTACCCTCTACCTTTCGCTTCCCTCGACCCCTGGGGACTACGAGTTCGTTTGCACCTATCCAGGGCATGGTCAGCTCATGTGGGGAACGCTGAAGGTAAGGTAAGCGGCCCTGATCAAGAGTTCCGGAAAAAGCTCCAGATGGCCTTTCATCAAGGCGGCGGTCTATGACCGCCGCCTTTGTCTCTCTACGTTTCCTCTTTTTGCCACCCCTCTGCGCGGCCCGCGCGGGACTCGGCTGCTCAGATAACCCTCGAGAAAGAGACCTCGGTATTTTTCGACGAGACGGGCGGGGCGAAACTACTCACGGGACAACCCTCTTCAAGACCATTACTGAAGGCGGTTCGCACTCATATACACTGGCGCGGAAAGCAACACTGCTACAGGAGCAAAACAGGAAACGGCCAGCACCAGTCAAAATTCCGCGACAGTCCGCTGAAGAATATCTCCCGCAACTGGAGCCTGAGTGTTAATTCTTGGATTCGGAAGAAGCCCCAGTGGCCTCTCTCACTGTGATCCCCTGCCAACTCCTTGACATCGCCAGATCTTCATTTGAATTTTTTTCTCCAAAGGAATGCCAGAGCTTGCCGAAGTAGAATTAGCCCGTCGGATTTGGGAGCCGGGCCACGGACAGGAAGTTATCGCTGTAGAATCACATCCTGCAACCCGGGTTTACCGGGATACCCCTGCAGCTGAGATTCAGACTCATCTTATGCGCAAGGCAATAGTCGATAGCCGCACGCACGGAAAACGCCTCCTCTTTGGTTTTTCGGATTCACTATCGAATTTCCCAGCCGGGGACCCTGTGATCTATCTGGAGGTTCACCTGGGGATGTCGGGCCGTTTGTTCCTCGCCGATCCATCTCATTGCCCGGACAAACACGACCATTTCGTTCTGAGAACGAAACATCTATCACTTGTTTACTCGGATTACCGGCAATTCGGCCGGGTCTATCTCCACGAGCAAGATCACAAGCCCTGGGAGTTGCTCCCCCTGGAGGTCTTACACCCCAAGTTTACCCTAACCTATCTCCGGAAAATAACTTCCCGTCGCAAGGGAGCATCCCTCAAGGCCCTCCTCCTTGACCAATCAATCTTTCCCGGGATAGGAAACTGGATGGCTGATGAAATCTGCTGGCGACTTTTTCGCTTTCCCGGGACTCCTCTGCAAGAGCTTGATCTAGCCGTAATCCGCCGCGTGAGCAGACAAGTTTGCCGCGGGGCCCTCCGCCATGTAGCAGACAAAAACTCACCTCGTGACGGCAACAAAGGATTTTCCCCAGGAAGCTACGTAGAGCAGGTTCCTCCCCGCTCCTGGCTATTCCAGCACAGATGGAAGACTGGAGGAACCTGTCCGAGATGCCGCGCCGCACTTGAGCGCAGCACAATTGCAACCAGGACGACCGCGTGGTGTCCTCACTGCCAGCCAATGACCTGATCAGATACTTGAGATTATCTCCTATCATGCTAAAGTAACGAAAAGCTAGGGACTGGCTATTCGTATGAATCTTCCTGATAAAATTTTCCCAGCTCTCCTTGCTGCCACCATTCCGGCGATAACGAGTTGTTCTCTCGCGCCCGACCCGAATCCGAATCAGGCAAAAATTCTGAAAGCTGAGTGGGTTAACCCTTACCCCGCGGGAAGTTACGCCCACTTTACGGCAGAGCCCTCTTACCCCAAAACCTACAAGGTTTACAAGGATGCCTCCGCTTTCGGCTCTCTGAACGAGGGGAACACGCGAGTCGAAATTATCCTCTCACTCCAGAGAGCTCGAATTTATAACGACGACGAAATCGCGTTGGATTACCCTATCGCCTCGGGCCGAAAAACGTTTCCAACACCTCCGGGCAGGTATCGAATCGTCGAAAAAGTGCAGCGTAAAAAGCAATCAAACCTCTACGGAACAATCTACGATTCCGAGGGTAATATCTACAAGAACGACGCCGATATTACCGAAGACGAAGTTCCTGAAGGCGGCGAATTCCAAGGGGCTGCAATGCCTTACTGGATGCGACTCACTTGGAAAGGATTGGGCATGCATCAAGGTAAGGTGCCCCGCTACCCTGCCTCTCATGGTTGCGTGCGGATACCCTCGAAGGTGGCCTCAGAGATCTATGCATCCCTGTCCGTAGGCACTCCTGTCAGTATAGTTCGCTGAGAGAGGAAAACAGCCGTTCGAGGGATAATCCTTGTCGGCCTTACGAATTGAATTTTGCCAAACTCGTATCCTATTCTCTCCGGTTATATTTCTCGTGAGACTCGGCTTTGATCTCTTTAAGGAAATCAAGGGCATCTTCAACCTGCTCCTCGCTCTCCGCGAGAAAAGCCAACTCGAGGCGCCCATACCCGGCGAGTGTCAACCCCATGAGTCTTCGTGAATCCGCAAGGGCCTTTAGCTTTGCAGGGCCATCAGGGAGATCCTGAATTTTCTGTGGTATCATTCTCATCGCTGCGATCACGACAGATGATCCCTTTGCCACCATCGCCGCACTTTTCGTCCAGCGGTCAGGATCACGCTCCAGTCGACGCAGTAATTTTAGTGATCCACTCATTGCGTTCATCGCCTCGGCCATATCCTTTGGCGGAGCCTCGTTCTCTTGAGCACCACTATCTGCAGCAAATCCCGGTCCTGCGAGAACCACGAAACTGATCAAGGCAAGAATTATACCGCATGACGCTTTCTTCATAACGCCTAACTACTCGCCAAGACCGCAGCCCTTGTCAACCACCTCAATAGATCCACAAAGGCCTATTTCTTAACCTCGACTCCTGCCACTCGATACAGCTCAAGAGCTTGCTCAAGAGAATATCCTGCGGGTGGAAGATTTCTTCGCCCTTCGCTGCGAACGGCTCGGGTGACCCCTTTGCGGAATCGCAGGATCTCTGCCTTTCGCTCCTCGGTGCTGATACCTCGCTGAACAAGGATTGATCGCTCCTCATTGATTCGTTCCATCGCACGTTTCAACATCCTGAGGATTGCTTCCGAGTCAAAGGCCGATGAAGTCAGGAGCTCATAAATTCTCGCTGATCCGCTATTTCCGAATTCGATCGCCAGATCAGGGCTAATCACCGAGCACCCGGCAAATCCCCTCTCGTTGGAAAACTTGAAGGCTGTAGCCCAGTGTTTCAGTGCCGGCCAATCGACAGGATAATCCTCTCCCTCCTCCAGCCGTATCTTCATGGGTATGTATTGCGCCTTCACCATCTCGATAATCCTTGGATCTGAAAGAACATGCGTTCGTAGAAGGCGACCCTCCAACCCACAAGGTTCCGTTGGTGGACCGGGCTGTGGCACAAAAAAAAAGACAAACAATGGCTTTCCAGTTGCCCGGGCTTCCTGCAACGCACTCTGAGTCTGGATCCTCCACGGAATACGATTCCACGGCAACCCACCTGCCTTTTCCACTTCCAGCACCTTGGCGATCATGATTTTCGCCTGCTCCTGGTCCCACTCTTCGCTCGCCGATAAGGGCGACCCGGATGCGCTGGCTATCGCCAGGAGAACCAAGAGTGCGTTTTTCATGATTCCTGATCTTAGCAAGCTCTCGAGCGATCACAAACACCCGTTCTGACTCGGAAGGCCCTGATCCGCTCATTCAAAACGGTGCCCAGTGCCTTGCAAGACACGCTCTGTGAATAACTTTCGCGTTCAATCATCGTCATCAACGGTTACAACCTCAGACGTGGCCGGCAAGGAAGGCAAGCTCACCCCCATGATGGCGCAGTATCAGTCGATGCGCCGCTCACTTCCCGATGACGTACTTCTATTTTTCAGGCTCGGCGACTTTTACGAGATGTTCTTCGAGGATGCCAAGCAAGCTGCTGGACTTCTCAATGTCGCATTGACCAAGAGAGGGGGAGTGCCAATGTGCGGGGTTCCGCATCACGCTGCCGAAAACTACATCGCCAAGCTGATCAGGCACGGTAGGAGGGTTGCCATCGGCGAACAGACTTCCGAGCCTGTTCCCGGGAAAATCGTAGATCGGGAAATCTCCCAGATAATTTCCGCTGGGACGATCGATAACCTCTCCCTGCTTGATGACCGCCGTCACAATTACCTCGCGGCTATCTATCAACACAAGACGGTTTATGGGATTGCGGTGGTCGACCACTCAACCGGTGAATTCACCCTCGCAGAGTTTCCTGATCGCCAACAACTCGAGGACGAACTGACCAGATTGTCCCCTTCAGAGCTCCTCATCTCTGATGAGCAGCTCCAAACTTTCGGTGATTTCCGGGATAGCCTTCCATATGACGGTTACGCATTTCTTCTCGATCAGGCAGTTCATACGCTCCGTGACCACTTCAAAGTTCAGTCTCTGGATGGCTATGGATGTGCCGGAATGCACCCAGCCCTCAGTGCGGCAGGTGCTATTCTACACTACCTGTCGTATCAGCTCCGCAGATCATGCGACCACCTTCGGGCTCTGGCAGTTCGAAAGGTGGGTACACAAGTCGCCCTCGACTCGGCCTCCCAGCACAATCTCGATCTCGTTGACTCACGCTCTGGAAGACAACATACCTTACTCGGTGTGCTGGACCGAACAGCAACTCCCATGGGAGCTCGAAAACTGAGAGACTGGATTCTGCATCCGGTTTCGGAAAGGTCTACCCTTGAAGGAAGGCATGACCTTATCGACCGCTTTCTCTCTGAAAGCTTCCTGCTCGCCACATGCAGAGACACCTTGAAGAATGTCCGGGACATTGAACGGTGCAGTGGGAGGCTCGCTCAGGGATCAGGAAACCCCAGAGATCTTCTGGCGCTCCAGACCTCTCTCTCCCATATTCCGTCTCTCCGCAGTAATCTTGATGCTCTTTCGGAAACGGGATCGGGGCAGGTAGGCCTCGCCGTGGAAATCCTGACAGGACTACACGAATTTCCGCAGCTGGTGGATTTGCTGGAAAGGGCTCTCGTTGAAGAACCTCCGGCTTCACCGCGAGAAGGAGGACTCCTCAAGGAAGGCTTCTCGCGCGAGCTCGATGAGCTTCGCTCTGCTTCACGGGACGGCAAGGAATGGATTGCCCAGTTGCAGAAGAGCGAGCGCGAACGGACAGGTATCGACTCTCTTAAGATCAAGTTCAACAACGTCTTCGGTTACTTCATAGAGATCACAAAGGCCAATCTTTCCAAGGTTCCGGAGGATTATCAACGAAAGCAGACCATGGCGAACGCCGAGCGCTACATTACTCCGGCATTAAAGGAAGTAGAGGGTAAGGTGCTCGGCGCTGACGAGAAGGCCAAGCAGTTGGAATACGAGGAGTTTGTCAAACTACGGAACGAAATCACGACTCATCTGGACGAATTACAGGAGTGTGCATCGAGCCTTGCCACTCTCGACGTCCTTCTCGGCCTGGCAGAGACCGCGCAACTCTACCAGCACACGCGACCACTCCTCGATGATTCACGTGACTTGGAAATCATCAACGGCCGGCACCCAGTCCTCGAGCAGACTCTGGTGGAAGAGAAATTCGTTCCTAATGACTCCTCTCTACACCATGAGCACTCTCGCCTTCTTATTATCACGGGTCCCAACATGGCCGGCAAGTCCACCTATATCAGGCAGGTTGCACTTATTGTCCTGATGGCCCAGATCGGCGCCTACGTTCCTGCCGAGTCGGCTCGTATCGGTGTTGTTGACCGCATATTCTGCCGGGTAGGAGCCAGCGATGATCTTGCTCGTGGCCAGTCGACGTTCATGGTCGAAATGAATGAGACCTCTCTCATTGTTAATAATGCAACTGACCGCAGCCTCGTCATTCTGGACGAGATCGGCAGGGGAACAGCAACTTTTGATGGCTTATCGATTGCATGGTCGGTTGCTGAGCATCTTCATGACCGGATTCAATGTCGCGCCCTTTTTGCTACTCACTATCACGAGCTGTGCGATCTCGCCCACACGCGAGAGGCGGTCAAAAACCACAATGTTGCAGTCCGGGAATGGAAAGAGGAAATTATTTTCCTTCGGAAGATCCTGCCCGGACCTGCGGATAAGAGCTATGGTATTCAGGTAGCCCGACTCGCCGGACTTCCGGCCCCGATCATTGATCGAGCGAAGGAAATTCTAACTCATCTGGAAATGAGTGCCGCCCGCCCTCAGGGACAGGAGCCAAATCCAGAACCACCCGCCAAGGAGAGCCCCTTCCCTCAGATAGACTCCCCCCAGATGGATCTCTTTAATCGCTGAGCGAATGACCGAGCGGTCCTGCGGCGATTTTCTCGCGGATTTGCCCGTTCCTGAAGCCAGGGGGATTACCGGGACAGAGCTGCAGGTCGCCTATCTTGGTGACTTGCCACTTCGACATCACGAGGTGACCCTGTGAGATGCCCATCGCGAGAACGATCCTTTTACTCCTGTTCCTGGCTCATATTGCCCGGGCGGTCGAGCAGGACCACGCAGCAAAGATGGCGGCCAGTCAGGCTCTTTTCAACAAAACGGTGAGCGCTACCTTGAAGGAGCACTGCGTGCAATGTCATGGTGGAGAGAAGACCAAATCCGGTCTCAATCTCGTCACACGGGAAGACCTCATGAAAGGTGGCGACCAGGGTGTGGCAGTCGTTCCGGGAAAGCCAATGGAGAGCCTCCTCTACCTCGCAGTGGCTCATCTCGAAAAAGAGATCGCGATGCCTCCCAAGAAACCAAAGCTGTCCGCTTCCACGATTGCAGACATCGAAGAATGGATCATCCTCGGAGCCGCCTACGATAAACCCCTTCTGGAAAAAAGTCCTGCCGTGAAAGAGCCCATGCAGGTAACCCCTGAGGACCGGCGCTATTGGGCTTATGCTCCCCTCCAACTGCGGGCCCCTCGCACTGAGAACCATCAAGACCAGTCCACGATCGATCGCTACCTCCTTGCGAGCCATGAGGAAAAAGGGCTTAAGGCAGCCGGACCAGTTGCTCCTGAAAAACTCATACGTCGAGCCTATCTGGATCTCATAGGCCTGCCCCCTACTCCGGAGGAGATTGACTCCTTTATCCGTAACGAGGACCCCTCAGCATACGAAAACCTTATAACACAACTTCTCAATCGACCTGGCTATGGAGAACGCTGGGCCCGGCACTGGCTGGATGTGGCGAGGTTTGCAGAGAGCCACGGTTTTGAGCATGACTACGATCGCAAATACGCATTTCATTTCCGCGACTTCGTGATTCGGGCTCTGAACTCCGACATGCCCTACGATACTTTTGTTCGATGGCAGATCGCGGGAGACGAACTGGCACCCGAAAATCCTGAGGCACTCGCTGCGACAGGCTTTCTGGGGGCAGGAGTTTATCCGACCCAGATAACCCTGAGCGAGGCCGAGCGTATTCGATTCGATGCTACCGACGACATGGTTGCAACGATGGGATCAGCCATGCTTGCAACTACCATAGGATGCGCCCGATGCCATGATCACAAGTATGATCCAATTCCCACGAAGGATTACTACGAGCTACTAAGCGCGTTCACCCAAACCGTTCGAACCGAAATCGATCTTGAGACGAGCAAGCCGACCGGGGAAGCGATCCAAGCATTCGATTTCGCCATGGCTCGACTGAAGGAGGAAGCCAATCTCTTCCGGAAAGAAAAGGCTCCGAAAAGACTCGACGCATGGTTGAGAAAAAATCTTCCGCAACAAACTGAGGAACAGGATTCGTCATGGTCTACACTCATCGCAGAGCCTCTCGTCTCAAAAGGAGGCGCTACCTTCGAGCGCCTGAAAGACGGCTCCTATCTTGCCAGTGGGCCTAACCCGTCCTCTGACGTCTACACCTTCATAGCGAGCTCCCCCATCGAGCAGGCACGAGCTCTGAGAATTGAGGCCCTGAGCCATCCCTCAATGAAGAGAGGGGGCCCAGGCCGCGCAGCCAATGGGAATATCGGACTTTCTAGTCTGATAGTGACCGCGGGCACCCAGACTCTTGAGCTAGCAAGCCCCCGCGGCACCTTCAACCAGAGCTCCCAGCTTCACGTCAACCGCATTATTGATGGCAATACGAAAACTGGCTGGGCGGTCGACCCTCAGTTCGGGAAAGACCATGCCGTCATCTTCGAGATCAGTAACCCGGACGTCATCAAGGGATCTGGCAGGCGCCTCTCCCTGAAGCTACACTTTGGTCTCAACAGTCAGCATACCATCGGGCGACTCCGAATTTCAGTCAGTAGTCGACTCCCTGCTCACCTTCCACTTCTGGAGGGAGACAGAGATCTACAGAAGGACGCACGAAAAGAACTACTTAATCTCGGCAGAGCTGCCAAAAGAAAAGGCCAGAGGGCAGATTACCCGCGAATGCTTGAACTTTACCTCGAGCTGGACCCTGAATGGGCCAGCATTCAAAACCGAGCCGCAGCTCTGGAATCGAATCGACCCATAGGGAAAAGGGAAAAAGTGATGATATGCACGGAAGGCCTGAAGCCGATGCGACATCATACGAACAGTGGGCAAGTACCCGACTTCTATGAGGAAAGTTACTATCTGGTTCGCGGAGATCCTGCCCAGAAGAATGGTATAGCCCCAGTCGACTTTCTCGGGGTTCTCACCCGGAACAATAAAACCGCCGACTACTGGGCGGTAGAACGGCCTCCCGGGTCCCGAACGTCCATGAAGCGAAGCAGAGTGGCGAAGTGGATCACAGATGTAGATGATGGAGCTGGGCACCTTCTTGCGAGAGTGATCGTCAACCGGCTCTGGTATCACCATTTTGGACGAGGCATCGTAGAATCCGTGAACGACTTTGGTTTTCAGGGAAGCAAACCTACCCACCCGGCTCTTCTTGATTATCTTGCAAATGACCTTATCACCAACGGCTGGACACTCAAACGACTCCACAAGAAGATCATGATGACCGCAGCCTACCGGATGGGATCTAAAGAGTGTGAGACTAATAAGGCGGTGGATCCTGCTAATCGTTATTGGTGGAAGCGCTCTCCCCGCCGGCTTGAGGCAGAGGCAGTTCGAGATAACGCTCTGGCCGTTAGCGGGATGATAGACCGCCGGATGTATGGAGCTGGCACTCTGGATCAGGGTATGAAACGCCGCAGCATCTACTTTTCCGTCAAACGCAGTAAATTGATTCCCATGATGCAGCTCTTTGACTGGCCGGACACCATGACGAGCCAGGGCCGGCGGGCCATCACTACCACCCCCTCGCAGGCACTCATCTTTATAAACAGTCCCCAGGTCAGGGAAATGGCCGCTCACTTCGCAAAGATAGTTCTTGGAAGTAGTGACCCGCTTGGAACTGCTGTCTACCGGGCACACGGCGCCCTGCCATCTCCAGAGCAGCGAGCACAACTGAAGAAATTCCTGAGGGAACAAACTGCGAGCTACGGCGGCAGGGAGGAGCCCGCCATGATAGATCTCTGTCACGCCCTCCTCGCTTCCAACGAAATGATCTACGTGGAGTAAAATATGAACGAACCCAGTATTGAGACCGCTTGGACCCGCCGGGAACTGCTCAGTAAGGCGGGAGGAGGGCTGGGAGCCCTCGCTCTTGCATCGTTACTTCACGAGCAGGGGCATGCCACAGTTCCACTTGGAGAAAATCCACTTCAGGCACGAAAGCCGCATTTTGAGGGGAAGGCCAAGCACGTGATCTGGCTCTTCATCAATGGAGGACCCTCTCACCTGGACACATGGGATTACAAGCCCGAACTCACGAAGCGGAATGGTCAGAAACTTGAGGGCTTTGACCCCACTACTGGATTTTTCGCAAACGCGGTTGGCCCTCTCATGAAATCTCCTTTCGAGTTCAGGCAGCACGGCCAAAGTGGGGCCTGGGCCTCGTCCATTTTTCCACACCTGTCAAAGCACGTGGACAAAATGGCGTTCGTAAAGTCCTTCCACACCCAATCTAACAACCACAGCCCGGCGCTTTTCATGGCTAATACCGGCGTCACGCGCATGGGCCATCCATGTGTCGGAAGCTGGGTGTCCTATGGATTGGGGACCGAGAATGAAAATCTGCCAGCCTTCATGGTAATGAGCGACCCGAAAGGGCGAGGGCTGCCCAAAGGCCATGCTTCTAACTGGGGAAACGGATTTCTCCCGGGATCCTTTCAAGGGACATGGATCAATACCAAGGGTGACCCCATTCCCAACCTGAAGCGCGTCGCGGGACTCAGCCAACCTCAACAACATGCCCAACTCCAGCTCCTAGATCAGATTAACCGCGAGCACCTCGACCGTGTCGACGCAGATCGAGAGCTCACAGCCCGTATCAAAAGCTTCGAACTCGCCTACCGAATGCAGGAGGAGGCCCCAGAGTGCGTCGACGTCGAGGCTGAACCGGATCATGTTCAAAAGCTCTACGGTCTTGATGATGAAAAGTGCAGCCATTTTGCCCGCCAGTGTCTCATGGCTCGGCGTATGGTTGAGCGGGGTGTCCGCTACGTTCAGATCTACTCTGGAGGCATGGAAAACCAGCGCAGCTGGGATGGCCACAACGATATCGCAGGAAACCACGCGGGGTTTGCAGGCGAGACGGACCGCCCTATCGCCGGACTGCTCCAGGATCTTGAGGAGCGTGGCCTTCTTGACGAAACCCTTGTCATCTGGGGAGGCGAGTTTGGGCGCTTGCCGGTCGCCCAAAAAAGTAACAAACCCGGAAGGGACCACAACCCTCATGCCGGTTGCTACTGGTTTGCCGGAGGCGGAATAAAGGGCGGAGCCTCCTATGGAGAAACCGATGAAATCGGTCACCGCGCCGCGACTGACAAGGTTGAGATTCACGATCTACACGCAACCATCCTTCACCTGCTGGGACTCGATCACAAGAAGCTCACCTTCAAGCACAGCGGTCGTAGATTCCGACTGACAGATGTCGCGGGGCAGGTAATCAAGCCGATCATTGCCTGAGGATATTCGGAAATAGCCCACTTATGGTGGCCTATCCCGCCTCTAAATCACCTTTCCGTGCTAATAATGGTCGGTTTTCGTGCGTTCTACCCTTGAAAGGCTGTTAAGATTGAGGCTTTCATAGTCGCCCGAGCACTGTCAAAAAACCCCTCTTTATCATGAGTATTCACGCCCGACTCAGTCCTGAGGCCCAGTCTAATCTGGACGCCCAGCGCAGGGCGTCTGTCATTACGAGCCTGGTTATTGCCGTACTTTCGATCGTTCTCGTCATTCTCATTCTCTTTTTCATCCTCCTCCCGTCGCTGGAAATCAATTCGCCGACAATCGTTGCCTACAGTGCGGGTTCCGAAGAGGAAGATCCACTTCAGGAAAAGAGGATTACCAGAGAAGTCACTCCGAAGCCCAATGCCCCTTCCTCCGCAATGGCAAAGGTCATGGCTTCGGCAACTCCCACTAACTTTGCAGTACCTGTTCCTGAAGTAGAGGCTATCCCGGCTCTCACATTTGGGTTCAGAGACGATATAGGGCAAGGCTGGGGCAACGGCGGCAACGGCGGTGGGGGGGGATTTGGAAAGATTCCTTCTGCCATGCGAAAGCGCTGCTCCGCGGAAGATCGTATGCGCCGTCTGAAGCAGAGTGGAGGCACCGAAGCCTGCGAAGTGGCCGTAATGAAGGCCTTACGTTGGTTCAAGGCCGTTCAAAGGCGCGATGGGTCATGGGGTGGAAGCCATCAGGTCGCTCAGACCGGTCTGGTGCTGCTGGCCTATCTTGGTCACTGCGAAACCCCACTGTCCGAGGAATTCGGGGAAGCTGTCACCAACGGAATGGTCTATCTCATCGAAAACAGCGTAAAGAACAAGGGCCGCCTTTGCACCAACCGTGGAGACAAGCACTGGGTCTACGAACACGGTATATCAACCTATGCTCTCGCTGAAGCCTACATGTTCTGTCGAGTTCTCGGACTCAATATTCCCAACCTGAAGGAATCTGTCCAACTGGGAGTACAGTGGATCATTGACAATCAGAACCCGTCCGGAGGATGGGACTATAACTTTGACGAAGGTGGGCGGGGAGGAGATATGTCTATCACCGCATGGCAGATGCAGGCTCTCAAAGCTGGTTACCACACTCGTCTCAACTTCCGGAACATGCCACAGTGCATCAGCAGGGCTCTCACATACTGTGAGGGTCGCCAGAACAGCAATGGCGGATTCGGATATACCGGAACGAGTCCTGTAGGCGGCGGGCACTTTACCCTCACAGGAGCCGGAGTGCTCTGCTTCCAGCAGCACAAGGGGACGAGCAATCGAGCAGCTCGAAAGGGAATGGACTACATCGACCGCCACGCCCAAATAAGTTACGACGGAGGACCCTGTAACCTTTACGAACACTACTACGTGAGTCAGGCCGCCATTAATCAGGGTGGTAAGAGCTGGCTCGAATACAACGACAAGTTCCGTGACACCCTTCTGAGTGGACAGCAGGGAGATGGTCACTTCCGCTCTCCTCCGAATCCCGGACCGGGTAACAAGAACGATCCGGTTTACCATACAGCCCTCGCCACCCTGATGCTGGAAGTCTATTACCGCTTCCTGCCAGGCACAGGATTTGGGCTTTAGTCATCATCCTGTTAAGGCCGGGCGGGCAAAAACCGAGACGCGCCTCACCGGCTACGGACTCTACCCCACTCGAGGCTTTGTAGTTAGGCCCTTTGAATTACCCGTCCTGCAATAATCCCTATTCTGAAAGCCTCTCTCCATAGCAATATGGAAAACCCCTTGGCGTGAGGGCTGTTTCGATATTGTCTCGCTCTGTGAGTATAGCAGTCGTCACTGGGGCCGGTTCTGGAATAGGCCGCGCCATTGCCTTGGAACTTAGTAGCCAGGGGCACGAGATTATCATTCTTGAGGTCGATAAGGCCGCCGGAGAGGAGAGCTCAGCCCTGATTACGAACGCCGGGGGGGTCGCTCGGGTAATCCCATGCGACGTTTCACAAACCGATTCAGTTCGTGATGCATTCGAGCAGTTAGAATCTCTTCAGATTCTCGTCAATAACGCCGGTGTTGCCTCAGTCGGAAATGTGGAAGATTGCTCCCCGGAAGAAATGGACCGGATTTATGGGGTCAATGTGAAAGGGATGTATCACTGTCTCCACTTCGCCATACCAAAAATGGTCGAATCCGGAGGAGGGTGCGTTGTCAACCTTGCCTCTGTAGCCTCTTATCTGGGAATCTCTGAACGATTCGCATACTCCATGTCAAAGGGAGCAGTTCTCAGCATGACGATGTCGATTGCCCGCGACTATATCGACCACGGTATCCGCTCAAACTGTGTGTGCCCCGGGAGAGTTCATACTCCTTTTGTCGACGGATACCTCGCAAAGAACTATCCTGAAGAAAAGCGCCCGGAAATATTCAAAACTTTGAGTGAGTGGCAGCCCATTGGCCGAATGGGCACTCCTGAAGAAATTGCCGGAATGGTCGGCTACCTCACCTCTGACAAGGCCGCGTTCATCACCGGCAGTGCTTTCGAAATCGATGGCGGAGTAACGAATCTCCGCTAGGCTCCTCAACCTCAGAATGCTTAGAGCAAATCCAGCCCTTATCCTGCAATGAAACTTACTCGATTCCTTAA
>Ga0160422_10000463_pt1 | contig 24309 bp, 24 predicted proteins | sample Fk160mmetaG_FD_108192 | JGI IMG/M metagenome (GOLD analysis project Ga0160422, IMG submission 108192) | Marine microbial communities from the Central Pacific Ocean - Fk160115 60m metaG | ecosystem: Environmental > Aquatic > Marine > Oceanic > Photic zone | place: The Central Pacific Ocean...
ACGGTGCCGTGTCCAGAAATCATGATGACGGGGGAACTCACCTGCTTTTTGGCAAGCATATCCAAGACATTAAGACCATCCATTTGCGGCATCTTGACATCGCAAAAAATCGCATCGAAAGAGGTTTTGGTTGACGCCAAAATCCCGTCCATGCCCGTTCCCGCTTCCGCCACATCGTGACCTTCGTATTCCAATATTTCTCGAAGGCTGGCCCGAATGGGCGCCTCGTCGTCGATGATGAGCAAATGGGCCATGAGGTTTGATTTCAATCCAGAAGTCCAAAGATGATGCCAAACCAGCATCCACCCAAGTATGTCTTGAGCTCAACCCAAAGGTGGTAGAAGGGGCAGTCCGCGTTCAATGCGCGACAACACGCCCTCCCTCAAAGCATAAGGCGCACGGCACATTTCACGGAGGCATCCGTGATGAAGCACCCAGCCAATCAATGCGGCACTGTACGGCATCAGGTCCACACGAGCTGGGTCCATGCCGGGCATGGCTGCGCGACTGTGCGCATTCTGAGTGGTCAACCGCGCAAACAAATCCGGCCACGCTTCCAAGGAAGTCGGATCCGTCACGGGGTGGGCCTCAGGAGTTTGTGCATGATCGGGCCGGGAACGTCGCGTACGCGTACCCATCATGGCCGCAACCGTATCAAATGATCCGCTCGCTCCAACGAGAAGTGTCGGTTGAAGCGCCTCTATGGCCGCACTCAATGGCGCCATGACGTCGTCGAAGTAAGGTTGCATTTTCGACACGCCATGAGGACCGATGGGGTCGTCAAGATTCATGAGCATGTGGAGTCTTGCAACGCCCGTATCGAAACTTTGGGCCCACTGAATCCCCTCGTCATTCCACAATATGAACTCCACACTTCCTCCACCGATGTCCATCGTCAAGCACATCTCATCGACCCCATCAGGAAAATTCAATGTGATGCCCTCTTGAATGAGTCTGGCCTCGTGTTGACCCGAGATGACTTGAATGTCAAATCCCGTGAGAGCTTTGGTTTTGGTGACGAATTCATGCCCATTTTTCGCTCCTCTGATGGCACTGGTCGCCATGACATACACCTCGTCCACCGCGTAATTTCGAGTGGCTTCTTTCATCGCTGCCAAGGCATCCAGTCCCCGCGCCATACGATCTGCTGTGATGATTCCCTTGGCAACCCCACCTTGACCCAACTTCACAGGAACGCGTTGTTTGAATACAGGAATCCAACCCGCAGAGGAACCAACATCTACAATGCGTAAGTTGAAGGTGTTGGTGCCGCAATCAATGACGGCCACGCGGCGAAGGTTGTTCATTGAGCCTTCCTCATAAAGCACCTGAATCAGGTCTCAATGTCCACCGAATGATTTCACGAAAGGTGGGCCTTTTGCCATACATCAGAATTGCCACGCGATAAACCCGTGCTGCCAACCCCACAAAGAAAGCCGCTGTGCCGGCCAACAAAGTCATGCTCAAAGCCACATGCCACCACGGAACGCCCATGGGCAGGCGGACCATCATAGATACTGGCGATGAGAAAGGCACAAATGAGCTGATGATGGCAAGCGTGCTTTCAGGTGCGTCGATGGTCATTGATGCCAGAACGTAGCTGAACAACAATGGCATCATGACGGGCAGCATCAGATACTGCGCATCAGCCTCCTGCTCGACCATAGCTCCGATGGTCGCAAAAAAGGCGGCGTACATCGCATACCCCAAGACAAAATACATCGCACCGCATCCGAGCATAACACCCCAGTTGATGTCGAGAAGAAACGCGAGGTCTTCCTCTGCCGCAAGCACGGTCTGAAAATCTGCTGTCCCCGATGCCAGGCCCTGCGTGGCCGTCCATGACTCCATCCATGAACTCTGCTCAATCGCCATCCCCACGCCCAACATAAGTGCCCAGCTGAGCAAGGCCCACGCAGCAATTTGGGTCAATCCAACCAATCCAATGCCTGCGATTTTTCCCGCAAGAAGTTGGCCAGGTCGTACCGTGCTAAGCACCACTTCCACAATGCGGTTGGATTTTTCCTCAATCACGCCACGCATGACGTGCATCCCATACACCAAAACAAATGTGAGCATGAATAGGCTGAAAATGAAGCCCAAACCACCTTGTCCCGCTCCCTTCTGCTCTCCAGTTGTGATGTCAATGCCAAGCAACACCACATTGGTTTTCAGCGCGAGGTAGTCCTCGTAATTCAGGTTTGATTGCTCTCGAACTTTCAAGCGCTCTAGGGCTTGACTGAGGTCGCGTTGCATCCATCGTTTTGTCTTGCCTGTGGGAGGCTCTAAGTGAAGAAGCTGTGCCTTCTCACTTTGCAAAATGCCTTCGTCAAGCTCGACCATACATGTAAATCCCTCTCTTTGCAATTCTTTGACATCCTTTGTTTCACGCCCAAAACGATAATCAAGCAAGCTTCGATCAGGATAACACGAAGGACAGGAAGGCAAGAATTGCTCCCCATCTGTAGGTATCGTGAGAAGACCATCATGATCCACAACCCACACTTTGGCTGGCGATTCAGTGCTTTGTGTCAAAAGGACCATGCCGGCGATCAATCCAACCCACAATACGGGTCCGAGCAGCGTGGCGACCAAAAATGCGCGCCGACGTACTCGAGTAACGTACTCCCGTTGTAGCACCGTCAGCCAGATATGAAAAGACCTTTGGCTCATGACCCTGCGGACTCCACGGATTGAACAAAAACTTCTTCCATGGACAATTTCAATGGCACAGCCTCCAAAACCTCAACGTGGTTCACTGCCCAAGAAAGGAAGTCCGGCATCGGCCAGCCGTCTGGCAAAGCAATTTCAAGTTGGTGCACAGATTGGCCCTCATTGGATTTTACTTGGCTTGTCGACTTGGACAACAACTCAGCGCGTGCGCCGAGCTCGGCCACAAACGCCATCAAGTTGCCACGCATAACCACTCGAATGCGCCCGCGACGGGCATCTTCACGCACAGTGTCAGTTGGTCCGGCCAACACCTTGCGCCCCTGATGAAGGAGGATGACTTCGTCACACAACGCTTCCACAGAGCCCATGTCATGTGTGGACAACACGAGGGTTGTGCCTTCCTCTTGGACCAAGCGGAGCATTTCACCTCTCACAAGAGCAGCATTGATGGGATCAAGCCCACTGAATGGCTCGTCGAGAATGAGGAGTTCGGGACGGTGTAACACCGTGGCAATAAATTGAATTTTTTGGGCCATCCCCTTACTCAAGTCAGCCACTTCACGATTCCACCAACCCTCAACTTCGAGTCGTTCAAACCACCCTTTCAAATCCCGCTCAGCCTCCATGCGATTCATCCCTCGGAGGGTTGCAAAGTAGAGCACCTGTTCCGCCACACGCATGCTTTTGTATAGTCCGCGCTCTTCAGGGAGATATCCCATTCGCGACAGAAGTTTCCGATGATGGGGTTCACCCCACATCTTCAATTCCCCGTTGTCGGGTTTTGTAATTCCTGTGACCATGCGAAGCAGGGTGGTCTTTCCTGCGCCATTGGGCCCAAGAAGTCCAACGATTCTCCCTTCCATCACCTCCACATCAAGTGGGGACAAGGCGACGTGATCGCCAAATGCTTTTGTGACGCCTTGGGTATGGAGGACGGGTGTGGCCATCGTTACGAGAACATGTCTCGGACCTTGTCAAAGAAGCCTCGTTCCTCGTGATCCAAGTCGGGCTGAAAGTTCGCAGAATCGCGAAGCGCTTCCAAAGCCTGTCTCTCGTCTTTTGTCAACGATTTGGGTGTCCAAACGTTGAGATTAATCAACAAGTCCCCATTTCCATAACTGTCCACCGAAGGCAATCCTTTGCCACGCAAGCGGACAATCCTGCCGCTTTGCGTCCCTGCATCGACCTTGATTTTGGCCTTGCCTCCGAGCAATGGCACTTCAACAGATGAACCCAAAGCCGCGTCTACAAAAGACATGTAATGGTCGTGATGAAGGTTTTTGCCATTGCGCTGGAACGTCTCATGCGGCAAAACTTCGACCATCACAATGAGGTCTCCAGGAACCCCGCCCAGCGGCGCACCGTTGCCTTCGCCCCGGACGCTCAATTGCATGCCGTCCTCCACACCAGCCGGGATTTCCAGTGTAACCACTGCTTCTTCACGCTTCATGCCCATCTCGTCTGTTCCGCTGGGCTTGCGCGTGATGCTCTGACCTGTGCCTTGACATACACTGCAAGTGGACGCCGTCTGCATCTGGCCAAGAATGGTGTTGGTAACCCTACGTACCTGACCTGTACCATTGCATGTAGTGCAATCTGAATGCTCAACGCCCGGAGCCTGTACCTGCTTGAATACTTTGACCTTCTTCTGAATGCCCTCGGCCACTTCTTCGAGACTCAGCTTCACCTTGATTCGGAGATTGGCCCCCTTCATGCGCCGGCGGCGACCACCACCACCGCCCCCTCCCCCGCCGAAGGCACCACCGAAGATGTCTCCAAACTGAGAGAAGATGTCATCCATATTCATGCCTCCCCCACTGAACCCACCCGGGCCTCCGCGCATGCCGTCGTGGCCAAATCGGTCGTATTGCTGGCGCTTGGTGTCGTCGCTTAAGACTTCATATGCTTCTGCAGCCTCTTTGAACTTCTCTTCTGCCAAGGCGTCGTCAGGATTCTTGTCCGGGTGGTATTTCAGGGCAAGCTTCCGGTACGCCTTTTTGATGTCCGAGGCCTTCGCGCCTTTGGAGACGCCTAGAGTTTCGTAGTAATCGCGTTTGGCCATGATGCCTTATTGCCCCACGACCACCTTGGCGTAGCGCATAATTTTGTCGTTCAACTTGTAGCCGGGCTCCACGACATCGACGACTTTGCCTGCCAATTCCGGTGTTGGAGCGGGGATGTTGGTGATGGCCTCATGGACATCCACATCAAAATCGTCTCCTTGGTTCACCTCCATTTTTGCGAGGCCTTGAGCTTCGAGCAATTGTCTGAGCTTGGTATGAATCAAGTTTTGGCCTTCGCGCGTAACCTCCACGTCGTCACTTGGGTTGGCAGAAGCTCGGTCAAAATCATCCAACACAGGAAGCAACTTCTCGAGAACGTCCATCGAGGCGTTGCGAATCAAATCCCCTCTTTCACGCATGGTGCGCTTCCTGAAATTGTCGAATTCCGCATACAAACGCAGATACTTGTCCTGCCAATCTGTGTCGTCTTCTTGAACATCTTCGGAAGATTCCTCGGCAGCACCCTCTGCGGTCTCTTCTGTATCTGCGGTCTCTTCTGCTGTAGCCTCTTGACCATCACCCGCGTCTTGGGGTTGCTCCTTTTCCTGAGCATCTCCAACGTCTTGGGTTTCCTCTTTCAGTTCTGAGTCGTTCACGTTTTCCGTATTCATGTCGTACGATTGAATTTTAAATTCACAACCATGTGGTCAAACCACATGCCAAGCACCATATCACGAACGAGGATGCGACAAGGTGTCAGAAGATGCGACAAGGGCCTGACACAGATGCCAAACCCTTGCAATTTCTGTCAGGTTCTCACCTTCAGCTGAGCAGAATGTCAGACCTTAAAAACTGGTGACATATTTGTCGAGTTGGCGGTGCAGCTCAATGCCCCGCAAATTCTTCGCCACAATGATGCCATTGGGATCGACGAGAAAACTCATGGGCACTGAATTTACGCCGTACATCACGGCAGCTTCGTTGTCCCACTTCTTCAGGTCACTCACGTGATGTTTCCAATCGAGGTTGTCCTTTTTGATCGCCGATTCCCAGCGAGGGATGTCTGAATCAAGAGAAACACTGAAAATTTCAAACCCATCCCCATCTTTGAATTTTGCTTTCCTGTACTTGTCGTATGCTCGGACAACATTGGGATTCTCACGGCGACAAGGACCACACCAAGAAGCCCAAAAATCCACGAGCACATAACTCCCTCTCAAGTCGCTGAGTCGCATCTCTTTTCCCTTGGGATTGTTCATGGCGATTTCAGGGGCTTCATCGCCGATGTTGTGGCCGATTTTTCCAGTCAAAACCACTGAATCCTCGGAAAGAACAACAGCGTCTTGGCTGGTAGACCATCCCGACCAAACCAAAGCCAACACGGCCAAAAGTGCTCCTACTTTCCACATGATGTGACGTTTTTTTTCAGTTCTATGATTGAACATGTAAGATAGATTGTAAGAAGTCAAACACGAACAATTTGAGCTCCCAACGAACGCAAACGATCGTCAATGTGCTGGTAGCCTCGGTCGATTTGGTCAATGTTGTGGATGGTGCTCTTGCCATCTGCGCTCAACGCGGCAATCAACAAGCTTACCCCAGCCCTGATGTCAGGCGAGGTCATGGTCACCCCGCGTAAACTCGCTTTGCGATCCAGCCCAATGACGGTGGCGCGGTGGGGATCACACAAGATGATTTGGGCACCCATGTCAATGAGCTTGTCTGTAAAAAACAAACGGCTTTCAAACATCTTTTGGTGAATCAACACGCTGCCACGAGCCTGTGTCGCTGTCACAAGCACAATGCTTAGCAAGTCCGGGGTGAACCCCGGCCACGGAGCATCGGCCACCGTGAGTAGGCTGCCATCGATGAAAGTATCGATTTCGTAGTGGTCTTGCGCGGGAATGTGAAGATCTTCTCCTCGTCGTTCCATTTGAATGCCCAAACGACCAAATACACTGGGGATAACCCCGAGCTCATCGTACGCACAATCCTTAATGGTAATCTCACTTTGAGTCATGGCCGCCATCCCGATGAAACTTCCAATTTCAATCATGTCTGGAAGACAACGGTGCTCAGTACCACCCAAAGCAGGGACGCCCTCGATGGTCAAAAGATTGGACCCCACCCCACTGATCTTTCCACCCATGCGGTTGATCATCTTGCAAAGTTGCTGGAGATAGGGCTCGCAAGCTGCGTTGTAGATGGTTGTCGTACCCTCAGCCAGCGCTGCGGCCATAACCACGTTGGCAGTGCCAGTTACAGATGCCTCGTCCAACAACATGTATGTGCCCTTCAAGCCATCCGGAGCGCTTGCATTGAAAAATCCCGAGGCCCCATCATACACAAATTCGGCACCTAGTTTTTGGAATCCAATGAAGTGTGTATCCATGCGACGACGGCCAATCTTATCTCCTCCAGGTCGAGGAATGGCACCTATGCCAAAGCGTCCCAACATCGGTCCCAAAATCATCACCGATCCTCTTAGTGCTCCTCCTTTGCTGCGAAACGATTCGGATTTAAGGTGATCAAGGTTGACATCGGACGCTTCAAAACGCCACGATCCCGGCCCGAGGTGTTGTGTTTTGACACCGAGATCACCCAACAAATTGATGAGCTTGTTGACGTCCACGATGTCTGGCAAATTGGAAATGGTGACTGGCTCAGAAGTGAGCATCACCGCACATAGAATCTGCAGTGCTTCATTCTTGGCACCCTGAGGAACAACCTCTCCTTGCAGACGTTGTCCACCCTCGATGATGAAACTTCCCATGCCCCCTAATTTCGGAGGGCTCGGCATGTATTTGTCGGCTTTCTCTAGGGGTTATTAACCCTGGGTTGGGGACTCGACACCCTTGTTAACGACGCCTCTTCTTCTTCTTGTGAGGACGGGCCAATGCGTCGCTCGTTTTGCGAACGCTTCGAAGAATGTCCGCTTGGCTTTCCAATTCTGTGCCTTCAGGGAGGACGAGTGCGCCTCCGGATTTGGTCTTCAATTCCTCAGCAATCACTGCGTCTTCCACCGTGTTGCGATTCCATGTGAGGAAGTGGCGCTTCATCAAATTTGCAAGCTTGACCACAAGAATGTTCTTCTCCTCACCCTCGGGCATGGCCTTCGCAGCCTCAATCAAATCAAGCGTGGTCTTGCCGAAGTGACCTACACGAGATTGAGCATTGGGGTAATCCATCTCAGCGGGAGCGCTGTCTTTTTCCGCAGGCTCGGGCTTGGGATAAGGGGCATCGACGTCGAGCTCATAACGTGCCATCACATGAAGCTGATTCCAAAGCTTCAAATCGGCTCCCTCTTTCTCTCCCTCCTGGGGCACTACGCTGCCCATCACACTGACAATGGCAGCTGCGCACTTGCTGCGCTCGGCCTTGTCGGCGATGGTGAGGCAATGCTCCACCATTTGATGAATGGAACGGCCATATTCAGGGATGACCAGGTCGTCGCGCATGCTGTTGTAGCTCAGTGCGTCAAAGTTGATGGAAGCGTCCGCCATGGATCTCGTCTTCTAAGGTTTGTGATCAATGCTGTGTGTCTTACGCAAATCGAGCTTTGGTGCTCGTCAGCGTTGCATCCTCAGGAATGAGGATGGTTCAAAGATACAAGGTTCATCTTCTTTCCCCACTGTTCCATCGTCCGAACCAAATCACATCCCAACTGCCTTAACGTCTGCTCGTTCTTCAAAAAAGCCTCCCATCCCAATGCCACAGGCCCAGATGTCTCACGCCGACGAGACATCGCTACCAATACGATCTCTACGGTATCCGGATCGCGATACCCGACCAACCAGCCGTGGGAAACCATGGCGTCAAAAAAACGCATACTCCGCTCTGGCATGATCTTCCGCTGAGCTGCCAGCGTTGCCTCCTGCTCAGCCGCGAATGACTCCAAGGAACCGCATCCCTTCGCCAAATTTTCGAAGTCTGTTGCCAACACGTGATCCACCAGAACATCCCACACCACCCCGCTCCACTTGCCACATGTTCCACGAAGAAGCCGCCGTGCCTCCTTGCTGGAGGTATGACGATCGCTGAATTCGTCGATGGACCGATGAAGCCGAATTCCGTACCCCACATCCATCCCCCACTTGCTCTCCACATTTCGTCCTTTGACCGCATCGCCGATGAAGTTGCCCAGCACACCCCTTTCATCAAGGCCTGCCCATTTTCCCACCACCATGTGCGCCAAATAATTCATTGCGTCCAGATTGCAATGCTCCGAAGATTGGGGTTGAACCCCAAAGGAAATAGAAAAATTTCAGTGCTGCCTTTGCAATAAGAAGAGGTTGTGCTAATTTTGGCGACCCGCAAAAGTGCGGGAATCCTGAGATGTCTCAGGTCCTTTTTTGCGAGAATAGCTCAGTTGGTAGAGCACAACCTTGCCAAGGTTGGGGTCGCGAGTTCGAATCTCGTTTCTCGCTCATCAAAAGCCTCCCATTTCGGGGGGCTTTTTTCGTTGTGGGGCATTATCCGTTAAAGGCTTTACATCACATTGAATTTTCATTTTACAACGTGATGCATATTTGTGCCATGAACGCCAAGATTCACACCGACCACGGCACGATGACCGTGGAATTTTTTGAGAAAGACGCCCCGAACACAGTGGCCAACTTCATCAAACTTGCCAAAGAGGGCTTTTACGAAGGCCTCAAGTTCCATCGTGTTATCCCAGGTTTTGTGGCCCAAGGAGGATGCCCGCAAGGCATTGGCAGCGGCGGTCCAGGGTACACCATCGACTGCGAACTCGATGGAGACAATCAATACCACGACAAGGGTGTGCTCAGCATGGCACATGCGGGCCGCAACACGGGTGGATCCCAATTCTTCATCGTGCACTCAAGGGAAAACACCGCCCACCTGGACCGCAACCACACATGCTTTGGAAAGGTGACTGAGGGCCTCGATGTCGTCGAGAAAATCAATCAAGGCGACACCTTTCGAGTGGAGGTGTTCGAAGACTGATGCCCCGACTCGGAAGAACCAGATTAATGTCAACAACAAGGGCAGCCATTGGGCTGCCCTTGTTGTTTGCACATTGAATCGTGCCCATCACATGGCATGAGGTCCATCCGACTCTTCAATCTTTCTCACGTAAGCCATCGTTGTAACGATTCTCGTTGATCACAATGTCATACACGTCAGTGCGGAGAGTGTCACCATTAACGTCCACACTCTCATCCTGGTACGACTTCACCACAAAATCCTGTGGCAATGGCGGAGGCGTTCCGACCAACTTTTTCATCACAGCTCCAGTGAGGTTGCATGTGCTGAGGTCCGTTCCGGTAAAATCTGCACCATCGACCATCGCGCGGTCAAAGGACACCCCGCGCATGTTGGCTCCTTTGAAGGACGTATTTCGAATCATCGCACTGCCCAATTGTGCTCCCGTAAGGTTGCAATCTTCAAAAGAGCTCTGGTCGATGCGACTGTCATTCATGTTGGAACCACTCAGACTCGCTTCGAGGAAATCTGTTTGGTCAAACATCGCATTGGTGAAATTGGCACCATTGAAAATGCATTCCTCCGTGAACTTGGTCAACAAGAACGTGGCATCCTCAAAGTTGCCTCCGGAAAGGTTGCACTCTTCTAGAACGCAGTTTTCAAATCGAGCGCTCTCGGCACTGATGGCACGCATTCCTTCTGGAGCCAACTCGTACAATCCTTCATAAGACATCCCATCGGTGGTCCATGCCATCAACATCGCAGAGCTGAAGTCCGCTTCGTCAAAAGAAGCGCCTTGCACGTACCATGACGCCATTTGAGCGCCATGAAATTTGGTCTTGGTCGCAATGAAACCTGTCGCGTCTACCATCTCTACGGGCTCACCGTCCATGTGAATGGCGGAAAAATTCGCCTGACTGGCATTGGTGTAGCGCAAAGAGGGAGGCGTCAAAAAATCCACGGCCACCCACTGCGAGTGACGCAGATCCAAACCGTCAAGCGGCACAATGGGTCCCATGTCTCCCGCAGGTTCGCTGTTCTCGAAGCGAGAGCCGTTCAAAATGCATCGTCCCCCATTGACCATGTTGAAGTTTCGGCCGACCTGCATGAAAACGCTCCCTGCCATGTTGCATTTGGCCACGGATCCGCGCGCTGTCACGCTGCCTGCGCGACGTCCACGGTAGGATTGGGCTTCGACTTGCATGGACCAAGTCATGAAAAAAGCGGCTACTCCCCAACTGAGGGTTCGAAGGTTCATTTGAAAAATCATGGCGTAAGATTCATTGCGAAGGTAAGGTGAGCGGCTGTGTCAGGTCACGGCTTTGTTGCATTGTCTTCAGAAGGAGTGTACAACCAACATTTGGGACACCCTGAGTGCATGTGCTTGTTGCGTCGAAGCCCAATACAATGCATCAACCGTCCTCTCTTCGCCAAACGCAATCAAGCAATCCATTGCACCTCTCTCGGATGGCGTTTTGCCCAACACGATACTCCGATTGCAAGGTGGTTCCAACAAGACCCGAATACTCGATGGACGCAATTTCAGGATACAACACCAAGATGTTGGAAGTCTCCAAGTAAACAAATTCATAATGCCCCTGGTGATAGGAATCTTCTCCGAATTCAAAACGATATCCTCCCAACAAACCTTCAGGCGCATCTTCATCAAATCGCATGGTCTGCGGCCCCAATTCAACACAGTCAGTGCATCCCACTTCGGCATCCAAAGCAAACGTACCGAGGACACTTTCCTCCGGAGTCTGGCATTGAATCCAACATATCGAACCAATGAGCACAAAGCAAAAGCGATTCATGTTTTAAAGATGCACATTTTTCACTCCAGCAATTCCTGAGAATGAAAAATGAACGCGGAAAAAGCCTTCCACTTCCCTCCCCAGAAAAAGAATGACTGACACGACGCCATGAGACACAACTACAACAGCGCGTTCAATGTCAACTCAAGCTCAAATGATCGATGACGTCGCGGCAAGTGGCCCATTTGCCCTCAACAGAAGTCAAATGATGGCCGTGCCATGGTCTCGTTTCAAGAGCATTCGTGACTCCCAACAGTCCCAACACTTGAGCGCCGAAAAAGGATGCCAAATGCATGGCGCCACTGTCATTTGTGACCACGTGGTCTGCCTCGCGCATGATTGCAGCGGTGACGGAAAGAGATTCTGAAATCACCGGGGTCCCCGGAAATTCTTTTTTAAATCGAGCCACATCTTGAGGTGCAACAAGGCCGAGCAACGGCTTGTCTCGATAATCTGACACGAAATGCCTCCAATGGGGCCATTCTTTGTTTTGGCCTTGATGCAGATTGGTAGCGAAGGGACAAAAAACGACAAAGGGCCCATCAAAATGTGCTTTCAAGGCGCCTTTTGCCTTTTGGCAACTCAAATCACTCAATGGAATGAAATCTTGGGGTATTTGCTTGGTATCGTCGTTGCCAAAAAATGACCGGCCCAGGTCGTGGTACTGTTCTACGCGATGGCGTTCAGCATCCTGACGAATTCGCTCCGAACACATGAAGTGGTGACCCACAGAAGACACATTCGCCAATTTTGTCGGAATCAACGCCGAGAAGGAAGAGGGACAGAGGATGACGTGCGTAAAGGATCCCTGGCGGTATTGACGGCACATGTGCAGATGCTCTCTGATTTGTGGACTGCCAATCACAGAAAACCGTGTGGCAGAAAAAATATCTGACACCCATGGATGTCCAAAGCACGTAAAATCAATCCCAGCATTGTCCAATTGCACGAGCAAGGGGTAAGTCATCAAGGTGTCTCCCAACCAATTGGGCAAACGGATGGCCAGCTTATAGTGTGATTCAATGTTGGACAAGGATGCAGCTCTTTTCAAGATTTAAACCACCGCTGAAAGTATGGTTGACACGTCTTTTTCGATGAGTCGTTGTGAATTGAAATTTAGATGGTCGCCAAACGCTTCTCAATTTGACAAAAGTCGATGTTGCATTCGTCACTTCTTTGCCATTTGTTTTCGAACGGCCTCAATGAATGCATCTACCAATGCCTTCTTCACAAAAGGACGATAAACGACCATTTCAATTTTCCTTCGAGGTTCTGGCTTTTCCATAGAACGTGTCAAACGGCGACGACGCTGACTCATGATTTTAACATAGAGCTCAGGAAGCAAGGTGTATCCGCCAAAGTCATCGACCAAGCCGACCAGCGTTGTGAAAGAACTGCACTGAATGTCAAGCCCAGCAAAACGGACCTCACCCTCCGATAGTCCGCAGAGAGAGACCACCTGATCCTTCAGGCAGTGTCCCTCCTCGAGAAGCCAAATTTTTTGGTCTTTGAAATCCTCTCTGGACATGACTCTTTTTGAGGCATCCCTGACCCCATATACCATCAATTCCTCCGTGTAAAGTGGATATCTAAAAATGTCCTCATCGACCAAAGTCGACGCGACGATTGCGCCATCCAAAAGGCCGTTTTTTAGGTCATCCAACAATTCATCTCTGGCGGCCTCTTTGATGTAAAGTTTCACGCCGCTGTTCTCGCTGACAAAACGCTTCAGCACCGAGGGCAGCAAAAGTGGCGCGACGGTGGGAATGATGCCAATTCTTAACGTGCCAGTGAGGGCACCACTGAGAGACAACTTGATTTTCTTTAATCCAGAGGTTTTGTGGACAATTTCCCGCGCCTGTTTCAACACCTCCATGCCCTCTGCAGTAGGCATGATCGGACTTCTGCTGCGATCGAATATGGTGATGTCCAATTCCTCCTCGAGTCGTTTGACCATAGCGCTCAATGTCGCTTGGGTGACGTTGCAATCATCTGCTGCACGCCCAAAATGGCCTTCATTGCTCACAGAAATGATGTATTCAAGTTGTCTGTAATTCAACTGAATTCAAATGATAGATTTTATCTATTAAAAATATAGAACAATTCGATGAAATCTAAATTATACAGCGAGTAATTTTGATTCAAGCATTTCCATCATCAATGAATAAATCGTCTCAAACGATTGAAAACATTGGCGTCATGAATGCATCAAAGCACTCCTGTTGGTGCAACCATCGCGATGCAACACACGAATTCAGCGCACTCATAGACAAGGCATAACCTCGATTTAGAAATACGCATTTTCCGCGAGCGCTGGCACATTTTCTCTTCCTAAGCAATCAAAACAGGCGACATGGACATCCCTAAATCAAAACACAAAACACAAATTTCCAATGTTCTCGTCATTGGCAGTGGTGGTGCAGGACTGAGGGCTGCAATTGAGGCAAAGCTTTCAGGAGTTGAGGTCACCGTCATTGGAAAACGTAAAAAGGAAGACGTGCACACGGTGCTTGCCGCTGGTGGGATCAATGCCTCCTTTGGAAACGTAGATTCTGACGATTCCTGGCAGCAACATTTTGCGGACACCATGATTGAGGGCTATCACCTATCTGAGCCACGAATGGTTGAATTGATGGCCAAGGAAGCCCCATTGCTGGTCGAAGAAATTGACCGTTGGGGAGCCGATTTTGCCAAACTCGACAATGGAAAAATTGACCAACGCTATTTCGGAGCCCACACGTATCGCAGAACCTGTTACTCAGGGGACTTTACAGGCAGATCCATTTTAAATGCCCTCATCAAAAAAGCCAATGAACTCGAAATCCCGATATACGATTCACAGTATGTGACAGAGTTGTTGGTGCAGGACAACTTGTGCTTCGGCGCCATGACCTTTGACATCAACAACGGCCAACGCACCGTCTTCCTCGCTGATTCAACCATCCTCGCTGCTGGAGGTCACACTAGAATTTGGAGGAAAAGCTCTTCGAGGCGAAATGAAAATTCCGGCGACGCATTTTATTTGGCGCTAAAAGCAGGATGCACACTGAAAGACATGGAGCTTGTTCAGTTCCATCCAACAGGGATGGTGGTTCCCGAGGAAATCGCTGGAACTTTGGTTACAGAAGCCGTGAGAGGAGAGGGTGGTCGTCTCCTCAATGGAAATGGGGAGCGGTTCATGGAGAAGTATGACTCGGATCGTCTCGAATTGTCAACTCGCGACCGTGTGGCGATGGCAAACTATCTGGAAATCTCGGAGGGCAGAGGCACCGAAAATGGAGGGGTGCTCCTAGACATCAGCCACAAGCCCAAAGAATTCATCATTAAGAAACTACCCAGAATGTATCGGCAGTTTCTAGATACCCTGATGTTGGACATCTCAAAAAAGCCTATGGAAGTCGCGCCCACTGCACACTATTCTATGGGCGGTGTGGCGGTTGATGCAGATACTCACAGCACAGGCATTGAAGGACTTTTTGCGGCTGGTGAATGCACAGGAGGATTGCACGGCGCCAACCGCCTTGGCGGAAACTCTTTGGCTGAAATCTTGATTTTTGGAAAGCGTGCGGGACACCACGCCTCAGTCCGCTCTGCATCTCTGGACGTACAGTTTAGATCAAAGAAAGTCATACAACAAGCTCACGCCAAGATTGATTCGTTCTTGAAGCCCGGTGAACATGTCGCACGACCCCTGCAAAGAAAATTGCGAAACATCATGTGGGACTTCTGCGGGGTGGTGAGACAAGAAGCCAAACTTGACGAAGGGTTGCGTCAAATCGAGGTTTTAAAATCTAAAATTGCCCATCTCGATGTCCGTCCCGACAGTGAAGGATTTGAAGACTTGATGCTCGCTTTTGACCTCGAGGCGGCCATCATGTCTGCGGAAGCAACAATCATAGGGGCAAAAGCGAGGAAGGAAAGCCGAGGGGCACATCAACGCTCGGATTTCACAAAGCGAGAAGAAAAGCACGATGTGAATTATGCAATTCAACTCACAGAGAGCGCTCAGTTAACTGTCCGTAGCGAGCCCTTGTCCACGATGACGCAGGATCTTCAAAAAATCATTGAGAACACAAAAGAAATCCGCGACTTCAAAGGCATGTTGCTCGAATGAGTCCGCGGTCACATGGACAACCTGCATATCCAACGCCATCGAATCATCGAAAAAATGTCAATCAACCCGATGATATAAAAGACGAATCACGAGGCAACATGCTGACCTCTCATCAAGATGATGGCTGGATGTCAAAGCAATCGGCGATTCGCTCAGCCTCTGCCACGACGTGAGTGATGGCCACCCCTGTGGCTCCCCAACCGACGTATGTGTGGTCCAACGATCCCTCGCTCATTGCCTTGCTCATTTTTGACATGTAGCCTGGCGGGAACCTGGGAATCTGACGGGTTCCAACCATCGAGAACATGACAGGGTTTGGGGCGATCAATTGCTCCGCACAGGACAACACGGACTCTTCGGCGCCATCCCACCTATCATGTGGAACCATAAGCCTGAAAAGTCTGTGGTTTTCAGGGCACCGCTTGGAGTGATGGATGTCGCTCTCGTTCAGAACACCGCTTATGGGCAAGGTCGGATCGGGAATCAAAGTGCCATATCCCAGAGGCAAGTGGCTCACCTGATCTCGATGAAAGCCTATTGCAAAAATGGAAAGCTCTGTTGCCTGTTCTTTCTCGAGGTGGCCTGGTGCCGACCAAATGACGGCGGATGGCGGCAAGTCGTTTTGCTTTGCGACGGTTGCCACATCCTGGGCCTCGACATTCAATCTCACCGTCACGTTGTTCATCTCATTCAATTTCTCCGCGAGCGTTTGCACCAGCATCTGCATGCCGCCCTCCAGGGATGCGATCGAACCTCGTTTGGGAACAAACAAGGGATATGAAGCGTTGATTTTGCGCCGCAATCTCCACTTGGACAGGGTGGGACCAGCACCAAATTTTGTCAGAGATGGAACCAAAAAGTCCGCATCCACATTTGCCGCCACATCATTCACAATGCCGAGACAAAAAGCGTCTGCAATCTGTGGATGTGGAATTGCATTTGCCACAGACTGCCCTCCCAATCTCGACTTGACAATGGCCCTCCAAAGCCGCAAAGGTCCGATTTTCAAAAGAGACAATGCTGAAAGTTGATGTGGTTTTCCGTCGAGCAAAACCCAGCGAGCATTTGCTTTGGGATTGGAAGACTTGAACCCTTTGGATAAGCCCAAATCATCCACCAGTCGCCAAAACGCCGGATGAGGTCGAGTCGCATTCACTGCCACGTCGCACACCCAGTCACCCTCGCGCCAGGTGTCTATCACTCCTCCCAATCGGTTGCCTTGTTCAAGGACAACAATCTCGATGTCTGGTCTCTTGTTGGCCATTCGATACGCACAACACATGCCAGACAAGCCACCCCCCACAATGACGACGCGTGACGCCTTGCCCAAGTCCTCGTGAACGAGCAAAGGGCGCCTCATCTCGTCGCCGTAGCGTATCCAATCTGACTCTTTTGTGCGCATATCTTATTTCGTGGCTAAGTGTATTGGGCCAAAGGCACTGCATTGACTTCTGGACACATGCAAAAGTCGTTCTTCAATTACAGGGACAAAGATGAAAACAGGATTCAAGAATACACTGCAATCCAAACCTATCAGGTGTTTATGGAGGATTGACATGGTCATTCGGATTTCAAAGCCGAGGCGCTCAACAAGCAAAGAGTTGAAAAAAGGAGAGCCCATTTCTGAGCTCTCCCTGTCAGTACCCGGAGCGGGACTTGAACCCGCACGACCCGTTCGGGTCAACAGATTTTAAGTCTGTCGTGTCTACCAATTCCACCATCCGGGCATGGCTTTGTTGAAGAAGGACAAAAGTAGTGCGCTTCCAAGGTTTTGAAACGAAAAGGCTAACTTCCCATCATGCATTTGACTGTCAGACTGATGTGTGTTGTGGGCTGCATGTGGATTTTTGTTTCCCCGGTTAGCGCTCAGAGAAGCACCAAGCCTTTGGATCGAGGAATCCACAAAAGACAACTGCTGAAAGGATTTTCCATTCTCAGAGACAAAAGCCATTCGAAACACAATGATCCTTCTTTTCTCGATGTTACCCCTAAGACGCGATTTCCAATCAAAACCATGGCATCGCGAACGTGCCTCCCCATCTCCATCAACATCCATGGACGACACAACCTAAGGCCTTCCATTCTTACAAAATCTAGAAGTCGCACACGTGACATATTGAAACCCCTTCGCCGACGTCAAGCCCATCAAATCCATTTCCCTCAGCGTTTTCAATGCGATTCGATGTCCATCGAAAAGGACACGCTCGAAAATCCCGTGTCAGATAAGAAGCCCGCTTGGGGAACTGCAGTCACCCTTGCAGGTTTGGCGGTCAGCTTTCGCGCACTTGCGCTTGGTCAAGAACCCGGGGATTGGTTCCCAGGAGGAACAGGCCGTCCCACGCGGGGTCTCGTCCTTGGTGGCGGAATCACCATGATCGGAGCCATCATTTCTTGGCTCGAAATTCGCAATCACATCAAAGAATTGCCGCCGGACATCATCGAGGAACCCGAAGAAGAATTCACCCCAAGCTTTTGGAATCCCAATGCAAATTGGAGATATATCACCAACACCGCGAGGCAGAATCGACCTGGAATGTCGACTGTTCCCGCATGGAAAAAAATCCTCACTTGGACAGGTTTTGTGCTTGGCGTGAGCTTCATGGGTGAATTGTTGTTGCTCGGCCTGTTCTCTTTGCTCTTTTTGTAACAGTTTCAAGAGAATATCCAGCGCTTTCACTTGAAAGTCCAGCGCGACACAATGCGTTCCGATGCGCCTTTTTGACCTTGCAACCATGCCAAACCCGCTGCCCCAAATTGACGACAACTTGCCGCATCCGCAAGCCAAGCAGTGGCGAGGTCTCTCATGTTTCCTGAAGACAACGCACCCACTTCTTCAAGTGCGTGGGCTTCCCGAAATGAGCCAATCTCGGGGCCAGTCACAATGGGGAGCCCCGCTGAGGCTGGCTCGAGAACATTGTGAAGACCTGAACCGTGGCCTCCGCCTACCACAGCCAACGTGCCAATGCGATACAAGTCGAAGAGAAGACCTGTGCTGTCGACGATGACCACACTCCACTTCTGTTGCGCTTGTGGGTCCAATTCCAGCCAAGCAGAGGCGCGTATGGCGCCTCCCTCCCACTGTGCATCGAGATCTCGAAGATGCCTTGAGGACAGGTCGTGGGGCACAAGCACCAAACGACGTTGGGGATGCCAATCCAATTCGCGCAGCTCACGTTCGTCTTCAGGCCATGTGCTTCCCGCCACCACCACCTGAGCAGCCGAGCTGGCCCAATCCACCCAGACCTGACTGAGATGGGTTGAACGCGTCATGACGCGCTCAATGCGTGGATCGCCATCTACAGTGACATTGCGCGTCAACCCAATTCGTGCAAAGGCTTCAGCAGAAGCGTCGTCTTGAACACTGATGGTGGTGATTAATCGCCACAAGGCAGGCGTAGATGGCTTCGGATCTGGACGAGTGCTCGATGGAGCCGCGGCAAATACGTGAATGGGAATGCCTCGCTTTTGGCAGGCTGTAAGCAAGTTGGGCCACAAATCGTACTTCGCTTGAGCCAATGCACAGATGTCGAGTGCTTGAAGCCAAGAACGCCACGTGCCCGGCAGATCGTCGGGCAACACCGCCAGAACATCTTCGCGGCACCAACCTGGGACCACATTCTCAATTCCCTGTTTCTGCAACGGATTCCATGCCGAAGGTGAATACACGGTCAACAACCACAAAACTTCCGGCTGAACCTCTCGAAAAGCCTGCATCACAGGGATGGCCTGTTCCAATTCCCCGAGACTAGACACGTGAAACCACATGCGTTTGCCTGGCTTGGCCTGCAACACTCTTCGTTGTCCCTTCCGACGAATGGCGACGCGTGCCTTTGCACGTGGGTGACCCAACAAAGACAATGTCCGCAGCAAACCGGCCCAAGCCACACTTCCGATTCTCAGAAAGACAAGGGACATCAGTACCAATATTCCTTGGCCGAACGCCGGTAAATGTGAAACACCCAACCCGCTTCAATTCCCATCCAGCCGTCCCAAGCTTCGGGGTCGTTCAATTCAAGGGTATCGAAGTTTTGAGTGCGCATGGAAAACGTCTTAGCCATGCCCGCGGACAGTCCTGCAAAGACATTGATTCGCTGATTGTCACTCATGAACCAAAACCCTGTAAACAACTCGCCATAACCTCCCCACCGCATCCTGTCGTAACCCTTGACACGCTCCCCTTCCAGCGGGCTGATTCGATTTTCCGAATAACCAAAATGTACTTTGTGATGCAGCGATCCTGCTCCGAGCTTGATCATCCAACCACTGTTGGGGTTGCTCCATACAGTTGGAAAGATTTTTCCAATTCCCATCCCAAATTGACCGCCCCGACCGGTAATTGTGATTTGTGCAATGTCACCCTCGTTGTCGATGATTTGACCCTGAGAAGTCGTGAGGTCTGACAACAAACCGGGCTCTTCGACATTCGCACCGCTCCAAGAAGTCGCCTTCACATACAGATAGTTGTTGTTCGCTGTTTTGAGCCCTGCCGTCAGGCCCATCTGGCCAAAAATGCCATATCGAATGGACCAGTCGCCCTGCGGCGCGAATCCACCGCCCATTAGGCCGATGTGAGGTGAAGTCACAGACGTTTGGCCGATGTCGCGATTGGTTTGAGCCCCGCCCTTGTGACTAAGCCCAAGCAAGAGACACACAACACCAAGCCAAATCGCGCGTTTCATGGGCCCAAGGTACGTGCTATCTTCGCCTTTCTACGATGTCAAACGCCCAGACTCAATCTACGCCAAGACCTTCTGACAGCTCGAAGCAAATCCCAATTCATATGGTGGATTTGGGAGGACTTCATGCGCGTCTTCGACCCGAGTTGGACCAGGCCATCAATGACGTACTTCAAGAATCGGCGTTCATTCGTGGAAGGCATGTTGACGCTTTTGAGCGTAACCTGAACGAAAGCCTCAATCTTGCTGGCCATGTGGTGGGATGTGGCAATGGGACCGATGCTTTGGCTCTGTCACTTCGGGCACTCGAAATTGGCCCCGAGGACGAAGTCATCGTCCCAGATTTTTCATTCATATCCAGCGCAGAAGTGGTGGTCGAATCTGGTGCCACCCCCGTTTTTGCAGACATCAATTCCACAACATTTCAGCTTGACCCAGAGTCTGCCGAGCGCGCGCGTTCTCCTCGTACCAAAGCGGTCGTGGTGGTTCATTTGTTTGGCCAATGTGCAAACATGGATGCGTTGGTTCCGTGGGCAAAACAACATCAAATCCACATTGTGGAAGACAACGCCCAAAGCTTAGGTGCCAAATGGCTTGGCAAGCATGTGCAGGGTCCGGCAGGCATGATGGGTTCCATGGGTACCACGAGCTTCTTCCCAAGCAAAAACCTCGGTGCACTTGGAGATGGTGGTGCGGTAATGACCCGCGATGAAAATCTTGCCTCTCGCGTGCGTCGACTTGCCAATCACGGTGCAGAACGAAAATATCACCATCTTGAAATTGGATTTAATTCTCGACTCGACGGACTGCAAGCCGCCGTGCTTCAAGTCAAATTGAATCATTGGAAAGACCTCATCGAACGTCGCCAGACGGCAGCTGAGCGGTACGATGAACTGTTGAACGATACCGCATTCAGCGATGTGATTCGACCCAAACGCTCCGAGTGCAGCACCCACACCTTTCACCAATACTGCATCCAGCTCCCGTTGGGAACGGACAGGACGACACTCCAGGCCGCGCTGTCAGGTGCCGGAATTCCGACTGCCGTTTACTATCCCACACCTTTGTCTTCCCAACCTGCATTCCAAAATGCTGCAAAGACGGAGCCTTTGGGGACACCCGTGGCTCATGATGTGGCATCTCGAATTTTGGCCTTGCCCATGCACACTGAGTTGAATCTCGGGATGCAGCAGCGCGTTGTCGAAGAACTTTTCAGACTTTTGCCCTCCACTTGACCCCCATCTCAGCACCATGAACATTGCAGTTGTCGGAACCGGATATGTTGGCCTCGTCACAGGGACATGCCTCGCAGAAACAGGCAATCATGTTGTTTGTGTCGACATTGACCAAGTCAAAGTTGCTGCGATGCAGCGCGGTGAAGTCCCCATCTACGAGCCCAACCTGGATACGCTTTTCAATCGAAACATCACCGCTGGTCGATTGGAATTCACCACCGAATTGAACGATGCCTTGCAGCGTTCGGACATCATCTTTTTAGCGCTCCCAACCCCACCAGATGAGGATGGATCGGCCGATCTCAGCTATGTGCTAGGAGTTGCCGAAGAACTGGGTAAAATCATGACTTCCTACAAAGTCATTGTCGACAAGAGCACGGTACCCGTGGGCACTGCGGACAAAGTACGCGATGCCATTGCGGCCAATGCCTCGGTTGACTTCGACGTGGTGTCGAACCCCGAATTTTTGAGAGAAGGATTTGCGGTGGATGACTTCATGAAGCCCGACCGCATTGTGGTGGGTTGTTCGAGTGAACGAGGACGTCAGATGATGGAAGAATTGTACAAGCCGTACGTCCGTCAAGGCAATCCTCTCATATTCATGGACGAACGCAGTGCAGAACTCACCAAATACGCTGCCAATTCATTCCTCGCAACCAAAATCACGTTCATGAATGAGATTGCCAACTTCTGTGAGCTCGTTGGTGCAAATGTGGACATGGTGCGACGTGGAATGGGTACAGATTCTCGCATTGGCCCACGGTTCCTTTTTCCGGGAATCGGATACGGTGGAAGTTGTTTCCCCAAGGATGTCCAAGCCCTTCACAAAAGCGGGAGAGAATCCGGACACGATTTTCGCATCCTCGACAGCGTGATGGAAGTCAATGAAACGCAGAAAACAATTCTGTTTGCCCCAATGCTCTCCCACTTTGACGGTAATATGAACGGAGTCAAGGTGGCCCTGTGGGGATTGGCATTCAAACCTGAAACCGACGACATTCGGGAAGCACCAGCACTTTACATGATTGATAAACTTTTGGAGGCAGGCGCGGAGGTCGTCGCTTTTGACCCTGAGGCCATGGACAACGTCAAGAAGCGCTTGGGTGATCGCATCCAATTCGCGAAGCGTGCCATGGATGCGGTTCAAGGGGCAGATTGCTTGTTGATTTGTACAGAGTGGGCCGCCTTCCGTACACCTGATTTTGAGGAACTGGAGCGTAAAATGAATGCCAATGTCATTTTTGACGGACGCAACTTGTACGACACTGAGAAGCTCGCCAAATTGGGATGGACCTATCGATCCATCGGAAGACCAACCCTCGATGCACAGCCATGACTGACGTTTCGTCTGACAGTCACACAAGGGAACGCGTACTCATCACGGGTGCAGCTGGATTTTTGGGCTCTCATTTGTGTGACCGCTTCGTCAAGGACGGATTTCAAGTCATCGCCATGGACAACCTGATCACGGGGGACATGCGAAACATTGAGCACTTGATGCCCCTGCCCAACTTTTCGTTCGTGCATCAAGACGTGACCGAGTTTATCCACGTCAGTGGACCGCTGCACCACATTTTGCACTTCGCTTCTCCGGCAAGCCCCATTGATTATCTCAAGATTCCCATTCAAACTCTGAAAGTGGGTTCAATTGGGGTGCATCGCTGTTTGGGCTTGGCCAAAGCGAAAAGCGCTCGAATCACAATCGCCTCGACAAGTGAGGTTTACGGAGACCCAGAAATCCATCCTCAGCATGAAGACTACTGGGGGCACGTCAATGCAGTCGGGCCGCGTGGCGTCTATGACGAGGCAAAGCGATTTCAAGAGGCCATCACCATGGCCTATCACACTTTTCACGGACTGGAGACTCGAATCGTTCGCATCTTCAATACCTATGGGCCCCGCATGCGACTGAACGACGGCCGCGTCCTCCCCGCCTTCATTGGTCAGGCCCTGCGCGGCGAACCGATGACCGTATTTGGTGACGGTTCTCAAACCAGAAGCTTCTGCTACGTAGACGATTTGATTGAAGGCATCGTTCGACTTCACTTCAGCGAGGAGACGCGCCCGGTCAATGTGGGCAATCCCGACGAAATCAGCATCGCCGAGTTCGCCAAAGAAATTTTGGCGTTAACTGGCTCAAAAGTGGATGTGATTCGTAAGCCCTTGCCCGTCAACGATCCCAAACAAAGACGTCCTGACATTTCTCGTGCCATGGAGGTGCTCAACTGGAAGCCGAGGGTTTCAAGATCCGAAGGACTGAAAATGACCTACGATTATTTCAAAAGTTTGAGTGAGGAGGATTTGCACAGAAGTGAGCACAAGAATTTCAACACATATACAACCCGTTGAAGAACATTGCCATGGCTAACTCCAACCACCCCAACTCCTATGTACACCCCACTGCCGTGGTGGATGAAGGCGCTGTCCTCCATGATGGAAGCAAAGTGTGGCACTTTTGCCACGTCATGCCCGACGCTGTCATCGGGCTGGGGTCGAGCCTAGGTCAAAACACTTTTGTTGCCCGTGGTGTGGTTCTTGGTCGAAACGTCAAAGTGCAGAACAACGTGAGTCTCTACGAGGGACTTAGCATTGAAGACGACGTGTTTCTCGGACCTTCCTGTGTATTCACCAATGTGCGCAACCCAAGAAGTGCCGTCAATCGCCAAGGGGAGTACGAGAGCACCTTGGTCAAAAAGGGTGCCACTGTAGGAGCCAATGCGACCGTGCGGTGCGGGGTCACTTTGGGAGAACACTGCTTTGTAGCCGCGGGAGCTGTGGTGACTGAAAACGTCCCCGACCATGCATTGGTCATGGGTGTCCCCGCCAAACAAGTCGGTTGGGTATCCG